>Ga0209051_1001028_pt1 | contig 26525 bp, 24 predicted proteins | sample AraplaCvi_mMS_r2_2_FD_184286 | JGI IMG/M metagenome (GOLD analysis project Ga0209051, IMG submission 184286) | Arabidopsis root microbial communities from North Carolina, USA - plate scrape MF_Cvi_mMS_r2 (SPAdes) (version 2) | ecosystem: Host-associated > Plants > Roots > Endosphere | place...
GCGTCTCGACGCAGGTCGGCTGCGCGGTCGGCTGCGTCTTCTGCATGACCGGCCGCGACGGCCTGCTGCGCCAGGTCGGCAGTGCGGAGATCGTGGCGCAGGTGGCGCTGGCGCGCGCCCGGCGCCCCGTGAAGAAGGTCGTCTTCATGGGCATGGGCGAGCCCGCGCACAACCTCGACAACGTGATGGAGGCGATCGAGCTGCTCGGCACGCTGGGCGGCATCGGCCACAAGAACCTCGTGTTCTCCACCGTCGGCGACCCGCGCGTGTTCGAGCGCCTGCCCGCCGGCCCCGTCAAGCCGGCGCTCGCGCTGTCGCTGCACACCACCAAGGACGACCTGCGCCGCGAGCTGCTGCCGCGCGCGCCGCGCATGAGCCCCGACGAGCTCGTCGACGCCGGCGAGCGCTACGCGCGCGCCACCGGCTACCCCATCCAGTACCAGTGGACGCTGCTGGACGGCGTCAACGACGGCGAGGACGAGCTCGACGGCATCGTGCGCCTGCTCAAGGGCAAGTACGCCATCCTGAACATGATCCCCTACAACACGAACGAGGGCCTGGACTTCCGCCGCCCCGCCGCCGAGCGTTCCGCCGCCATCGCGCGCGCGCTGCACGCGCGCGGCGTGCTCACCAAGCTGCGCCAGTCGGCGGGCCAGGACGTCGAGGGCGGCTGCGGCCAGCTGCGCGCGCGCGAGCAGGTCGTGCGGATGCCGGCGAGGCGCGTGTCCTCATGAAGGTGTTCGGGATCGCCGGCTGGTCCGGCATGGGCAAGACCACGCTGCTCGCCCGCCTCGTCCCCGCGCTCAAGGCGCGCGGCCTGGTCGTCTCGCTGATCAAGCACAGCCACAAGGACATCGAGATCGACCGGCCCGGCAAGGACTCGTACCGACTGCGCGAGGCCGGCTGCCAGGAAGTGCTGCTGCTCGGGCGCTCGCGCTGGGCGCTGATGCACGAGCTGCGCGGTGCCGACGAGCCGCCCCTGGACTACCTGCTCGACCGCCTGCAGGACGTCGACCTGGTGCTGATCGAAGGCTTCAAGCACGGCGACTTCCCCAAGCTCGAGGTCTGGCGCGCCGAACCGGGCAAGGCCCCCCTGTGGCCCGAGTGGCCCGGCATCCGCGCGATCGCGAGCGACGACGCCCCGCCGCTCGCCGGGGACGGTGCGCCTTCGGTGCTGCCGCTGGCCGACATCGAGCTCGTGGCCGACTTCGTGCTCGCTCACGCGCGCGTGCGCTAGCTAGCCTTCGTCGAACGCCTTGCGCGCGAAGGCCCAGGTGAGCCGCGAGGCGTCGGGGCCGAGCGGGTCGCTGAAGGCCTGCCCCGCCGCGCCGCCGCTCCACGCGTGCCCCAGTCCGGCGATCTCCACCAGCGAGACGCGCGTGCGCCCCGCGACCTTGAAGTCGGTGACCTGCATCGCGCGCCGCGCCCCGCGCTGCACCGTGCGCGGCACCCCCTCTCGCGCGCCCAGCGCGTGCGCCCACGCCAGCGCCGCGGCGCGCGCGTTGCCGTGCGCGACGATGGCGTCGGACTCGCCCTGGATCACGAGCAGCGGCGGCACGGAGGCTTCCAGCGTGATCGACGGCGCGCGCCGGCCCTGCATCGCGGCGAGCGCCGTGGCGCTCGAATGCGCGGCGCCGGGGCCGATGCCCGCGTGCATCGCCACGGCGCGCACGCGGGCGGGATGGCGGCTCCCGATCAGCGCCGCCATGCCGGCGCCCGCCGAGAGCCCGGCGACCGCGACACGCGCCCTGTCGCCGCCGTGCAGCAGGCAGACCTGGTCGATGGCCGCGAGGATGATCGCCGCCTCGCCCTGCGCGCGCCCCGAGCGCGTGTCGAACCAGTGCCAGCAGCCCTGCGCATGGGCGACGCGGTCCTGTTCGGGATAGAGCACGAGGAAGCGCTCGCGGTTGGCGAGCGCGTTCATGCGCGTGCTGGCGGCGAAGCGCTTGCCGTCCTGGCCGCAGCCGTGCAGCATGACCATCACGGGCAGGCGTTCGCCCGGCTTCACGCCGGGCGGGCGGTGCAGGTGGAAGCGGCGCGCCCCGGCAGGCGCCAGCGCGACGCCGGCGATCCACTCGCCGGCGCCGCGCGGCGGCCGGCGGCGCTCCGCCAGCGGCTCGAGCGCCCGGCGCGTCGCGGCCTGCGCGAGGCGGGTCATCGTGCGCGCGTTGCGCGCGAGGAGTCCGGAGAAGGTGGCGGCGCGGCGGCGTCCCATCCGCGCATTCCGGCAGGGGGCGTGCCGGGGGGCGCGCGGGCGGGGACTGGCCTCCGGCCTGTCCCCGTGTTCACCAAGGCGGACTCCACCGGCACGAGGCCAGAGGCCAGTCCCCGTGCCTCCTGGCCGTCCTACTTGGGCTGCAGCGCGATCAGCGCGTCGGCGAAGTTGGCGACGTCCAGCGTGCCCAGCCCGGTCGAGGCGTCGTAGCCCGCGACGGCCTCGTAGTACCAGTTCGCGCCCGCCGTCACGTCCTTGAACGGCGAGTTGTCGTGGCCCCAGGCCTTGGCCTTGCGCGCCATCGCGTACATCGGGTAGTTCAGCAGGCCGATGCGGCCGCCGACCTTCTGCGACACCAGCGCGGCGAAGCCGTTGAGCTGCGGGGCGACGAAGCTGGTGCCGCCGTTGAACGCGCTGATGCCGTAGTTGCCCGAGCGGTCGGTGTATCCGACGGTCAGGCCGGTGTTGGGATCGGCGTTGAGCGAGATGTCGGGCACGTTGCGGCCGGCGAAGCCCGCCGGCAGGTCGACGTAGTCGATGGGCGGCGTCACGTCGACCTCGACCAGGCTCTGCCCGGCCTCGGTCACGTGCATGCCCGCGACGCGCTTCTGGTATTGCGGGACCGGAATGAACGAACTCACGCCGCCGCCGCTGCCCGCGCCCCAGACGCCGCAGTCGGTGGGGGACATGCCCAGCTTGCCGCACAGGTCGACCAGGTAGTCCCAGCCCCAGGCGCGCTCGGCCGGGACGTCGATCAGGTAGGGCTTGCCGTCCAGCATGAAGCGCTGAGTGCCGGGCAGCGTGGTGCCGCCGGCCGCGGTGATGTAGGCCGACTCGCCGGGCGCGCCCACGCTCAGCACCGGGAGGAAGAAGGGCAGCGGCGCCTCGTTCGGATTGTTGGCCTCGAAGGCGCCGGCGTCGCCCGACGCGGCGATCAGCGTCTGGCCCTGCACGGCCGCCTGCATGAAGACCTGCGAGAAGGCCTTCAGGATCAAGGCGTTGCTCTTGTGGGCGTGCATGCGCTCGAGCGTGTCGAGCCATTCGAAGGCGCCCCAGCTCACCGAGATCGTGTCGGCCTCGTTGTCCTCGACCGCGCGGTAGAAGGCGTCGACGAAGGCGCGCGTCGAGTTCGGCGCCTCGTAGACCACGATGTTCGCCGCGGGCGCGACGCCGCCGGACTGCTGCACGTCGAGCGTCGTCTCGCCCGAGGGGCCGTCGACGATCGGGCCGGCGCCGCCCTGCACCTGCACCTCGCGGATGCGGTCGGGCGCGCTCGAGATGCCGTTGTCGGCCCAGTAGCGGTACGCGTCGGCCGGAGAGAACGAGGCCAGCGTGACGATGCCGATCGTGCGGCCCTCGCCATGGAAGCCCTGGTCGTACAGCGGATCCGCGTCGTAGTAGCTGGCCACGTCCTTGGGCGTCCAGTAGCCGGGCGTGCCCGCGCCGTCGGCGGCGACCGCGGCGCGCGCCGCGGCGGCGGACTGCGTGCCGCCCAGCGCGGCCGGGCGCTGCAGGTGGTTCGGCACGAAGGACGGGCGCTGGTCGAGGCCGAGCACCGCGTTGATGCTGTCGGCGACGGCGGCCGAGGCGATGGCGGGCTCGCCGCGCGCGGCGAGGTAGCGTCCGCCCGGCACGTGGCCGTTCGCGGCGATCTCGAACTCGCGCAGCTCCACGCCGAAGGCCTTGCGCATCGCGGCGGGCGAGCCGGTCACGTCGAGCAGGTGGCCGCGGCGCGCGACGGCGAGGCCCGCGGCGCGGAAGTACGCGGTCGCGGAAGCGACGGCTTCGGGGGCGGGGTCGAAGCGGCGGTGGAATTCCGCCGGCGAGAGGAAGCGGTGGTACTGCGCGTTGCCGGGCGTGTGCAGGTCGTCGATCAGGCGGCGCAGGCCGTCGGCGTCGCGGTTCTTGAGCGCGACGGAGACCGTGACGCTCTTCGACGCGGCGGCCGGGCCGATCTCGCGCAGGAGGGGCTTGGCGGCGGCGGGCGCGGCGACGGCGGCCGTCGAGAGGACGGCGGCGGCGACGGCGAGCGCGATCGCGCGCGGCAGGAAGCGGGATGCATGCATGGTGGGGTGTCCTGGTCGGTTCGGGGCGGGGCGCGTCACTGGCCGTCGCCGGTCTTGTTCAGTTGCAGCGCGTAGAGGCGCTGGTAGGGCGCGAGGTCGGGCGCCTCCTGGTACCAGCCGATGCCGGTGACGAGGCCCGTGTCGCTGATGCCGTAGGCGTTGTAGAGCGTCCACTTGCCGTCCTGCGGGATCAGCTTGTTCAGGTCGTGCACGCTGCCGTCCGGACCCCAGACCACGGCGTGGATCTGGACGTTGTTGAAGTCGTTGTACGCGCCGGACGTGTTCATGCGCACGTTCGCCGCGCCGGCGATCCAGCCCTTGCGGTTCACGCCGTAGGCATAGGTGTAGGTGGAACCGTCGATCCACTGCGACAGCGGCTTGAGCAGCTGCGCCGTGTCGTGCCCGGGCAGCCAGCGCAGCGCGCGCCAGCCGGTCGGGTTGTGCGCGGGGCCGAAGGACTGGCCGACGCCGGCGATCATCCCGGCGTCGTCCACGCCGAGCGCGTAGGTGGTGCCGCGGCCGTCGGGGTCGGTGCCGGCGCCGCCGAGCTCGACCGCCGCCGCCTTCTTCGCCGGCCAGCGCACCGCGACGTTGCCGAGCGCGTTGTGGTTCGCGTCGTACTTGGTGGCCGAGCCGACCGCCTCGCCGCGCGCGTCGACCGCCATCACGAAGGCCGAGAACGTGCCGTCGGCCGCCTCGCCGAGGTGGCCCAGCACCTGGGCGCGCGTGCCGCCGTTGCCCTCCCAGCGGACGGGGGTGATGCCCAGCGAGTTGCCGTTGGCGTCGGTGAGGTAGGCGGTGCCGACGGCCACGCCCGCGTCGTTGACGGACAGCGCGGTGTCGTACTGCGTCGAGCCCTCGGGGGCGGGGATGGGGTCGAGCACCTGGGCCGCCGCGTCGGTCGAGGCCCAGCGCAGGACGCGCGCGCCCTGCAGGCTGTCGCCGACCAGCGGCACGGCGCGGCCGATCACGACGCCGCTGCGCGAGACCGCGGGCGCGTAGGCGAAGGCGTTGCCGCCGGCGTCGGTGAAGCCGTCGGGCAGCGGCAGCACGTGCGGCGTCGCGTCGCCGGGCGCGTACCAGACCGGGCGCGAGCCCAGGCCGCGGAAGCCGTCGTCCGACCAGGCGTCGCTGGAGCCGACCACCATGCCGCTGCCGGCCACCGCATACGGCGACACGCTGCCGCTGCCGTAGGCGCTGATGGCGAGCGGGTTCAGCGCGTACGAGCCGGCGGGCGTCATCACGACGCCCCGGTTGCCGGTGGTGAACTGGCCCGTGAAGTAGATCGCCGTGCCGATGCCCGCGGCGCGCCCGGCGGGGGCGCCACCGGTGGTCGAGCCGCTGCTGGCCACGTTGACCCAGGGCGTGATGTAGCCGGAGCTGGTGATCTGGCCTCCGCCGTTGGTCTGGTACGTGAGGCCCAGGCCGGGCGTGATCGTGGCGGTGAGGCCGGCGTGCGCGGGCGCGGCGCTCGCCATCGCGGCGAGGGCCGCGGCGGCCAGGACGGCGGCGCGGTGGGCGCGGCGCGGGCCGCGGGCGGGAACGGTCGAAGACATGCGGGGGGACTCCTCCAGGATGGCCGGCTCGGCGCGCGGCGGAATGTTGTCTGCGACCCACGTTATTCTGGGAATGCGGTCGAGTCGTCACCCCGCGGGGTGATCCGCGAATGCGCGGCAGGAGCGACGCTGCGCCCCCATGCGACCGCCCCTGCTCCAAGAGACCGACGAGACCCTGCGCCGCCACGCCGAGCGCACGGGCGACGAACTGCGCGACGCCGTCGAGGCGCTGCTCGCCGACCTGGCCGGCCGCGGGCTGCGCGACCAGCGCGCGCTGCGCGAGGCGCTCGGCCTGAGCCAGCCCGTGGTGAGCCGGCTGTTGACCGCCGTGCGCCGCGGCGACCCGCTCGGCACGCTGGGCGCGCTGCCCGGCCCCGAGGCGCTGCGGCAGATGGTGCGCGGCGCGGCGCGCTCGGGCGTCGAGGCGGGCTGCGTGGCGCGGGTCGACCGCGCCGTGTCGGGCTTCGAGGGATTTCTTTCGGACGCCGTGGGCAGCCGCTCCACGCTGGACGCGATGCTCAGCGACTGGTCGCACGAGTCGCGCGGCGCGTTCGAGCTGCGCCACAAGTCGGCCGCCTTCAAGGCGATGAGCGCGCTGCGCGGCGTGCGCGCCGACCTCATCCTGAACGCCGCGATCGTGCACCCCTCGACCCTCGGACCCGCGGTCTACGACAGCATCGGACTCGACGCGCTGCTCGGCTGCCGCCGCCTGCGCCCGCGCGCCGAGCTGCGCCTGGTGGGTTGGCAGATGCCGCCGGCCGACTCGGGCTTCGTGATCAGCAACCTCGGGGGTGGGCCGATCGCGGCGACGGGCGACATGCTGCTGCCGGAGTTCTCCAGCGTGCCCGGCGAGCGCCTGGCGACGCGCCTGCACCGCGGCAGCTTCGAGACCATCGTCTCCGGACTGCCCCTGGGCGAGGCCGGCGTGCAGGGCGAGGACCTGGTCTGCGCGCAGTTGTACCGCGGCCTGCAGCGCGCGCGCCGCGGCGACGGGCCGCCGAGCTCCGGCGTCGCGGGCCAGGCCGAGCCGCCCTGCGAGACCTTCGTCGTGGACGCGCTGCTGCATCCGGATGCCTGGCCCGGCATCGCGCCCGAGGTGCGCATCTTCGACACGGTCGTGCGGGGCATCGCGCACCCGGACGATGCATCACGCCAGGGTGACCGCCTCGAGCTGCAGGAGACGGCCCATTACCTCGGCACCGGCCCCGACGCCTTCCGCCTGCCGGAGTTCCCGCGCTATCCCGAGCTGGTGCGCCACGCCTGCGAGCGCGCCGGCTGGGACGCCGACCTGCTGCGCGGCTGGCGCTGCCGGGTGCGCCACCCGATCCACGGCTCGCAGATCGGGCTGGCTTTCGGCTTGATGGAATGACGGCCCGGGCTCGCTCCGCTCGCCGCTCCCGAGGGGCTCAGGCCGTGCCCTCCGGAGCGGCCGGGCGTGCGCGGCCCCGGCGAGGTCGCGGCGTGCGGGCCATCGGATCAATCGGCGGTCTTGGTCAGCTGCATGGAGAACAGGCGTTGATACGCCCAGCTGACGTCGTGGCCCGGCGGGGTGTACCAGCCGATGCCCGTCACGAGGTTCGAGTCGCTGATGCCGAACACGCCGTACAGCTGCCAGCCGCTGTTCGGGGGCAGCAGCTTGTTCAGGTCGTGCACGTGGCCGTCGGGGGCCCAGACCACGGCGTGCACCGCGAGGTGCGACGGATCGCGGAAATCGCCCGAATCGGTCAGCACCGCGTTGGCCATGCCGCCGATCCAGCCCTTTCGGTTCATGGCGAACGCGTACTCGTAGGTCGTCCCGGCGATGGACATCGTCAGCGGCGTGAGCGCGTGCGGCTTGTCCTCGCCCGGGAGCCATCGGATCGCGCGCCAGCCCAGGTCGCGGCCGTCGGCCGCGTAGGCCTCGCCCACGCCGTAGATGGTGCCCGAGTCGGCGATGCCCAGCGCGTACGTCCACGACTGGCCGTCGCGTCCGACGCCCAGGTTGCCGAGGTCGACCGGCTTGGCGAGCTTGGCCGGCCAGCGCACGGCCGCGTCGCCGAGCGGGTTGTGCGCGTCGTCGAACTTCGCCGAGGTGCCGACGGCGGTGCCGCGGTCGTTCACGCCGAGCGCGCCGCTGCGGAAGGTGCCGTCGGCGGCGGTGCCGAGGTGACCCAGCGGCGTGGGCCGGGTGGTATCGGCTTCCCAGCGGAGGGCCGAGGTGCCGCGGAGGTTGCCGGCCGAGTCGAACGTGTTGCCGGAGCCGACCGCGACCCCTTTGGCGTTGATCGCGACCGCGGAGCTGTTCGGCCCTCCCCAGGGGCTCTGGCCCGGAAGGCCTTGCAGTTCGACGCCGGGCGAGTCCGGCGTCATCCAGCGGATGGCGCGCGTGCCGTCGCTCGCGTCGCCCTTGTACTTCTGGCCCCAGCCGACGATGACGCCGTTGGGCGCGATGCTGGAGGTACCGCTGTAGCCCATGCCGCTCGAATCGGTGAAGCCCTGCGGCATCGCGAGCGGGTGCGGGACGGTGTCGCCGGGCGCGTACCAGACCGGGCGACCGCCGAAGTTCTGCGTGCCGTCGGCGGACCACAGGTCGCTGGCGCCGGCGACCAGGCCCGAGTCGGCGACCGCGGTGGCCGTGGACGAGGCCGCGCCGACCGGCGTCCACCCGCCGGCGACCGAATTGGCCCCCAGCGTTCCGAGCGCGTAGGCGCCCTGGGCGGTCTGCACCAGACCGCGGTAGCCGAGGAAGCTGTCTCCGGCCGACTGCTGCGCGGAGCCGATGCCCACGCCGCGCCCCGCCGCGACGCCGCCGAAGGTCGACCCGGGCAGCACGTAGGACAGCGTCGGGCCGACGAAGCCGATGGGCACCGGGTTGCCGTCCGGGTCGATGCCGATCTCGTAGCCGAGTCCGGGGTAGAGCGTCCCCGTCAGCGCGGCCTGCGCCGGGAGGGCGCCGAGGCCCAACAACACCGCCACCGCGGCGGCCAGCGGGCCGCGGACGCGGCGGGACGGAAGGGCGCGACGGGGCGTCGGCAGGGTCGTGATCATCGGTTCACCTCCAAGGTCGGGCCATGCTAAGACAAGCGCGCTCGATCCACAAGCATATGCTGAGCATATCCAGGGAAAGCCATGAAACTCGGTGGCGGCCGCGTTATGCTCGCGTCATGGGATCTCCGACCACCTCTCACCGCCCCGCCGACGCGGCGCTGCGCCGCAACGCCGAGGAGACCGGCGACGAGCTGCGTGCCGCCGTCGAGGCCCTGCTGGCCGAACTCGCGCGCCGCGGACTGCGCGACCAGCGCGCCATCCAGGGCGCGCTCAACCTCAGCCAGTCGGCGATCAGCCGGCTCGTCTCCTCCGTGCGCAGCGGCGACTCGCTCGCCACGCTCAGCTCCATCCCCGGCCCGGAGGCGCTGCGCCAGATGGTGCAGGGCGCGACGAAGTCCGGCGTCGACCGCGCGTTCGTCGAGCGCGTCGAGCACGCCGTGAAGGGCCTCGAACACTTCCTCGACCACCACGTCGGCGACCGCGGTACGCTGGACGCGGTGCTGAGCGACTGGGTGCACGAGTCGCGCTCGACCTTCGAGCAGCGCCACAAGATGGCCGCGTTCAAGGCGATGAGCGCGCTGCGCGGCGTGCGCGCCGAGCTGGTGCTCAACTGCGGCATCGTCCACCCGACCGCGTCGGAACCGTCGGTGTACGACTGCATCGGCATCGACGCCCTGCTCGGCTGCCGCCGCGTGCGTCCCAACGGCATCCTGCGCATGATGGGCTCGCACCTCGAATCCGAGGGCTCGGCGGCGCGCGTCACCAACCTCGACGGCGCGCCTATCGCCCACATGCCCGACATGCTGCTGCCGGCGTTCTCGACGATCCCGGTCGAGCACATGACGACCACGCACCACGGCCAGTTCATCGAGACCACCGTGGCCGACCTGCCCCTGGGCAACGGCGCGGAGCCGGGCGGCGACCTCGTCTGCGCCCAGGTCTACCGCGGCCTCCAGCGCGCTCGCCGCGCGGGCGGCCCGCCCACGTCCGGCGTCGGCGGCCAGGCCGAGCCGCCGTCGGAGTGGTTCGTCGTCGACGCGTTGCTGCACGACGACGTCTGGCCCGACGCGCGCCCCGAGCTGCGCATCTACGACACCGTGGTGCGCGGCCTGACGCATCCCGACAACCCCGCGCGCCAGGGCGACCGGCTCGACCTGCTCGAGCAGGTGCAGCCGCTCGGCACCGGCCCGGACGCGTTCCGGCTGCCCGAATTCCCGCGCTACGCGGAGCTCGTCCGCGGCGTGTGCGAACGCGCCGGCTGGGACGCCTCGCGCCTGCGCGGCTACCGCTGCAAGGTGCGCTATCCGATCTACGGCACGCAGATCGGCCTGGCGTTCCCCTTGAAGGACTGAAAGACCGCAGGAGCTGAGCCCATGCCGCTGTTCACCGTGCTCGTCGAAGTCGAGGGAGGCACCGACCTCGCGCAGTTCGATACCCCCGACCATGTCGCCGCGATCGGCGCCTGGTGCGAGCGCACGCGCGGGCAGAAGACCGTCGGCCCGCACTCGTGGCGCCTGGCCAAGGCCGTGGAGCGCAGCCTGCGGGGCGGCGCGACGCTGGTGCCGCTGGACGGACTGCGCAACGTCTGGTGCCACGTGGCGCTGTACGCGGGCCGGCTGGTGCTGGTCAACGTGGTGGGGACGACGCCCGCACAGGAAGGGGACTGGCCTCCGGCCTGTCCCCGTGTCCCGACCCCGGCCTGACCCTCGCGGGCGACGGGCCGAAGCCCGCTCCCGCCCGCGATCAGCCGCGCCCGACGTAGGGCATCTTCGTCGCCATCAGGGTCAGGGCCAGCACGTTGGCCTCGAGCGGCAGCGCCGCCATCTGCACCAGGGCGTCGGCGACGAGCGCGGTGTCGATCATCGGCTCGGCGGCGATGCGCCCGTCGGCCTGCGGCACGCCGCGCGACATGGCGGAGGCGAGCTCGGTGACGGCATTGCCGATGTCGATCTGGCCGCAGGCGATGTCGTGCTGGCGGCCGTCGAGCGCGATCGACTTGGTGAGGCCCGTCACCGCGTGCTTGGTGGCCGTGTAGGCCGCCGAGTTCGGCCGCGGCGCGTGCGCCGAGATCGAGCCGTTGTTGACGATGCGCCCGCCGCGCGGCCGCTGCGCCTTCATGGTGCGGTACGCGGCCTGCGCGCAGAGGAACATGCCGTGCAGGTTCACGTCGACCACCGATTTCCAGGCCTCGAAGCTCAGGTCCTCGAAGGCCCCGCCTGCCATCACGCCGGCATTGTTGAAGAGGAGGTCGACGCGCCCGTGGCGCGCCACCGCCGCGCCGAACAGCGCGTCGACCTGCGCCGGTTCTCGGACGTCGGTGGGCACCGCGAGCGCGCGGGCGGGGTCGCCGATCTCGGCGGCGACCGCCTCGAGCGCGTCCGCGCGCCGGCCCGCCAGCACGAGCGCCCAGCCGGCGCGCGCCAGGCCGAGCGCGCACGCGCGCCCGATGCCGCTGCCGGCGCCGGTGACGACGGCGACCCGCGGGGTGCCGGACGAAGGGATGGGGTCGGTCATGCTCGAGTCCTCCTGCTGTCGACCTCAGTCTAGGGGACCGCGGCGCGGTGTCCCCCGGATGGAGGGTGCACGGCGCCCGCCCCCGGTTCCAAGATGCGGGCCTGTCCACACGGGAGAGCTCCATGAACCGATCACGCCAGGCCGGATTCGTCGCCGCGGGCGCGCTGCTGCTCGCCGCGGTGTCGTCGCTCGCGTTCCTCGCGGGTTGCCACGCGCCCATCGTCCCCGCCGCGCTCGCGCGCGCGAACGCCGCCGAGCCGGTGGCCGCGCCCGCGGCGGCCGTCGCGGACGATCCGGCGCGCGTCCGGCCGTACGAGGAATTGTTCTACGTCATTCCCGCCGAGGACGCCGCGCCGCAGAATTGACGCTTCGCGTCATCACGAGGACCGCGCCATGCGCCATGTCGAGTTGCCCGGAGGAACCGTCCGCCTGCCCGTGCTCGGGCTGGGCACCTGGCGCATGGGCGAGTCGCGCGGCGCGCGCGCCGCGGAGATCGCCGCGGTGCGCCATGCGCTCGAGCTCGGCTGTCGCCTGATCGATACGGCGGAGATGTATGGCGAGGGCGGCGCCGAGGAGGTCGTCGGCGCCGCGCTGGCGGACGCGATCCGCGCCGGCGACGTGCGCCGCGAGGAGGTCGTCGTCGTCAGCAAGGTCTACCCGCACAACGCGAGCCGCCAGGGCACGCTCGCGGCCTGCGACCGCAGCCGCAAGCGCCTGAAGCTCGACCACCTCGACCTCTACCTGCTGCACTGGCGCGGCGCGCATCCGCTGCGCGACACGGTGGCGGGCATGCACGGGCTGCGCGACGCCGGCCACGTCCGCGCCTGGGGCGTGAGCAATTTCGACGTCGACGACCTCGAGGAGCTCGCGGGCGTCGCCGACGACTGCGCGACGGACCAGGTCTGGTACTCGCTCGGCGAACGCGGCCCCGAGTTCGCGCTGTTGCCCTGGCTGCAGGCGCGCGCGCTGCCGCTGATGGCCTACAGCCCGCTCGACATGGGCCAGGCGGCCGACGACGAGACGCTCGCCGCGATCGGCGCCGCGCGCGGCCTGACCGCCGCGCAGGTGGCGCTCGCCGCGCTGCTCGCGCAACCCGGCGTGGTGGCGATCCCGAAGGCCGTCGGCGCCGACCACCTGCGCGAGAACCTCGCCGCCGCCGACGTCGTGCTGACCGACGACGAGTTGCGGCGCATCGACGCGCGGTTCCCGCCGCCGTCGCGCAAAGCCTCGCTCGCGATGAACTGACCGCAAGCAGGGGGGACTGGCCTCCGGCCTGTCCCCGTATTCCGCCAGGGCCATCGCGACGAACACGGGGACAGGCCGAAGGCCAGTCCCCGCCGTCCCTAGGACTTCTTCAGCGCCGCCGACAGGTCGTCGATCGTCTCGTCCAGCTGCGCCAGCGTCGCCGCCCGCGCGCCCTCCGGATCCCGCGCCTGGAGCGCGTCCAGGATCGCCTTGTGGCGCGGCAGCGAGAGCTCGTGCGTGTTGGGCAGGCGGCTGCTGAGCTTGATCGACTCGCGCAGCGCGAGCGAGAGCATGTTGCCGATGTAGGCGAGCAGCTCGTTGCCGGTCGCCTCGGCGACGCGGCGGTGGAAATCGAGGTCGGGCTCGAGCAGCGCGTCGCGGTCGGGGGCGCCGGCCATGCCTGCATAGGCTTGGGCGATCGCCGCCAGCTGCGCGTCGCTGGCCGCGGTGGCGGCCAACGCGGCGACGGCCGGCTCGAAGACGCGGCGCACGCCCATCAGCGTCGCGACGAACTCGGGCTCGGGACGCGTCTGCGTGAGCCACGTGAGCACGTCCGGATCGAGCAGGTGCCAGTCGGCGCGCGGCCGCACGCTCGCGCCCGTGCGCTGGCGCGACAGCACCAGGCCCTTCGCCGCCAGCACCCGCACCGCCTCGCGCAGCACGGGGCGGCTGGTCCCGAAGCGGGCGATCAGCTCGCCCTCCGGCGGCAGGCGCGCGCCCGGTGCGATCTCGCCCGCGACGATCGCGAGGCCCAGGTCGCGCACGATGCGCCCGTGGCGGCTCTTGCCGACGGGCTCGGCGCGGTAGTCGGACTCGCGGGCGCGCTGGTCGATGTCAGGCTCCGATGTAGGCGGTCTTCACCGTGGTGTAGAACTCGCGCGCGTAGGTACCCTGCTCGCGCGGGCCGTAGCTGGAGCCCTTGGTGCCGCCGAAGGGCACGTGGTAGTCGACGCCCGCCGTCGGCAGGTTGACCATCACCATGCCCGCCTGGGCATGCAGCTTGAAGTGCGTCGCCGCCTTCAGCGAGGTCGTGCAGATGCCGGCGGACAGGCCGAACTCGGTGTCGTTGGCGACGGCCAGCGCCTCGTCGAAGTCACCGACCTTGACGACGTTGGCCACGGGTCCGAAGACCTCCTCGCGGCTGATCGTCATGGCGTTCGTGGTGCCGGTGATCAGCGCCGGGCGCTGGTAGTAGCCCGGCGTCGCGCGCTCGACGACGTCGCCGCCAAAGACCAGCTCGCCGCCCTCCTGCTTCGCGATCTCGACGTACTTGAGGTTCTGCGCGAGCTGGCGGTCGTCGACGACGGGGCCGATGTCGGTGCCGGCCAGCAGCGCGTTGTCGACCTTGAGGGTCTTCAGCTTGGCCGCGACGGCCTCGACGAAGCGGTCGTGGATGCCCGCGGTCACGATGAGGCGGCTCGAGGCCGTGCAGCGCTGGCCGGTGGAGAAGTAGGCGCCCTGCACCGCCGCGTTGACGGCGACGCCGAGGTCGGCGTCGTCGAGCACGACGAGGGGGTTCTTGCCGCCCATCTCGGCTTGCACCTTCGCCTGGCGCTGCGCGCACGCGGCGATCAGGCGGCGGCCCACGCCCACCGAGCCGGTGAAGCTCACCGCCTTGACGGCGGCCGAGTCGGCGATCGTCTGGCCGACCTGCGAGCCCGGGCCCATCACGAGGTTGAACACGCCCTTGGGAAGCGCGGTGCGGCTGATGATGTCGGCCAGCGCCCAGCCGCAGCCGGGCACGAGCTCGGCCGGCTTGAAGACGACGCAGTTGCCGTAGGCGAGCGCCGGCGCGATCTTCCACGCGGGGATCGCGATGGGGAAGTTCCAGGGCGCGATCAGGCCGACCACGCCCACGGGCTGGCGCAGGATCTCCACGCCCACGCCGGGCCGCACGGAGGCGAGCGCCTCGCCGCCGGTGCGCAGCGCCTCGCCGGCGAAGAACTTGAAGATCATCGCGGCGCGGTGCGTCTCGCCCACGCCCTCGGGCAGCGTCTTGCCCTCCTCGCGCGAGAGCAGGCGGCCGATCTCCTCGCGCCGCGCGAGCAGCTCGGAGCCGATCGCGTCGAGGATGTCGAAGCGCTGCTGCGGCGTCGACGCCGCCCAGCCCTTCGCGGCGGCGGAGGCGGCCGCGATGGCGGCCTCGGTCTGCGCGGCGTCGGCCTGCGCGTACTCGCCGATGATGTCCTTGGTGTCCGACGGGTTGACGTTGGGGCGCGTGGCGACGCCTTGCACCCATTCGCCGTTGATGAAGTTGTCGAAGCGGTTCGTGCTCATGTCGAGGGTTCCTTCGTGCGGAGAGTCAGCGCTTGGGAGGGAATCCAGCGTGCCCGAGCGGGCCGTCCAAAGGCGTCCGATCCAGGCGCAAAGCGCAGCCGTAGGGGATCCTGCGGCGAGCATTTGCAACGACGAGCGGGCGTCTTTGGGCGGATCGAGCGGGCACGATGGATTCCCTCTCAAGCTCTAATGGCCCCAGCGCAGCACCAGCGGATCGAGCCGGCGCGCGGCGTCGAGCAGCCCGGCACGCGTGGCCGGATGCATGGGGGGGTACGGATGGCGCGGCGCGTCGCACGCGATGATGCCGCCTTCCAGCATCAGGGCCTTGGCGGTGAGGAAGCCGCCCTGGCGGTTCTCGTGGTTGATCAGCGGCAGCCAGCGCGCGTAGGCGGCGACGGCGGCCTCGCGGTCGCCGGCCAGGTAGGGGTCGACGATGGTGCGGATCCCGTCGGGATAGCCGCCGCCGGTCATGGAGCCGGTGGCGCCGGCGTCGAGGTCGGCCAGCAGCGTGATCGCCTCCTCGCCGTCCCACGGCCCGTCGATGTGCGCGCCGGCGAGCGCGATCAGCTCGCGCAGCTTGTTGGCCGCGCCGGCGGTCTCGATCTTGAAGTAGCGCACGCGGTCGCACTTCTGCGCCAGGCGCGCGAGGAACGCGGGCGACAGCGGCGTACCCGCCATCGGCGCGTCCTGGATCATGATGGGGATCTGCAGGCCGTCGGACAGGCGCGCGAAGAACTGCTCGATCTGGCCCTCCGAGACGCGCAGCGTGGCGCCGTGGTAGGGCGGCATGACCATCACCATCGCGGCGCCCTGCTCCTGCGCGCGCAGCGAGCGGGCGAGGCAGATGTCGGTCGAGAAATGCGTGGTGGTGACGATCACCGGCACGCGGCCGGCCACGTGCTCGAGGATGGTGCGGGTGAGCGTCTCGCGCTCGTCGTCGCCCAGCACGAACTGCTCGGAGAAATTGGCCAGGATGCACAGGCCCGTCGAGCCGGCGTCGATCATGAAGTCGACGCAGCGCTTCTGGCCCGGCAGGTCGAGGGCGCCGCGCTCGTCGAAGATGGTCGGCACGACGGGGAAGACGCCGCGCAGGGGCGACGACGGGTGGCGGGCAGCACTCATGATTTTAAGTATGACTATTGCAGGCGGATGGCGAGTCTAATCGCGAACTCGACTTTATAGTCATACTATATTTGGCATGGCGCCGCGGCATCTCGTGATCGCAGGTGCCTGTCCCCGCCGCGATACTGCGGCTCCACGCCGAACCGACGACCGCCATGACGAGCTCCACCGCCCCGACCGACGCCCTCACCACGCGCGAGGTCGGCCGCCTGCCGGACGGCCGCGTCATCCACGAGATCAGGCTGTCGCGCGACGGCCTCGAGCTCACGGCGCTGACCTTCGGCGGCATCGTGACCGCGCTGCGCGCGCCCGACCGCACGGGCCGCGTCGCCAACGTCATCGTGGGCCTGGCCTCGCCCGAGGCCTACGTCGCGGGCAACAAGCCGCACTTCGGCGAGATCGTCGGGCGCGTCGGCAACCGCATCGCCGGCGCGCGCTTCGAGCTCGACGGCCAGGCGTACACGCTCCCCGCCAACGACGGCCCCAACTGCCTGCACGGCGGCCGCGGCTTCGGCGAACGCCTGTGGGAGATCGAGTCGGCGCACGCGCGCGACGACCGCTTCGGCGGCCCCGCCGTCACCCTGCGCTACGTGAGCCCGGACGGCGAGGAGGGCTTCCCCGGCCGCCTCGAGGTGCGCGTGACCTACGCGCTGGCGCTCGGCCGCGAGTGGATCGTCGACTACGAGGCGCGCACCGACCGCGCGACCCTCGTCAACCTGACCCACCACGCCTACTTCAACCTCGCGGGCGCGGGCGCGCCGCCCATCCTCGACCACGAGCTGACCCTCCCCGCGAGCCGCGTCCTCGCCAGCGGCGCCGGCCTGATCCCGACGGGCACCGCCGCCGACGTCAGCGGCACGCCCTTCGACTTCCGCGCGGCACAGGTCATCGGCCGGCGCATCGCCGAGCCGCACCCGCAGCTGGAGAACGCCGGCGGCTACGACCACCACTTCGTGCTCGACGAGCCCGCGAACGGCGCGCCGCGCCTGGCCGCGCGCCTCGTGCATCCGCCCAGCGGCCGCAGCATGAGCCTGCGCACCACCGAGCCCGGCGTGCAGTTCTATTCCGGCAACTTCCTCGACGGCAGCCTGCACGGCGCCGACGGCGCGCCCATCGTGCGCAACGCCGCGCTGTGCCTGGAGCCGCAGCACGCGCCGGACTCCGCGCACCACCCGGAGTGGCCGACCACCGTGCTGCGCCCCGGCGAGGTCTTCCGCAGCCGCAGCGTCTACGCCTTCGGCGTCACCGCCTCAGACTGAGTGAACGAAACCTGCGAAGCGAGCGGCCCAGCCCCCTCGGGGGGCGACTCGCGAAGCGAGTGGGGGCCGTCATCTCACAGCTGGAATAGCGTGAATCCCAGGCCCACGCTGGTCTGGTGGAAGTTGTAGTCCAGCAGCGTCTCGCCATAGCCGGAGAACAGCTGCACGTAGTAGCGCAGGCCGTCGGGCTTGCTCGGGAACACGGGGTGCGTCCACGTGAGCTTGACCGAGCCGCGGCTCCACGACTTGAACGAGGTGCGCGCGTCGAGCTGCATCGTCGACGAGCCGGGGAACCACCGCGCCCCGAGCTCCGTGTTGCCGATGTAGTCGGTCAGCTGCGGGTTGTCGTCCTCGCCGGACTCGGGCAGGCGCCAGTTGTAGCGCGCGGTGAGTGCGACGTCGTCGCGCGTGAACGCGGTGCCGAGGTAGAGGCGGTTCCAGCTGCGCGAGAGCGGGTCGGACTGGCCGTTGGACTCGTGCGCGAAGCCGGCCAGCATCATGCGCCAGCGCCAGCCCGCGAACGTGCCCACGCGCTCGGGTACGGGGGCCACGTACATCGCCTCGGGCTGGTAGTCGCTGGAGCGGAAGGGCGAGGACTGCGCGCTGTTCCACAACTGCCAGATCGACTGCTGCGAGTAGGCGAGCCACAGGCTGTCGTTGGGGAAGAACGCGTTGCCGAAAGCCTTGGTGCGCAGCGAGACCTGCAGCTCGCCTTCCGCCCGCTGGTACGGGAAGCGCTGCGTGTTCGGGTGCGTGGGACTCTCGGGCTGGCGATTCACCTCGGAGGTGTAGTGCACCGGCAGCAGGAAGTTCGGTGCGTAGGTGCGCACGATGAAGGTGTCGCGCTGGTGATCGAGTTCCCAGAACTTCGACAGGTAGTCGTCGGCCGCCAGCCCCTGCCCGCTGGGCGCCGGGGCGACCGGGTTGCCATTGGTGACGTCGTCGCGCTGCGGCACGACCGGCACCGGCTTCGCGGGCGGCGGCGCCGCGTCGGCCGGCGCGGGCGCGCCGCGGAACAGCGTGTCGTAGCAGGCGAGGCGCTGCGCGTCGTCGGGCAGCGCGGCGCAGGTCGCGGGCGTCTGCGCCCAGGCCGACACGGGCCCGGCCGCGAGCGCCACGGCGCACAGGGAAGTGAAGCGCATGGGGCGTCCTTGCAGGAGGTCGGGCGCGATTGTCCTCGACCATGCTGGGCGCGCCTCGGCAAGGCCCGTGCCCGGAGGGCTCAATGCTCCTGGCCGTCCGGGCCGCGACGCGCGTAGAAGGCGGCGACCTCGCCGATCTCCTCGTTGGTCATGGCGCGCGCCATGTTGCGCATCTGGGCGTGGCTGTCGTTGCGGCGCTCGCCCGCGCGAAAGCGCACCAGCTGGTTGGCCAGGTAGGCGCGCGGCATCCCTTCGAGCCAGGGCGCGCCCAGCTTCTGGTCGACGCTGCCGTGGCAGGCGATGCAGGGCGCGATGTTGCGCAGGGGTGCGCCGTCGCGCACCAGCAGCGGCAGGTCGTCGGCGTAGGTGGTCGGCTTGTTGCGCGCCTTGGGCAGGTAGGCGTAGTAGGCGGCGAGGTCGGCGATCTGCTGGTCGTTCAGGCTGCGCGCCAGTGCCTCCATGATGGGGCTGGAGCGCTTGCCGGCCCGGTAGTCGTGCAGTTGCTTGATCACCACCTCGGGGTACTGGCCTGCGAGGTTCGGCGCGTCCGACGCGCTCAGGCCCTGCGCGCCGTGGCACATCGTGCAGCTGAGCGCCAACGTGGCGCCGCGTCCGATCGCGTCGGCGGGCGCGGCCTCGGCCATGCGGCGATCGAGCACGACCTCCGTCGCCGTCATGCCCGTGCGCACCGTCGCGTCGCCGCCCCACGCCGCCGGCACGCCGGCCGCGCGGCAGATGCTGGCCCACAGGCCCTGGGCCGAGAAATCGCCCTGGGCGGAAGGAAGCCACACGAAGCCGACCAGGACGGCCCCCAGCGCGAGCGCGGCCAGGCCCAGCACGCTGCGCCGGAACCACGGGTTGGCGAAGGAATACAGGCGCGGTTCGTCCATCAGCGAGTCCCGATCGGGATGACCGGCACGGAGGCGTCCTTGAGGGACGCGAGCTGCGCGATCGGATATCCGTAGTTGACGACGGTCAGCACCACCATCATCGCGACCCACAGGCCGAAGCCGTTGAGGGCGCGCGGCACCGGCGCCTCGTGCACCGGCCGCGCGAAGGTGTACGGCGCGGGCGCCGCCACGCCGCGGCGCGCGGTGGCGAGGATGCCCACGAACAGCGCCACCGAGGCGAGCACCAGCGCGCCGCCGATGGTCGAGGCCGTCACCGTCCAGGCCTGCGCGGCCAGCGCCGGGTCGGCGTAGTCGTAGTAGGCCATCCGGCGCGGCATGCCCAGCAGGCCGACCCAGTGCCAGGGCAGCGTCAGCACCAGCATGCCCACGAACCACAGCCACAGCTGCGCCTTGATCGCGCCGCGCGGCAGCGGTGCGCAGCGCGTGAGCGCCGGCCAGAGGTCGTACGCGATCATGAAGTACATGATGACGATCGCGCCGGCGAAGATCAGGTGGAAGTGCCCGGTGACCCACTGCGTGTTGTGCACCGTCTCGTTGAGCTGGTAGCTCATGTTGATCAGGCCGCCGGCGCCGCCGAAGCCCAGCATCACGAACGAGAAGGCGAGCGCGAGCATCATCGGCTCGTCCCAGGGCAGCGCCTTCACCCAGCCGAACAGGCCGCGCCCGCCGCGCAGCCGCGCGGCGACCTCGGCGGTGGCGACGATGGTGAAGACGGTGAGGAAGGTCGGCACCGAGACCATGGCGGTCATCGTGGCATGCACGAACTTGAAGCCGGCGCCCACCTGCGGGTCGGCGAACAGGTGGTGGATGCCGATCGGCATCGAGAACACGAGGAACAGCGCGAAGGCGACGCGCCCCATGGCGTCCGAGTAAAGCCGCCCGCCGATCGCGCGCGGGAAGATCGTGTAGAACGCGACGTAGGCCGGCACCAGCCAGAAGTAGACGATGGCATGCAGCGTCCACGAGAAGAACACGCGCGCGAGGCCCGCGTTGATCGTGTCCGTCCAGCCGAAGGCGGCGGGCAGGATCAGCAGCAAGATCTCGAGCGCCGCGCCGAGCGAGGTCCAGAACCAGAGGAACGCGCCCGCCACGTTGCCGTACATCGCGAGCGGCACGGTGCGGCCCGGGTTCTCGCGCTTCCAGGCGTAGACGTTGACGCCCATGATCGCGACCCAGATCCACGAGCCCACGACCACCAGCACCACGCCGAGGTAGTAGAACGGGCTGGCGATCATCGGCGGGTAGAAGGTGTAGAGGACGGACGCCTTGCCGGCGCCGACCGTGGCCGCGGCCATCGCGGTGCCGGCGATGACCAGCCAGAAGCCGGCCCACGCCCAGCGCAGGCCCGTCAGGGCGCGCTTGAGCGCGAGCTCGCAAGTGGCGTAGCCGAAGCCCATCGCGACCAGCGTGGGCAGCACGTAGCCCATGACGGTGCCGTGCGCGGTGACGGAGCGGTAGTAGTGCTCCGGATTCGCGATCCAGGGGCTCAGCGGCGAGCGCACGAACATCTGCCACTCGCCGAGGCAGGCGGCCGCCAGGAACGCGACAAACGCGACCCAGAAGTGCGCGAGGACCAGCTTACTTGCCCGGAACACAGCTCAGCCTTTCCGCGCCGCGCGCCTTGGAGAGGAATTCGTCGCGCGGCAGCACCTGCACGCGCGCCCACATGGCCTCGTGCCCGGTGCCGCAGTACTCGTGGCAGGGCATCAACTGCTCGCCGGTCTTGCGGAACGACGTGGTGAAGGTGGCGACGAAGCCCGGCACCAGCATGGTGTTGGCGTTGGTCGTGCCGACGACGAAGCCGTGGATGGCGTCCGTGCTGGTCGCGCGGAAGGTGACCGGCGTGTCGGCCGGCACCACCAGGCACTGCGGCTGGAACGAGTACTGCTGCGCGACGAGGCGCACCGTGACCTTGCCGTCGGCGGCGAGTTCGGTGCCGAGGTTGCTCTCGACGAACTCGCCCTTCAGGTGCAGCGTCTTCACGTCGACGGTCTCGACGCGCGAAGGCGGCATCGCGGCCCAGTGCAGGCCGGTGACGACCGTGATCGCGACCAGCACCGCGACGATGGCGACGACGATGATCGCCCAGCGGCGCTCGGCGGACTCGGCCACGTGCGCCGCGGCATGCGACGGGGCGGCCGCGCTCATTGCATGACCCCGCGCGGCAGGTAGGCGAAGACATAGAACGCGAGCCAGATCGCGACGACGATCACGGTCGCCAGGCCGGCGACGGCGAACGCGCCGCGCGGGCCCTGCGCGACGATCTCGTCGATGCGGGCTTGTTCGGCGTCGTCCGCGTCGGACGGGGTGGGGGAGGTGTTCATTCGGGCAGGAGCTTGCGAAGCTCGTTGGCTTGCGCGGGCGTGACGGGCGTGCCGTTGTTCTCCCACGCCACGCGCACGTAGGTGACGACGGCCGCCACCTGCTCGTCGTCCAGCAGGTGGGCGAACGGCGGCATGCCGTGCGGGCGCGGGTTCTTCAGGGTGCCGGGCGCGTAGCCGCCGTTGAGCACCATGCGGATCGAGTTGACGGGCGAGAGCATCGTGATCGACTGGTTGCCCTTGAGCGGCGGGAAGGCCGGCGCGTGCCCCTCGCCCTCGCCGCCGTGGCAGGCCGCGCACTGGACGGCGTAGACCTTGCGTCCGAGCTCCATCACCGCCGGGTCGACCAGGCGCGCCTGGCTGGTGGGCGGCGCCTCGGACTCGCGCCTGGGCAGCGCCTTCAGGTAGACGGCCATCGCCATCGCGTCTTCGTCGCTCAGGTACTGCAGGCTGTTGTAGACGACCTCGGCCATCGGGCCGTAGGTGGTGCCGCGGTGCGAGACGCCCGTCTGCAGCAGGTCGGCGATGTCCTGCAGCGGCCAGTCGCCGAGGCCCGCCTCGCGGTTGGAGGTGAGCGAGGGCGCGTACCAGTTCTGGTTCGGGATCATCCCGCCCTCGAAGGCCTTGGACTCGCTGGAGCCGCCGAGCGCGTTGATCGCCGTGTGGCACATCGCGCAGTGGCCCAGCCCCTGGACGAGGTAGGCGCCGCGGTTCCACTGCGCGCCCTGCGACGGGTCGGGCTGGTACTCGCCCTCCCTGAAGTACAGGGTGCGCCAGCCGATCAGCAGGTCGCGGTTGTTGAAGGGGAAGCCGAGCTCGTGCGGCCGGTTCTTCTGCTTCACCGGCGGTACCGATTGCAGGTAGGCGTAGAGGGCGTCGGAGTCGGCCCGCGTGACCTTGGTGTAGGACGCGAAGGGCATCGCCGGATAGAGGAGCGTGCCGTCGCGCGACACGCCCTGGTGCAGCATGCGGTAGAAGTCGTCCGCCGTCCAGAGGCCGAGGCCGGTCTCCTCGTCGGGCGTGATGTTGGGGGCGTAGAGCGCCCCGAACGGCGTGGGCATCGGCCGGCCGCCCGCGAAGGGCTTGCCGTTGATCTCGGTGTGGCAGGCGACGCAGTCGCCCGCGCGCGCGAGGTATTCGCCGCGCGCGAGCAGGCGCGTCTCGGCGCTCGGGCGCGTGGCCTGCGCGGGCGCGGGCAGGGCGCGCGGGTGCAGGATGTAGACGGCGGTCGCGGCGATCCCGATCAGGATGGCGACGAAGAAGGCGATGCGGGCCCCGAGGTTCATCGGGCCCCCGTGCTGCCACACGCATAAGGCATGCGCTGCAGGTTGGCCGGCTCCGGCGCGGCGTCCTTGGGCGACTGCTGCGCGAGCCAGGACGCGACGGCGGCGATGTCCGGGTCGGACAGGCGGGCGGCGACGCGGGCCATGCAGTCGGGCGCGGCCGCGTGGCGGTCGCCGACGCGCCAGCGCGTGAGCTGCCCCACGATGTAGTTGGACCGCAGGCCGACGAGGCCGGGGATGCCCGGCTCCATGCCGGCCAGCGCCACGCCGTGGCAGGCCGTGCAGGCCGGCACGTTGACGCGGCTGTCGCCCTGGGTGGCGAGGACGCGCCCGCGCTCGAGCGTCGCGGCGTCGGCCTGCACCGTCGTCTGCGGCGCGAAGGACGGGCGCTGCGCGGCGAAGTGCTGGGCGATCTCGCGCAGGTAGGCGTCGGGCAGCGTGGCCACCAGGTAGTTCATCGGCGGGTACTTGCGCTGGCCGTCGCGGAAGGCGACCAGCTGGTTGAACAGGTAGGCCGCGGGCTTGCCGGCGATGCGCGGGTAGTAGCCGTCGCGCGTGCCCTGCCCGGCGTTGCCGTGGCAGGTGACGCAGCCCTGCACGCGGGCCTCGATGGAGTCGACCTCCTTGAAGGCGGGCGTGGTGGCGTCCTGGGCGCGTACGGGCGTTCCCGCAAGAGCCAGGCCGACGGTGGCGAGCAGGAGGGAGAGGGCGCGGGTCACGAGGGCGAATCGTAGTGACCGTGTCCGCTGGAGGCAAGCGTCGGATAGGCGAACGTGACTACTGCTTGCGATACATCAAAGCCTACGCCTGCACGCCTTGACAGACTGTCGGGTTGCGCCCGCGCGGCGTCCCGCGACGCGAACCGCTGCAGCTTCCGGCGCGCCCGAGGCGCCGACCCGTCAGTCCAGCAATTCGGCGACGCCCCGCGCGATCGCCATCGCCGAGGTCAGCCCCGGCGATTCGATCCCGAACAGGTTGACCAGCCCGGGCACGCCGTGGTCGGCCGGCCCGCTGATCACGAAGTCGGCCGCCGGCTCGCCGGGCCCCGAGATCTTGGGCCGCACGCCGCTGTAGGCCGGCACCAGGGCGCCGTCCGGCAGGCCGGGCCAGTAGCGGCGGATCTCCGCGACGAAGCGCTCCCCGCGCGCGGGATCGACGGCATAGTCGATGCCGTCGCCGTCGGCGAGCCATTCCACGTCGGGGCCGAACCGGGCCTGGCCCGCCGCGTCCAGCGTCAGGTGCACGCCCAGGCCGCCCGGCTCGGGCACGGGGTAGATCAGCCGGCCGAAGGGGGCGCGCCCCGCGAGCGCGAAGTAGCTGCCCTTGCAGAATCGCGCCTCGGGCACGTGGCGCGGCGCCAGGCCCGCGATGCGCGCGGCGATCGCGGGCGCCGAGAGGCCGCCCGCATTGACCACCCGCCGCGCGAGCACGCGCATGGACTGCTCGCCGCCCACCTCGAGCTCGATGCCGCCCTCGACGACGCTGCCCGCGACCAGCGGGCTGCGGAAGGCCACCGCGGCGTCCAGCGCCTGCGCGTCGCCCTGCAACGACAGCATCAGCTGGTGGCTGTCGACGATGCCCGTGGAGGGCGAATGCAGCGCGGCCACGACGCCCGCCGCCAGCGCCGGCTCCCACGCGCGCGCCTGCGCGCCGTCGACGAGCACCGTGTCGTCCACGCCATTGGCCAGCGCCTGCTCCTGCAGCTTGCGCAGGGTCGCGACCTGCGCGTCGTCGGTCGCCACCACCAGCTTGCCGCACAGGCGATGGCCGATGCCGCGCTCGCGGCAGTACGCGACGAGCGCGTGGCGGCCCTCGACGCACAACCGCGCCTTGAGCGAGCCGGTGGGGTAGTAGAGCCCGGCGTGGATCACCTCGCTGTTGCGCGAGCTGGTGCCGGTGCCGATGGCCTCGGCCGCCTCGATCACCACCGTCTCGCGCCCGGGGCGCGCGAGCGCGCGCGCGCAGGCGAGGCCGACCACGCCGGCGCCGACGATCACGGTGTCGAGGAGGGCGATGGACTGCATGGCGTCGTGGGCAAGCGCAAAAGCGCCGAGTTTGCCTGCTTTCTCGGGCGATGCCCGCCCTCAGGTTGCGGCGACGATGGCCGACATGGACCTCTCCTCGCTCACCAGTGCCCCCGCGCTGTCCCAGTACGCCACCGCCCTGCTGGCCAAGCAGAAGGACAAGGCCGCCGGCAACGCGGCGCCGGCGCAGGACACGGATGCCCTCACGGCGCGCCTGACCAGCGCGCCCTCGGACTTCAAGACGAAGACGGCGCAACACCACCTGGACGCGCAGCAGGCGGCCCTCGGCAAGGAACTGGCCGCGGGCCTCGCGAAGGCGGGCGTGAAGCTGTCGGGCCACGTGTCGTTCTCGCTCGATTCGAAGGGGCAGCTCGCGGTCGACGGCAGCGATGCCGACACCGCCGCGGTCGAGAAGTGGATGAAGGCCGACACGTCGAAGCCCGGCCTGCAGTCGCGCCTGGCCGACGTGCTCACGTCCGCGCAGAAGCTCTCCTCGCAGACCCAGCAGAACCACGCGATCTCGCTCGCCGCGCGCTACGCCGGCGCGCCGGGCAACGTGATGGCCATGTACTCGCAGTTCATGGGCCACACCGATTCGACGCCCGCCGTGCTGAGCTTCGACGGCACGTCGAGCTCGATGAGCTATCCCGGGGCGCTGAGCTCGCACGCCTGAGCGCGCCCGGCCGCTGCGGAGCGCCCGGACGTGCGCGCGCAGCGCGCAGGGTCGTCCACTGAACTCGTAGACTCGGGCCCATGCTGCTCGAGATCGCCATCGGCGACGCCTACGGCGCGGGCTTCGAGTTCGCGCCGCGGGCCAAGATCGACCGCGCCAACGACGGCCGCGGCTACGTCGCGCACGAACGGGGCATCCCGGCCGGCCACTACACCGACGACACGCAGATGAGCGTGGCCATCGCGGAGCTGCTGCTACGCGAGCCGGAGCCCGGCCCCGCGGCCTTCGCCGACGCCTTCGTCGCCGCCTTCCGGCGCGATCCGCGCCCCGGCTATTCGACCGCCTTCGGCGCCCTGCTGGCCGACGTGGCCGACGGCGCGGAACTGCGCCGGCGCATCCGCAACGAGAGCCGGCGCAACGGCGCGGCGATGCGCTCCGTGCCGCTGGGGCTGGTCGCCGACGTGCCCCGCCTGCGCCGCCTCGCGACGCTGCAGGCGGCGGTCACCCACGACACGCCCGAGGGCCGGCTCTCGTCCGAGGTCGTGGCCCTGATGGCGCACGCGCTGCTGCACGAGCGCGCGGCCGTCGCCGACCTGCGCGCGCTCGTCGAGCGCCACACCGGCTTCGCGCCGCGCACCGACTGGCACGGCGAGGTCGAGATCGACGCGATCCAGACCGTGCACGCGGTCCACACGGCGCTCGCACGCAACCGCACGCGCCAGGCGCTGCTGCGCGACTGCGTCGAATTCGGCGGCGACACCGACAGCGTCGCGGCGATCGCGCTCGGCCTGGCCTCGCTCACGCGCGAGATCGCGGACGACCTGCCCGCCAGCCTGCACGCGGGCCTGGAGGACGGCGCGTGCGGGCGGCGCTTCCTCCAGGCGCTCGAC
>Ga0209051_1001032_pt1 | contig 26440 bp, 21 predicted proteins | sample AraplaCvi_mMS_r2_2_FD_184286 | JGI IMG/M metagenome (GOLD analysis project Ga0209051, IMG submission 184286) | Arabidopsis root microbial communities from North Carolina, USA - plate scrape MF_Cvi_mMS_r2 (SPAdes) (version 2) | ecosystem: Host-associated > Plants > Roots > Endosphere | place...
GTCGCGCCGCGCCAGCGCGGTGCTCCAGCGTTAGTCGTAGAACGTGCCCGGGAAATGGTGCACATTCGCCGCTCCGTCGCTTTCCGCACCGTTATGAGCGTTGTGGAAATGCAACTGGGTTTCATTGCGCCCGAAGCCGTTGTTTGCCTTCCGGTCGGTCGGCAGATCATTATAGATTCGCGTGATGATCGGCTCGCCGTAGCGCCCCTTGATCAGGAATGGCGGTAAGCCGCATTCGCCAGCTCGACCCGACCCATAAGTCCAGCAGCTGTTCGGCTCCTGTACCGGGAAATGGTCGTGGAAATAGCTGTGGCCGCCCGTTTGCGAAATCTGGCCAAGCCGCATGATGTAGCCGACCTTGGGGAAGAACTCGTCCCAGCGCTGGTGCGCGAACACTTCGCCGGGCGGACGCCCTTCGATCGGCCCGTGATGCGTCAGCGGATTGATAAACGCCCCATTCGAGGGGTCAGCGGTGAAATCCGTGTGATAGGAAAGCCGCTTGGCCGGCCGTTCGCCAAGGCCGGCCGGAAAGGCCGCATGGCCCTCGGCCGTCCGTGTGATCGGCAGCGGTTTCAGATGGTTCAGCCGATGCATTGGCTGGGAAAACTTCTGGATGCCGAACAGCGGTGTTCGCGGTGTTCCTGTCGGAACCGACGCATAGGCGCTCGTTGCAAACGGGCTTAGCCCGTTCTTGCAGGCCAGGTAGCCGCTTGCCGTAAAGATCCCCCATTTGAGTAATTCTCGACGGGTGACCTGCCCCTGGTTCAATGCCCAAACTATCTCTGCTCGATTATCTCGAGCAAGTTGTGCTTCTCGTTGACGGATTCTTGACGCGTTTTTAGAGATATACATTCGACCAGCCCCCAATCAAATGTAACGAGTTCCATCAATGCGTGATGGTAGCCCGATAATACACCCTAAAACTTGTGAAAACAAACGGGATTGTAGTATTTTTCCAATATTCAGAATTTTTCAGAAACAAACGGTCGAATTTATATTTTATAAATAGTAGGACGGTTGAATGTTTTCCCGAATTTCGTATAATTACCCTGTACTTATTTCCAGATATGAACTCGATCGATACTGTATGAATTTTCGACGCATCAGGGGCGATGTACGAAAATGCCAAACTTCAGGTACCGGGCGATCGATCTCTCGGGGCACATGCTCGAGGGTATTCTACAGGCAAACTCCAGCGCGCTGATGGCCGCGGAGCTCGAGCGCCGATCCCTGTTTCCAATTGATATAGAAGAAGTGAAGAAAACAGGCGCGGGACTGGGCCTGTCGTTCCAGTCGACCCCGTCTTACGACGACGTAACAGCTTTCACGGAAGATCTCGCTGCCCTCCTTTCCGCAAGCGTTGCCCTGGATCGGGCGTTGCAGATCATCCATCAATCCACAAAGCGGCATGCGCTCGGCAACATGACGCGTTCGCTTCTGGACGTGGTTTCAAAGGGACACAGCTTCGCCGAAGCGATCGAGGCCTATCCGGCGGCGTTTCCCCCGACCTACATCAAGATGGTCGAGGTCGCCGAGGTTGCCGGCAACCTTGACGTCACGCTGCAGGTGATTGCCCAGGAACGGCGGCGCGGACGCGAACTCAGGCGCCGCCTGACCTCGGCACTTGCCTATCCTGCATTTCTGGTCCTTGCGGCCGTGGGCGTCCTGTTTTTCGTTCTGACCGTCGTCATTCCCGAATTCGACAACGCGCTGGTCGGCATGGGCGCGGACGCGAAAGGATCGGCCTCGATCGTCTTTACCCTGTCGCGCGCGGTCGCGGCCAACAGCACGCTGATATCGGCCATCGGCGTCGGTGCGCTCTGCCTTATCCTCTTCATCAGCCGCAGCAAGACGGCAAAGTCGATCCTGCTCTCGCTGCTCGGTTATCTCCCCGGCTTCGATACGCTGCTGATGCAGGAGCGCGCCGTCGTCTTTTGCTCGACATTTGCCATGCTGAACAAGAGTGGCGTCGATCTGCCGACATCCCTTCGCCTTATCCGCGGCTTGATGCGTGACGAGCATTCCGCAGAGGTCGTGGCCGAAGTTCTGGCAAGGGTCAGAGACGGCAGTCAGCTCACCGACGCCCTTTCCCGCGTTTCCTTCCTTCCGCCCTACGGCCTGCAGATGCTTCGGGTCGGTGAAACCACCGGAGACACCGGCAAGGCCGCGCTGCGGGTTGCAACCTACTACGAGACCCGGCTCGACCGCTCGATTGCCCGTGCCACAGCGATCATCGGCCCGCTGGTTCTGCTGACTGTCAGTGCCCTGATCGCCTGGATCATCGTTTCGGTCATCACGGCGTTGCTCAGCCTGAACGATCTGCTGATGTGACCGCCATGAAAAAGCCGCTGCAACATCCACTGCCGACCACCCGCAAATCTCCCCGGCGCCGCACGGACAGGGGCGACGGAGGCTTCACCCTCCTGGAACTGCTGGTCGTGCTGGTGATCCTCAGCCTGGTTGCTGGCATTGCTGCTCCGCGCGTTCTTGGTTACCTCTCGGAGGCTCGTGTGCGTGCCGCACGGCTGCAGATCGAAGCCCTGACCTCGGCTTTCGATCTCTTCTACCTCGACACCTCGCGCTACCCGACAGAACGAGAGGGCCTCACCGCGCTGGTCAGCGGCGCGGCGATCAAGCGCTGGAAGGGCCCTTATATCCAGCAGGCCTCGGTTCCGCTGGATCCGTGGGGCCACGAATATCAATACCGCATTGGTGACAAGGGGCGACCCCAGATCATTTCCTTTGGTGCCGATGGCGTTGAAGGGGGGGCCGACAATGCCGCAGACATCGCGATCCAGTAGTCATTCTTCGAGCGACGGCGGTTTTGCGCTGCTGGAACTTCTGGCAGCACTCGCAATCATTGCCTTCGTGGCGGCGATGGCCCTGCCCTACATGGTCAACGCCGGGCAGGCGATGAGCCTGAAGGTTCAGGCAGCGGAGATCGCGGCACTCCTGCGACAGGACCGGAACATCGCCATGGCGGAAGGCCGCACCGTCGTATCGACCATCGACACGCGTCGCGGCACGGTCCTGTCCGGATCCTCCGCAAGACGGGTCATGCTTCGGGGGGGATCTGCGATCCGCGTGGAGCGCGCCGCGCACGGCCGCATGGTATCCTTTCAGGCCAATGGCCGCTCCTCCGGCGGGACCTTCGATATCTCGGGACCGCGCGCGACCTTCCGCATCTCGGTGAACCCGCTGACGTCAGGCATTGCGCTGTCAGCACTCGAATGAGGCCCGGCATGTGTGCGGCCCCCACTAAGATTGCCCCGAATGCACTCGACCGGCGCGATCAAGGATTTACGCTGCTTGAGGTTCTTGTGGCCGTCGCCATCCTCGCAGCTGTTCTCTACGTGGTCCCGAGAAGCCTGGTCTCGGCGCGCGCCTCCGTCGTTCAATCGCATGCATGGCTCGAAGCACGGCTGGTCGCCGAGGAAGTCCTCGCCGAAGAACTGCAGGGCAAGGTCGTTCGTCCCGGGACGTTTGCTGGCGTGAGCCATGGACGCAGGTGGCGTGCCGTCATCACGCGCTCTCCCGAGGCCGATGGGCGGGGGCCGGAGGGACAGACACTGCTCGAGGCGAGGCTTTCCGTCGACGTATCGTCCTCGCGACGGTTGGCCGTCGATCGACTGTTGGTCGGAGTGGCTGAATGAGGAAGGAGCGCAAGAGTTCAGAGGGTGGCTTTGCCATGCTGGAGGCCCTGGTTGTCCTCCTGCTCAGCGCACTCGTCTTTCAGGCGCTGCTGTTGTCAGCCTATCTCGTGACACGATCTTCTGCGGCGGCCAGCCGGGACGCCGGAAACATCGAGCGTCTTGCCACAGGGCTCACTGCCCTCAGACGCGACCTGTCAGAGGTTGCTGCCATCAAGACCAGCGAGCGGGCCGGCGCGCCGCTCCTGTTTTATGGCAGTGAAACTGCAGTCGGTCTCGCGACCGGCTCCGCATCCGATCAACTGGTCTGGATTTCAGTCAGATCTGGCGCTCTCGTCCGGTCTGCCCTCGCGCGATCTCCCTCGGCAACCAGTTTTGAAAAGGTGAGCGCCGCTCCGCCGACAGCACTGCTGCAGGGAGCATGGGACTATCGCTTCTCGTTTGCTGAAAACACCCGGAAAGGCTTCGTGTGGAGCAATTCCTGGTCCGATCGCCCGACGCTTCCCGATGTCATTCGCCTGCAGATATGGAGCAAATCGGATTCGCGGCGCGCACCTTTGACGCTGGTGGTTTCCCCCCATGTCGATCCGCCACGGCTATGCCCGGAAGGCGCGAGCTGCGAGGGAGGTCCCGATGCGACGTGATGGCGGATATGTCACGCTGGCAACCCTTGTCGTATGCGGCTTGCTGGCAGGAATCGTATCGACGCTGGTGCTGTCGGCGCAGCCGACCCTGGTTCTCACGCGTCTGGGCGTGGACGATCTCGTGACCGAGAACCTGCTCGACAGCGGCGCCACGGCGTCCGCCTACCTTCTTTTTACCGAAGACAGAGACGCTGCATTCGTCGACGGTCGCATCATCACGCTTTCGACCGGAAGTGTCACCCTGCAGGTTGCCGCAGAAGCGGGACGGCTCGATCTCAATGCCTCTCCGCCCGAACTGCTGAAAGGGCTATTCAAGGCAGTCGATGGCCAGTCGCTTTCCCCCGACGCGTTTGCGGCACGGGTCGTTGACTGGCGCGACGGAGACGACGAGCGGACACCCGAAGGCGCCGAGCGCTCCGACTACAGGGGGAACGGAGCAAGCGGCCTGCCCATGAACGCAAAATTCCAGTCGGTTGGCGAGTTGCGCTTTCTCAAGGGACTGAGCGAGAATGACTACATGAGACTCGAGTCGTTTCTCACGGTGCACAACCGGACTGGCATGCTTGATCCGGGAGCGGCCTCCCGGAAGGCGCTGCTTGCGATCCCGGATATGAGCGAGGCGGATGCCACGACACTCGCAGAGCTGCGTAACGACGAAGACAGCGACGAGCGGCGTGCCCTGATAAAGAGATATGAAGGCTTCCTCACGGTGGAGAGGCCGACCGTCTTTCGCGTGAACCTCGTTGCGCACAGCAAAAGCGGCCGGGTCGGAACCGCCGAGATGGTCGTCGCCGACGCAAACGACACCCCCAAAGGCTATGTCGTCTATGCCTGGACGCTTACCGGATCGGGGGGACGTTGATGGCGAGATGTATCCAATGACCGGGATAAACACATCGATCAAACGAAGCTTTTCAGCCTTGCTCGGCGAGATGGTTTCCTGGCAGGCCGCAGCGAACATCCCCCGCAGGAATCGTGGAACATTTCTCGTTGTCGAGGAGCCGGCGAGGCTCGTCTGCTACCGCGTCTCCAGGGCGGGGCCGATCCACAAGGCTGAGGGACCCCGTGACCAGCTCGGCTGGCTTAGCAGCGTCGTCGCCACACAGCCAGTCGAACTGCGCCTTGGCACGGATCGTTCGGTCGTGCGATCGCTTAAACTCCCGGCGGCAAGCAGACACCATGTCGATGCGATCATCCGCCATCAGCTCGAACAGCTTCTTCCATGGCCCGCGGACAAGATGACGTTCGACTACGATCTTGAGGACGGCGAAGCGACCGACACCGCCGATCAGCTAGATGTTCGCGTCGTCGCGGTCTCGCTCGCTGCGATGCGGTCGGCGATCGATCCCCTCGAGGCTGTCGGCATCAAGCCCGTCGTCGTCGGGCTTGCGGCCGATCCACTCGCGAAGTCGAGTAGGATCAATCTGTTGCCGGGCGCGAAAGCAGCACTTACGGCGAGGCGTACGCGCATCGCTCTCGCGTCCCTTTGCGTCCTCGCGGCAATTGGGGCAGCCATGCTGTCAGTTGGCGGCTTTCAGCTCCAACAGGCAACGCAGGAGAAAAAGCAGATCGAAGCCTCCCTCGCCAGCCTTCGCGGGACGATCGACAAGGCGCGTCAGAAGGCGGAACAGGCCGACAGTTCCAGCGCGAAACTGGCGCGCAAATGGGATGCCGCCTCCATGGTTGTCCTGATCGATGAACTCTCGAAGATCATCCCCGATACGACCTATCTCACCACGCTTGATGTTGCAGATCGAAATGTCCGGATCGCAGGATTTTCCGCCAATGCCGCGCGGCTGATCAGTATCATCGAAGACTCCGAGATGCTCGAAGCCGCAAATTTCTCCGCGCCGGTCGTCCGCGATGGCGACAACGGCAAGGAGCGGTTCGAAATCCTGGCTCATCTTGCAGGAGCGAAAACACAATGAACCGGAAGCAGGGCGCCGCGAGAAACGTCAGAATGGCAGCGATTGCTGTGCTCGCTGGCCTGTTTTTCGTTCCTGGGGCGATAGCGGCATGGAGCGTGATGGAAGCGCGCGGGCTGTCGCAGGAAAATGCCGAGCAGCGGCTGTCCCTGGAGGCACTCAAGACCAGGCTCGCGGCGCTCGAAGGCAACACGGATGACAAAGACGGCGATGGTGCCGCGATCTACCTGCCAGGCGACACGCCGGCTGTCGCAGCCGCCGAATTGCAACGCCTGATGACCGATGTGATCGGCGAGACCGGAGCAAAGATCGCTCAGTTTGAATTCGTCGACCCCGGAGAGGATGCACCCGACGACGGCGCCGTCGAAATGCGCGTTCTGTTTGAGACGACCACGGAGCCGCTGCAGCAAATTCTCTTTGCGACGGAAAGCAACCCGACAGCCCTGCTCTTCAAATCCATCACGATCGAGAGCGCGGAAACAAGCGTCAGCAGCAGGGAGCCGCCTGTACTACGCGTTTCAGCCTCGGTCGAGGGCTACTGGCGAAGGAGCAAGCTGTGACCGGCTTGAAAAGATCTGGAATTGTGACGGGCGTCGCCCTGGTGGCGATGGCGGGCGCAGCTCTGTCCCAATCGGAGCCCAGCGCTCCAGCGACGCCGTGGCTGAGTGGCGTGACCCTCGATAAGCTCGAGGCGACGCGGCTTCACCCGCTGTTTTCACCCTCAAGGCAGCCCCCGGTCGCCGATGAACCGGTCGTAGAGGCTGCGCCAGTCGTAGCGAGTGTCTCCGAAACGTCGCCATCTGCACCGGAGATAAAGCTCGTGGGGATCATTTCGATCAGCGGCAAGCGCCAGGCACTTCTGCAGGACCCCGCAAGCGGCCAGATCCATCGCCTGAAGGAAGGCGACAGGCTTAAGAACTGGGTCGTCTCCATCATCGACAACCGTACGGTCAAGCTCGAACAGAACGGCCAGAGCCAGGATTACCGGATGTTTGCCCCGACCCAATAGCGCCGGTCAGATCGTAACGCGCAGAACCTCCTCGATCGACGTGATGCCCCTTCGGTATTTCGCAAAGCCGTCGTCGAGCATCGTGGTCATGCCGGCACGCACCGCCGCTGTCTGGATTTTCTGGGGATCGACGTCATCTCGCATGAGCCCGCTGAGCTCGGCATCGACGGGCAGGACCTCGAATATCCCGACGCGTCCTCGATAACCGCTTTCGCCACAATAGGCACAACCGACTGCACGGAAATAGCTGTCCCCAGGGCGCGGGACGAAGCCGCGACGCGCAAGGGCGGCATGCTCAGCGCCGGCGCCATCGGTCACAGGCGCCCTGCAGCGTTCGCAGAGCCTGCGGACAAGTCGCTGGGCGATGACACACCGCAAGGCGGACGCAAGGAGGAAGGTTTCGACCCCGAGGTCCATCAGCCGGATGATCGCATCCGCAGCGCTGTTGGTGTGCAACGTCGTCAGCACCAGATGCCCCGTGAGCGCTGCCTGGATGCCGATCGACGCGGTTTCGCTGTCACGCATCTCGCCGACCATCATGATGTCGGGGTCCTGGCGCAGGAAGGAGCGCATCGCATTCGCGAAGGTCAGATTGATCGATGGCTTCACCTGCGTCTGGCTTACGCCGGCGATCTGATACTCGATCGGATCCTCGATGGTCATGATCTTGCGTTCGGGACTGTTGAGGCTGGAGAGCGCCGCCGTCAGCGTCGTCGTCTTGCCGCACCCCGTCGGGCCGGCAACGACGATCAGCCCATGCGGCTCCGCGATCTGGGTGCTCAGAATAGAAAAATCGCGGGCGGCCATGCCGAGCCGGGAAAGATCAAGTGCCTCGGCACCCTTGACGAGAATTCGGGCAACAAGCGCCTCGCCATGCAAGGTTGGCATCGTCGCCACACGAAAATCGGCGCGCGTCGTGTTGATGGTGATACGCGCACGCCCGTCCTGCGGCAGCCGGTGCTCGGCGATGTTGAGTCCGGCGAGAATCTTGATGCGTGAGACGACGCCACGAGCGATATCGTTCGAGAGCGGTTGCATGGTCCTCAGCATGCCATCCACCCGCATTCGCACCCGCACGCCATCCGGCTGGGGCTCGATGTGGATATCGGTTGCCGACAAGTTCAACGCGGTTTCCAGCAATTGGTCGACGGCCCTGACGATGGGCGCGCCGCTCGCGAGATCATGAAGGCGATCAAGATCCTCTTCGGCCGCACTCTGCGACCGCGCTGCCGTTTGGTCGGCAGGCGAAAGGACGTTTGCCCGATCCCTGGAAAGCAACCGTTCGAAGAGCATCGCCATCTCTTCGAACGTCGCCACTCTCATTTCCACGCGTTGTCCGAGCGCGGCCACCGCCGCCTCGATCGCCTCCTCGCGTGTCGGGTCGGCGATCACCAGAATCTGCTGGCCGTTCTCCAGTGCCGGAAGCGCCCATGCCGCGCGCAGGAATCGCGGCGACAGATCGGCGGTAAGCTCGGGCCGGAACTCTATCTGGTCGACAGCGGCGCGACCGAGCCCGTGAAATTCGCCAATTGCCTCGGCGAGCTGATCTCCCGACAGTACGCCGGTCTCCCAGATTTGACTGTAGCTCGAAGGGGGAGCCTTCAGCATACGCTCAAGCGACACCCTCTCGGATGGCCCGACCAGGTCATCGTTGGTCGTCAGATATCGGACAAAGTCCGTCAACGTCGTTGCAGTGGCCATCCGGATATCGCCTCGTCTGCGCTGCGTCCTTCCTGCGATTTGCAACAGCGTCCGCCAAGTTGAACGACAAGTCCATGCCGACCTTTGGGTAAGATATCAGGCCGTTACGGTTTGCCTACTGTAAGATGTGCATAGTCGCCATTAGCGATAACGCGCCCCCTGAAAAATGCTAGGTTCGGATACTGGAAGCTCGAGAATCAGTTGAGGGGAGATGGGACCTAGCAGTGCAATTGGTCGTGCAGGCCTGCTGTTCGGATGGTGTGTGTTGGCCACCGGATGCGTGTTGCCCGATCATGGTTCCATGGATAGCCCCAAGTCTATCCTCGGGTCCGTGACGAATGCAGACCTGTCCGCTCGTTCGCCACGTCCTGACGGATCGGCGGCGTCGCGCAACGGAACGAGCTCGGGCCCCATCCAGGCAGTCACTTTTGTGACGCCGGGCGATGGGGTCGTAGACCCTATCCATACGGGGCAGACGCCGGCCGCAGGCGAGGTCAACCTGAACTTCCAGGGCGCAGAGTTGCGTGAAGTGGTTCAGGCAATCCTCGGCGACACGCTTGGCCAGACCTATACGATCGATCCGAAGGTCTCGGGCTCGGTGACGCTTTCGACGGCCCGCCCGGTCGCAAAGGGCGAACTGCTGTCGATCCTGGAAACGCTCCTGAACATGAATGGCGCCGACCTCGTAAAGCGCGGCAACGCCTACCAGATCGTTGAAGCCGGTTCGGCGGTAGCTGGGCAGACAACGGTCAGGGGAAGCGGCCCTGGCTTCGGCATCACCATCCTTCCCGTCCGCTATATCGGCGCACAGACGCTTGCCCGTCTGATCGATGGCTTCGGCGCAAGGCCTGGCGCAATTCGTGTGGAAACGACACGCAATCTGCTGGTCATCGCCGGCAGTGGTGCTGACCGCCAGGCCGCGATCGAAACGGCAGGCGCGTTCGATGTCGACTGGATGAAGGATCAGGCGGTTGGCATTCTACCGCTGCAGAATGCCCGGCCCGAGGCTGTTATACCTGAACTCGAACGCATATTCGCGGCCAAGGGCAGCGAGAACGGCGCGATCCAGTTCATGCCGATGCCGCGTCTTCGCGCTATTCTGGCGGTGTCGCAAAGCCGCACGCTGACGGAACGCGCGCAGACATGGGTTCGTCGGCTCGACCGGGAAAACCCCGATTTCGGGCAGAGCGTGCATGTCTACCGGGTGAAATACCGGGACGCGACTAAGATTGCCGAGCTGCTGCAAAAGCTGTTCTCGACTGGCGACGACACGGAAAGCGAAGAAAAACCAGGGGCAACTCCAGCGTCTGCGGACACCGCCGATGCTGCTGCCCAGCCAGCGGAGGCAAGTGCCGGCCAAACCGGCGGCGGCGGAACCGACACGGCCGAGATCGATCCTGCGCGCTTCGGTCAACCGACATCAAACGAACTCGGTGCCGACGCGGTGCGCATTCGCGCCGACCCTTCGAACAATTCCATTGTGATCTACGGCGATCTCGAAATGCGCCAGCGGGTGCTCGGTGCGCTGACCCGGATCGACGTGCCGCAGTTGCAGGTGGCAATCAGCGTCACGATGGCCGAAGTGCGCCTGACCGACGACATGCGTTTCGGCGTCCAGTATTTCGTCAAGAGCCATCACCTCGGAGCCGGATCCGACAACGGTTCGGTTGGCCTCTTCAACGTACTCGCCGATAACATCGCGCGCGAAGTGCCAGGTTTCAATTTCGTTCTTGGCTCCGAAAGCAGCCCTGACATCATCATCAGCGCCCTGGACAAGGTGACCGACGTTCAGATCCTGTCGTCGCCGTCACTCGTCGTGCTGGAAAACGAAGTTGCGCGCTTCCAGGTCGGCGACCAGATTCCGATCATCACGCGCACCGTTACCCCGGTAGACGCGGCTGATGCGCCGGTCAGCAACGAGGTGCAATATCGCGATACCGGCATCATCATGAATGTCCGCCCACGCATCGCCGAGAACGGTGTCGTAGCAATGCGCATCGAACAGGAGATCTCCTCGTCTTCGTCGCCGGACAGCCTGACGCCGACGATTTCCAACCGGAGCATTTCGAGTTCGGTGTCCGTCGTCGACGGCCAGACCGTTCTGCTCGGCGGCTTGATCAGCGAACAGGCACAGCGCGCAAAGGACGGCATCCCGGGCCTCAATCGGATGAAGGTCGTCGGCAACCTGTTCGGCAGCAAGAACCGCGCCAATACCCGGACCGAGCTTCTGATCCTGATCAGGCCCATGGTCATTCGTGACGGTCGCGATGCGCAAAGCGTTGCCGAGGAGCTGCAGTCGAAAATGTGGGGAATGGGCGGGCGCAAGGTCAAATAGTGCAGTGGCCAGAAACGATCGATAAACGTCTGGCAGCAGTGGCGATCGCGGCACTGGCTGCCCTTGTGGTCGGATTGACGACCCTGCCATTGCCGCGCGCAATCCTCGGCGCGGTGCTTGCCGCCCTGATGACCTTGGCTACAATCGAGGACTGGCTCAATTTCAGGGTTCCTAACCTTCTGAATCTCGCGCTGGCAGCGATCGGGGTCGCCGCATTCCTGCTCGGTATCGATCCGCTGGGTGAAGATGTGGAGAGGTCATTGCTTGGTATCATTGCAGATGCAGCGCTCACCGGCGGATCACTGCTTCTGATACGTGAGGTTTACTTGAGGCTGCGTGGTATCGAGGGACTTGGGCTTGGCGACGTAAAGCTCGGTGCGGCTGCCGGCGTATGGGTCGGATGGCAGCAATTCGCCCTTGTCGTCTTTCTCGGTACTCTTGCCGCACTTCTTTTTGTTCTCGCCAAAAGCAGGCATCAGGGCCATTGGCCCGCAACGGCTCGCATCCCTTACGCGTCGTTTCTGGCACCTGCCATCTGGGCCGGGTGGTACCTGGCACAGTGGAGCAACCTCCCGTTATTCTGAGAGGCCGTGGGCGCTATGCCCCCCTGATCGATCCCCGCCAGACCAGCTCGGCATGAAGCTTGATCGACTGCACCCCATTCTCCGACTGTGGCCGCGAAAGCCATTCGACTGCGTTTGAAGCGATCGTTGAAACCGGCTGGGCAAAGGTTGTCAGGTCATAGGAAGACCACGAGGCCTGCTCGATATCGTCGAAGCCCGCGATACATAACTCGCCCGGTATTGAAATCGAGAACTGGTGGCGGGCTGCGTCCATGAAGCCGCAAGCCAGGAGGTCGGTTGCGCAAAAGACCGCATCCGGGCGCTCTGCGCGCGTCAATATTCGCTGAGCCAGGACCCTGCCCGCTTCGTAGCCCGTCCACCCATGACGCTCGACTGAAACCTCCATCCCAAGTGCTCTTGCCGCTGCAATGAAGCCCTGCTCTCTGGCCATGAGGCTCGGTGTTCCCGCGTTGGAATTGGCGAATGCGAGCTTTCGACATCCGGCCCGGACGAACGCCGTCACCACGCGTCCGGCGGCCTCGTAGTCATCGAGGTTGATCCGCAGCGGGCCGGGCTGCTCATCGTCGCGATTGATGAGGACGAGACGCTGCCCGTTGCGCAGGCAAAGCTCGGCAATGGACTTATCAGGCATGCCGGAGAGAATGATTGACGCATCCGCGCGATAACGGATCGCTTGCCTGAGAGCACGATCAACACTGCCATCGGAACGGTCTGAATTGACAAGCATCGCGACCTTGCCAGCGTTCTGAAGCAGCAGTGTAAGCTGTTGCAAAAGGGCAGAACGGTAGGGCGTTGCAACGTCGGAGACGATCAGGCAGACGATGCCGCTCTCATTTCGCATGAGACCGCGAGCAAGTTCATTGACGTGGTACCCGAGAGCCTCGGCTGCTTCGAGCACGCGCCGGCGCGTCTCTGGCGACACGCTGGCGCCCGGAGTAAACGTCCGCGACACGGCAGATCGTGAGACCCCCGCCTTTTCAGCCACTTCCTGGCTGCTCACAAACACTTTTGCGGACACGGCTCGATCTCCATTTGCAAGATTTCTGCATATTGCTGCAAAAGCGTGCAAGTGTCCTATCCATAACGGTTCATGAAACTTTTATGAACGCCCCTTGTTCGCGCGGCTATTTGATCAGTGCGATTTTGCACTCGATTGCATCGGCCCAAACACGGGAGTGGACAAATATAGTTCATGCGTCGCGACATGCGCTGGTCATCGTATCGTCTTATTGAAGCACCATCCGTCGCCGCATCTGCCGATGGAGGTCTCCTCGCCGCCATTCACTCGCGAGCAGCACGATGACAATCCCCGTCATCTCAAGGATCCAGTTCCACTTGAGGCCCCATAAGCGGCTGCCGATGAATTGGTCGAAATGATAAAAAGATGCTGCCCGAATGACGACGTAGCCCACCACAAGCATCGATCCCGCGAGGGCGAGCCAAATTTGGTGTGGGAGTTTTCTTGCGAAGAAAACCGCTATTGGCAACGCAGCCGCGCAAAGGGCGACAACGCCAATGATGAAGTAGAACTGTACCGTTCGACGCTCGTCATACCACCCCTCTGATGCAGCGATCATCCGGCCAATCTCCGTGAAAGCGGACTGGAGGTCGAGTTGCTTGTTTATGCCCAGTAAGAAAAACATGATGGCAATCCCACGCCAGATGAAGCCGTCAAATTGCTCGCTCGAGCGCGGCGAAAGGACGGTTACCATCGTCCTGCGACAGCTCACGCATGCAATAAAATAGAGTGCGACGGTAATCCATCCGCCAATCGTGGGATCACCGATTCCTGGCCTCCAATCGAAGTTATACGGCACCTGGCTCCCCATTTGTGCAACTCGCCTTCATCGCCTTCGCTGGCTGCGGCCACAGGCGTTTAGTTACCTAGTCTCGATCTGTAGCAGCGGCTGAGCAACTTGGAAAAATGAACTATAGGCGAGCCTGAAGCGTGCTTCCGGATCACTTCGCGGAGGCAACATGCAAGCATAGAGGCATGCCGATTTTCTCGACCAATTCCTCGCTAGCTGAGGTCGGCGAGTGCCATATCATCCTATCGGCGTAGGGTCTGCAACGTCGAGTACCGCTCATTGCTGTCGTACACTTTCGCCGCAAACATGACACGATTGACACCTGCTGCATTTGCGACTGGGGGGTGGATTTCATGCTGAGGATCAACATCAAGAACCGTGACTATCTGAGCGCGTTCGGCGGCACGTCGACCGTTTACAGCGCAGTGGCTACGGGCGGCGCTCTTCTCGCGAACGCAACAGTTGGTTCGTCGGCTGGTGCTCCGCAGATTACTGACCCCAGCGCCGTCGGCTCCGTGAACTCGCTCACGGGATCGCAAACCACCCTGTCTCCTTTGACGAATGATCCAGCCGCGACGCAAATGTCGCCGGCTTCAAGCGCTACCTCCGCAAGCGACACGACCGGTGGAGCCAGCCGGACGCTGACCGCCGATGCGACATCGACGGCAAGCTCCTCCACTACTGATCCAGAGACGACAGCTCAGCCCCGTACCGTATTGCCCCCCGATCCTTCCACGCCGCTTGCCGCGATCTCGCTAGAGTCCTCTCTGTCGATTACCTCTGACGTTACGCTGCCGGTCTCAAGCACGACCGATACGTCGAGTATTCCGGTCATGACGTTTTCGGCTGCAATCGTCGGAACCACTGACGTGGCAACGGCTGACGTGGGAACGACTGAGCAAGATGCGTCCGCCGCGCCAGCGCCGATGACCCTGGCTGCGACCGCATCAACAACAACGGTGGTGGCCGTCACTCAGGCGGTAGCGGCTACTCCGACGCTGAACAAGATTGCCCTCGAAAACATGAAGCAGGGCAACCCGATCAGCGAATGGGGCATCGACGGCGACGGCGGCGGTACCATCCAGGGCTTTGCGACCGAGATCAGCACCAATATCGGCCAGACCGTTGACTTCAAGATCGCAACGGACTCGACCCACTACCGCATCGACATTTATCGTCTCGGCTATTACGGCGGCGACGGCGCGCGCAAGGTTGCCTCGATCGACAAGTCACTGACGACTGCTCAGATCCAGCCACATCCGATCGTCGATATGTCGCTCGGCCTGATCGATTGCGGCAACTGGTCGGTTTCGGCAAGCTGGGAGATCCCAGGGGACGCAGTGTCGGGCGTTTATTTCGCCAGACTGGTCCGTGAGGATGGCGTTGAAGACGCCAGCATCATCCCGTTTGTGGTGCGCGACGATGCCTCGACAAGCGACATCGTCTTCCAGACCTCCGATACGACATGGCAGGCCTATAATGCTTGGGGCGGCGCGAGCCTCTACTATGGTGAGGTGCCGGTCGACCCGGCAAATATGATCGGTTACCTCCCGCCGAACTGCAGCTGCGGCCTGACGGCAATCGGCCGCGCATCTGCGATCAGCTATAACCGCCCCATCATCACCAACACCAGCCCCGTTGGCGGCACGCATGACTTCATCTTTGGCGTCGAACATTCGGCGATCCAGTGGTTGGAGCAGAACGGATACGACGTGTCGTATGTGACGGGCGTCGACGCTGCACGCAATGGAAATCTGCTCCTCAACCACCAGGCTTATCTCTCCGTCGGGCATGACGAATACTGGTCTGCCGAACAGCGTGCCAACGTCGAGGCCGCGCGCGACGCCGGGGTCAATCTTGCTTTCTGGAGTGGCAACGAGTGCTACTGGAAGGTGCGATGGGAGAGCAGCATCGACGGCAATGGCCAAGCCTACCGGACGATGGTCTGCTACAAGGAAACATGGGGAACGAGCGTCGATCCGAGCAGTGTCGGTACCGGCACGTGGCGCGATCCACGCTACGCGGACCCCGGACAGGAGCCGGAGAATTCGCTGACCGGAACCATGTTCACCGTCGACAGCTACCGGCTTGATACAATTTCCATCCCCTATGACTATTCGAACCTGCGCTTCTGGAGGAACACTGACGTTGCCAACCTCCAGCCGGGAGAAACCTACAATCTCGTTCAGAATCTGCTCGGCTACGAATGGGATTCCGACGTCGAAAATGGGTTCCGACCAGACGGGATGATCAACCTGTCCCTGTCCACAGTGGCAGTGAACACCTATCTTCGGGACTATGGTACGACCATTGGCGATGCCGTCGTAAATCATAGCCTGACGATGTATCGAGCCGCAAGCGGAGCCTTGGTATTCGGCGCGGGTACCGTATTCTGGTCGTGGGGATTGAACGATCAGCATGAAGGACCGGAAACGCCGACAGACCCGAACGTCCAGCAGGCCATGGTCAACATGTTTGCAGACATGGGCATCCAGCCGACGACGTTGGATGCCAGCCTTATCCTCGCAACGCAGTCCACTGACAACGTCAAGCCAACATCAACGATTACGTCGCCGATCATTGGTGCGAGTTTCGTCGAAGGCCAGCACGTCACGATCACTGGAACGGCCCAGGACTTCGGCGGGGGGATTATCGCCGGTATCGAGGTGTCTACTGACGGCGGACAACATTGGTTCAAGGCATCCGGACGCGAGAACTGGAGCTACAATTGGGTCGTTCAGGCGAGCGGCACCTATACGGTCATGTCGCGTGCCGTCGACGACAGCGTCAACGTGGAGACGCCATCATCCGGAAAGCAGGTCACAATTACACTGCCGGATACTACCGGTCTTTGGACACTGGCATCAAAACCAGCGCTTGAGACCGCGACCGACCGCGACGGCGTCGAACTCGGGATCCGTTTTCAGTCAACCATCGGCGGCTTCGTTGAAGGAATTCGCTTCTACAAGGGGTTCTATAACATTGGTGAGCATACGGTCAGTTTGTGGGATGCCAATGGCACGTTACTTGCCACCGGCGTATCGACGGGCGAGTCCATTTCTGGCTGGCAGACAGTTACCTTCTCCTCGCCAATTCATATCCCCGCAGGGACGACATTCGTCGCCTCCTACCATAGCAACGGCTACTATTCTGTCACCGAGAACTATTTTGGTCCCGGTTCGACATACGCAAATGGCGTACTGAAGGCAGTCGATGGTGGCGGTGTTTATGCATACGGCGCCAGCAGTACTTTCCCGGGCAATAGCCCTGGCGGATCGAACTATTGGGTCGATGTTGTGTTTGACGCCGGTCCCAACACCGCACCTGTGGCAACCGACGACGGCGGGTTCACCATCGCACGCAACGGCAGCCTGACACTGTCATTCGCCTCTCTGATAGCAAACGATACCGACGCCAATGGTGACGTACTTACCATTTCCGGGGTTGGCAATGCAGTCAACGGAACGGTTGCGCTGGACATTCAAACGGGCAACGTGATCTTTACACCGAATGCCAACTACATCGGGCCGGCAAGCTTCAGTTACACCCTCTCAGATGGACGAGGTGGCACCGACCAGGGAAGCGTGAGCGTCTCGGTGGAGGAAATTGCGGCCGGCGTTTCGCTGTTTCAGCCAAATGAAGGTCCGACCGGACAAGCCTTTACCGACCGATCCGCAGTCGAGTTGGGCATGAAGTTCACCTCATCGAGCAGCGGTACGATTACCGGAATTCGTTTCTATAAGGCGGCCGGCGACACTGGGGCGCACACCGGATCGATCTGGAGTTCTGACGGCACGCTGCTGACGACTGTAACTTTCACCAACGAGTCTCTCAGCGGTTGGCAGACCGCAAAGTTCGCCAGCCCGATCCAAATTCAGGCCGGAGCGACTTATGTCGCGTCTTATCACACAACTGGAACCTACGTTGCGACCGTCGGCTACTTCAATACCGCACATACCAACGGAGCTCTGACCGGCGTTTCTGCGACTGCAAGCGGCGGCAATGGCGTCTTTTCTTATGGCACCGGCACGACCTTCCCAACATCCAGCTATCAGGCATCCAATTATTGGGTCGACGTCGTATTCAATCAATCGACCGTGAATTCGGTGCCCGTTGCTGCCAATGACAACGGCTTCAGCACCTACTCGAACACGGCACTGTCCATCGCATCTACAGCTCTCCTGGCAAACGACAGCGACGCAGATGGTGATCCACTATCGATTACGGGCGTTGCAAACGGTGCGAACGGGACGGTCACATTCGATAGCGTCACAAATACGATTGTGTTCACTCCAACCGCAGGATACGTCGGCGCAGCAAATTTCTCTTACACGATCGCCGACGGCCGGGGCGGAACCGCCTCTGCAACCGTCAGCTTGACAGTTGGTTCACAGCCAAGCGGCACAGGGCTGTTTTCATCGACCGACGCGCCCACCATTGTTGCGGGCAATGACCCAGGATCGGTGGAGCTCGGCGTCAAGTTTACCACTTCCGAAAGGGGCGAGATTACTGGCTTGCGCTACTATAAGAGCGCGCAAGACACCGGTACGCACATCGGCTCGCTATGGACCAGCGGCGGCGTCTTGCTTGCGTCCGCAACGTTCACGAATGAAACAGCAAGTGGCTGGCAAACTGTAACCTTCTCACAACCTGTCAATATCTCGGCTGGCGTGACATATGTGGCAAGCTACCATTCGAACGGCTTCTATGCGGCCACGCCAAACTATTTCACGACCAGCCACTCAAACGGCACTCTGACCGCATCTTCTACGGGCAATGGCGTTTATGCCTATGGCACAGGCAGCCTCTTCCCGAGCGCGACATACAATTCAACCAACTATTGGGTCGACGTTCTTTATCAGACAGCGACTCAAAACGCTGCCCCCGTCGCTGCCAACGACTCCGGGATATCAGGTGTTGCAAATACCCAATTGACGATCCTCGCCTCGGCACTTCTCGGCAATGACAGCGATCCCGATGGCGACGCGATATCAGTCACTGGCGTTGGCAATGCGCTGAACGGAACGGTGTCCTTCGACAGCCAGTCGAACATGATCACGTTCACTCCGGCAACCGGATACACCGGAGCTGCCAGCTTCTCCTACACCATCGCCGATGCGAAGGGCGCAACGGCCACTGCGCAGGCATCCCTCACCATCTCCGACCAAGGCCCCGAAGAGAACGTCTTTGCCGCAGGCACAACCCCTGCAATCGTCTCGGTCAACGACAACAGCCCCGTCAATCTCGGCATGAAGTTCCAGTCAGATGCGGCTGGCTGGATTACCGGTATTCGCTTCTACAAAAGCGCCGAGAATACCGGTTCTCACACAGGTTACCTCTGGACGGCAAGCGGTACTCTCCTCGCAAGCGCGACCTTCACCAACGAGAGCTCAAGTGGCTGGCAGTCGGTCAACCTGGCTCAACAGGTGGCGATCGACGCGGACACCACTTACGTCGTGTCCTACAGCACCAACGGCAATTATTCGGCGACGGGCAACTACTTCAGCAACAGCACGACCAACGGCAATCTCGAGGCCATGTCTTCGGCGCTCAGTGGCGGCAACGGTCTCTACGCATACGGCTCCAGCGGGCTGTTCCCGACAAGCACATTCAACAGCACGAATTACTACGTCGACGTCGCATTCAAGCAGCAACTCGCAGCGTAACGGCGAGTGGGGAGAGTGTACATGACAGGTGGCGACAAGCGCCTTCCAGTATCGGTTTTGGCGGGTTTCCTCGGCGCAGGAAAAACAACCATCCTGAACCATGTCTTGCGTAACCGGGAAGGACGCCGGGTCGCCGTGATCGTCAATGACATGAGCGAGATCAACATCGATGCCGAGCTCGTTCGGAACGGTGGTGCAAACCTGTCGCGCACCAATGAAACGTTGGTTGAACTCACCAATGGATGCATCTGTTGCACCCTTCGCGACGACCTGTTGACCGAGGTTCGCCGGCTCTCCGCCGACGGTCGCTTCGATTACCTGTTGATCGAAGGCACCGGCATTGCCGAACCGCTGCCAATTGCGGCTACGTTTTCTTTCCGTGACGAAAATGGCCTTGCGCTCTGTGACGTCGCACGGCTGGATACCATGGTCTCGGTGGTCGATGCAGCAAACCTGCTTGCAAATTACTCGAGCGCCGATTTCCTTCGTGACCGAGGCGAGATCCGCGACACCGACGACGAGCGGACATTGGTCGACCTTCTCGTCGAACAGATCGAATTCGCAGATGTCGTCGTGATCAACAAGATCTCCGAAGTGGACGCCGAAACCCGGACGGCTGTTCGCCGGATCGTCGCGGCCCTCAATCCGGATGCGCGTATCATCGAAACCGACTTCGGTGCGCTTCCCCTGTCGACCATTCTCGACACCGGCCTCTTCAGCGAGGCCAAATCGGCCCGCCACCCATACTGGCACAAGGAACTCTACGGTTGGGGAGATCACGTCCCCGAGACCGAGGAGTACGGGATTTCGAGCTTTGTCTACCGCGCCCGCCGCCCTTTCGATCCCGTCGCGCTTGACGGCGTTCTCGCACAGCAATGGCAGGGCCTCATCCGCGCCAAGGGGCACTTCTGGCTGGCGACACGCCCGAACGAGATCGGCCTTTTGTCCATCGCCGGAACCCAGTGCCGCACAGACACCAAGGGCTTCTGGTGGGCTAGCGTCTCACGGGCGCACTGGCCGCGTTATCCGCAGTTTCGCCAGCTGCTTGACCGCCATTGGGATCCCGTCTTCGGCGATCGCCGCCAGGAACTGGTGTTCATCGGCGCCGGGCTTGACCAGCAAGCGATCAGCGCAGCGCTGGACGGCTGCCTTATCGGGCAAGAGACCCACTTTGACCCGGAACTTGGCAGACATCTTGCCGACCCCTTCCCTGCCTGGCAGCAGGCGCACCATCACCATCCATGAGCACGTTCCAAACGAGGAGACAGACAATGAGCAACGAACTTTATGCCGACGGTATCGGCGAGATCACGGTAACCGGCACGATCGTCCGCATCGACCTGATGTCGCTGTCGGCCACCGAACGGGATGCCAGCAACAATCCAAAACCGGTCTTCCGGCAGAGGATCATCATGCCCGTCGATGCGTTCGCGAATGCAGTCGACCTGATGCAGAAGGCATTGGGCGGACTGGTCGAGGCCGGCGCCGTGCGGCGCGTCAACGACCCCAACCAGAAGGTCGAGATCATCCCTCCTTCCGGTGCCTCGGCCAACGCGTCGCCGAACTTCAACTGACGAACATCAACGCAGACACCCGGGTGGGCCATGAGTACGTTTTTGCACACCAACCTCCACTGCCTTGCTCTCGTGGCACGCCACCATGGCGTAGACCTGTCACCCGAGCGCCTGCAACACGATTACGCAGTCAATGACCAACCCGTCGCGCTCCGACAATTGTTGCGCATGGCCAAGGATGCCGGGCTGCGCGCCCGGCATATCAGCCTCAACTGGACTTCGCTTCTTGGGCTCGGCGAAGCCTTTCCTGTGCTGGCGGAGCTCGAGAACGGCAACTGGGTCGTGATTGCCGGGCCTGCGATGGGCGAAGAGGAACCAAAGATCAGGGTCCTCGACCCACTGGCCGAGCGCCCGGACTTCATTCATCTGAGCGAAGAGCAATTCACCCGATCCTGGCACGGATCCGTGGTGATGATGAAACGGAACTACGGTCTTAATGATGCCGACCAGCCTTTCGGTTTTCGGTGGTTCATTCCCGAAATCATCAAGCAGCGCAGTTTCTTCCGCGACGTTGCGCTTGCCGCCATCGTCCTTTATGGCCTCGGTCTGATGACGCCGATCTTCTTCCAGCTCGTCATCGACAAGGTGCTGGTGCATCAAAGCTATGCGACGTTGACGGTCCTGACGATTGGCATCGCCATTGCCCTTGTCTTCGATGCCGCCTTCAGCTTCCTGCGGCGCTACCTGCTGCTCTATGCCACGAACAGGATCGATATCCGTATCGCGACACGCACGTTCGGGCATCTTCTCAACTTGCCGATTGCTCTGTTCGAACAGGCGTCAGCTGGGGTCCTTGTCAAGCACATGCAACAGACGGGAAGGATCCGCGAGTTTCTGACCGGTCGCCTGTTTCTGACGCTCCTCGATGGCGTGTCGCTCCTGGTCTTCATTCCGATCCTGCTTCTCTACAGCGTCAAGCTCACCCTGGTCGTCATCGGCTTTGCAGCACTCGTCGGCCTGGTTGTCGCGCTGCTGGTCGGACCCTTCCAACGTCGCCTCCAGGCCCTCTACAAGGCCGAAGGCGACCGACAGGCACTGCTTGTGGAAACTGTGCACGGGATGCGCACCGTCAAGTCGCTGGCGCTTGAACCCCGCCAGCGCCGTGCCTGGGATGATTATTCCGCGCAATCGATTTCCGTTCGTTTCCGGGTCGACAAGATCTCGACTGTCGCCCAATCGATGACCGGGCTCCTCGAAAAGCTGATGAGCGTTGCCATCATCGGCCTCGGCGCCCTCGATGTCTTCAACGGCGCCATGACCATCGGCGCACTCGTGGCATTCAACATGCTGGCCGGACGTGTCTCGGGGCCGCTCGTCCAGATCGTGACGATGGTGCATGAATACCAGGAAGTCGCACTCTCTGTCCGGATGCTTGGCGAAATCATGAACCAGCGCCCGGAACAAGCCGGACGCGGCCGCGGTATTCGCCCGCACCTCAGAGGCAATATCGAGTTCGACAAGGTCACGTTCCGCTACGGTCCCGATGGCCCCCCTGCGCTCGATGAGGTTTCCTTCAACATTCCTGCCGGCTCGGTCTTCGGTGTCGTCGGCAAGAGCGGCTCAGGCAAGACGACGATCACGCGACTGATCCAGGGTCTCTATCAGAACCAGCAGGGCATTGTCCGAATGGACGGCTACGACAGTCGCGAAATCGACCTGGTGCATTTGCGAACGAGCACGGGCGTCGTGCTGCAGGACAACTTCCTCTTCCGCGGAACCGTGCGCGAAAACATCGCCGCTGCCAAGCCGGACGCAAGCATCGAGGAGATCATGGAAGTGGCGCGCATTGCCGGCGCAGAAGAGTTTATCGAGAGGCTTCCGCGCGGCTTCGACACGATGCTGGAGGAAAACGCCTCGAACCTCTCCGGTGGCCAGAAGCAGCGGCTCGCCATCGCTCGCGCACTGATCACCGATCCGAAACTCCTGATCCTTGACGAGGCCACCAGCGCGCTCGATCCCGACAGCGAGACGATCATCCGTCAGAACCTCAGCCAGATCGCGGCCGGGCGCACGGTTGTCATCGTTTCGCACCGGCTGTCGACGCTGGTCGACGCCGACGCCATCCTCGTCGTCGAACGTGGAAAGATCGCCGATATCGGCAGGCATGATCAGCTGGTGACACGGTGCATGACGTACCGTCACCTGTGGTCGCAGCAGATGAGGCAGGTAGCATGAACGCGCGCGCTCAAAAACCAGGAGAAAACCTGCCCGTGCCGACAGGCACTCCCGTGACGCAGCCCGCCCTCAGGCGTTCCTTGCCTTCGGCGATTGCGGAATTCCAGTCAGATGCGGTCGAACTCGAGGAGCGCGCCCCACCGAGGATCGCCCGCATGACCCTCTATGGCATCACCGCGTTGATCACAGCGGCCATCGTCTGGGCGTCCGTGTCATCGATCGATGAGGTCGTCGTGGCACCGGGAAAGCTGATTACCACGCAGCCAACCATCGTTGTGCAACCCCTCGAAACCTCGATCATCCGGACAATCAATGTCACGGCCGGAGAAATCGTGAAGAAGGGCCAGGTGCTCGCGACCTTCGATGCTACCTTCAGCCAGTCTGATGTCGATCAGCAGCGCGCCAAATTCATGGCACTCGACGCGCAGGTGAGGCGACTTGAGGCGGAGCTTGACGGGACAGACTACGCCAAGGCCGCGGGATCCACGCGGGACGAACTGCTGCAGATGCAGTTGTTCGACCAGCGTCGCGCCTACCGCGCCGCCCAGCTTCAAAACTATGATCAGCAGATCGCTGCACAGTCAGCGACGATCGCGTCGAGCAGAAGCCAGGAGGAGGTTCTGACCAACCGACGCGACACGCTGTCCCAGATCGAAGACGCCCGGGAGCGGCTTTACAACAAGGAGAGCGGATCACTGATCACGTTGCTCGGCTCGCGCGACGCGCGCCTGGATGTGGAGACAACATTAACCGCCGTGCAGGGCAAGGCCGACGAGGCCGAGCATACTCTCGCCAAGCTCAAGGCCGACAGGCAGGCTTTCATCGAAGACTTCCGGCGGGCGGCTATGGAGCAACTCGTCGACCTGCGCAGCCAGCGCGACACTGCCTCCGAGGAAGTGAAGAAGATGGAGCTGCGGCGCGACATGGTTGCGATGACCGCGCCCGCCGATGCGGTCGTGCTTGATCTCGCCGCGCGCTCGGTCGGTTCCGTGGTGCGTGAGGCGGAGCCGATCGTCACCCTGGTTCCCCTCAATGTGCCGATTGAGGCGGAGGTCTCGGTCAATACTCGCGACATCGGTCGGATTACGACCGGCAAGGAAGCCCGCATCAAGTTCGATGCCTATCCGTTCCAAAAGTTCGGAACCGCATCGGGAACAGTTAGGACCGTGAGCCGCGACGCCTTCACGCCGTCACAGCAGGAGGCTGCGACCCAAACTGCGGCTCCTTACTTCAAGGCGCGCATCCCGCTGGCAGATCCAAGGTTGAAAGGGTCGGACGAACCCGTCCGCCTGCTTCCAGGCATGACGGTGTCAGCCGAGATCATGGTCGGGCGCCGCACGGTCATCTCCTACTTCCTCTATCCCATCCTGCGCGGGCTCGACAGCGCAATCCGGGAGCCGTGATACGCGCCGGCCGGGGAAAATGAAAAACGATCAAAGCTGATCGGCGCTCACCGTTTGCACCGTCGTCGACGACGAGGGTGCAAACGGTCGTCGCAATATGATAGTCGCAGTTCCACCACCCAAGGAGGATCCGGTGACGGCAGCGACGAATTCGGCACATGCAGAAGCAAGCGGGTTGATAAAGCGGATTCTCGAGGAAACCCCGCTGAAGGCCGCGGGTTTCATCGTGACGATCTATGGCGATGTCGTAGAGCCGCGCGGTGGCATTGCCTGGATCGGAAACTTGATCGAGACCTGCGCAGGCGTCGGCATCAGCGAGACGCTGGTGCGCACCGCCGTCTCCCGCCTCGTTGCTGCCGGTCAATTGTCAGGGGAACGGGAAGGTCGACGTAGTTACTACCGCCTGTCAGCATCGGCAGGCAGCGAATTCGCCGCTGCGGCACGCGTACTGTTCGGCGCACCCGAGGACGACGGATGGCAATTCGTCCACGTCACAGGACCAGCAGTCGAAGATGCAATGCAGATGTTGAAGCGCGCCGGTCACGCGCGCATCAACAACCGCTTGGCCGTCGGCCCCGCGCGTGCGATGGCGACAGCAGTTCCAGGCCTCGTATTCCGGGCGAATTCGCCGGACGACCCGAAGGCGCTGAGGGATTTCGCATCCGAGTATTGGGATCTGTCGGCGCACGAAGAAGCCTATAACCTGTTCCTGGCGCAGTTTGACGGCCTTTCCACTCTAAACTTGCCGCCAGCCACGGCGCTGACAATGCGCCTGCTCCTCGTCCACCGCTTCCGCACTGTGCACCTGCGCGACCCGAGATTGCCTGCTTCGTCACTCCCGGATGACTGGCCGGGGGGCGCTTCGAGGCGGTTGTTCGCAAGGCTTTACCGACATCTTTCCACCAAGGCCGACGCTTATATCGCCGAACGGTTCCTCACGGCATCCGGTTCGCTGCCGGCGTGGACCGAAGGGACGGACCATCGGCTCGACATGCTGGAAGCCAGTGAGCGGTAGGCTTGAGGCCTTGCAACACACACACGCCGCCACGGTAGTCCCATGGCGGCGCGAGTGAAGAGAAATGCGGATGCGAAATTGGAACTGCGCGACAACCCTGGATATCGCCAGAAGCCAGAATGAAATCCCCGACCGGGATCACCCGGTCGGGGAGGCGCGCTCGTCCCCTCTAAGAGACTCCGTTGAAGTCGCTGGCCGTCAGGTTGTAGTTGCCCTTCAGCATCAGCGTGAAGTCGGCATCGGTGTTGCCGTCGACATTGCCGTGGATCACCGTGAACTCGTCGCCGTTCAACACTTCATGGGTCACCACCACCTGGCCCGCCGCCGTCAGCGCACCACCAGAGGCAAGCGTGAAGTGCTGCACGCCATCCGTTCCAGTATTGGCGTCGATCGCAGCAAAGTCGATCTTGTCCCCAGGCTGGAAGCCGTAGATCGTGTCGCCATTGGCCGCCCCTGCCGAGAGGAAGCGGAAGGTGTCGTTGCCGAGCCCGCCGTCCATGACGTTGACCGCGGCCGTGGCCGTGATCGTGTCGTGGCCGGAGCCGGTGATGACGTTCTCGAAGCCGTAGACGACATCCGTCCCGGTCGTGCCGCCCGACACCTGGCCACGCTGCATGAAGCCGTTGCCAAGGTCGACCGTCAGGTTCGCCGTCGCCACCGCATAGTCCAGCGTGTCGTTGCCGTCGCCGCCCCAGTACTGGTCGTCGCCGTCACCGGCAGAGGCGATCACCGTGTCGTCGCCGGCACCAGCCCAGACCTGATCCTCGCCGGCTCCGCCCTCGATGAAGTCGTTGCCCGCTTCGCCATGGATCATGTCCTTGCCGGCATTGCCGAACAGCATGTCGTCGCCGGCCCCGCCATGCAGCTCGTCGTCACCGGCTCCACCGGTGACGCTGTCATTGCCGTCACCGGCCGTCACCACGTCGTCGCCGTCCTCGCCGCGCAGGATGT
>Ga0209051_1001033_pt1 | contig 26324 bp, 21 predicted proteins | sample AraplaCvi_mMS_r2_2_FD_184286 | JGI IMG/M metagenome (GOLD analysis project Ga0209051, IMG submission 184286) | Arabidopsis root microbial communities from North Carolina, USA - plate scrape MF_Cvi_mMS_r2 (SPAdes) (version 2) | ecosystem: Host-associated > Plants > Roots > Endosphere | place...
GATCGAGCAGGTCGCCGATGTGCAGCATGGCGCACACCCGCGCGAGGGCCTCCTCCTGGCGCGCCTTCGGCTCGTTGCGGATCTCCATGCCGAAGGTGATGTTCTGCCGCACCGTCATCGTGGGATAGAGCGCGTAGGCCTGGAACACCATCGCGATGTCGCGGTCCTTGGGCTGCAGCGCCGTCACGTCGCGCCCGCCGATGAAGACCCGGCCGGCGCTCACCGCCTCGAGTCCGGCGATGCAGTTCAGGAGCGTGGACTTCCCGCATCCCGAGGGCCCGACCATGGCGATGAACTCGCCGTCCGAGATCTCGAGGTCGATGTCGCGCAGCACGCGCGTGGCGCCGAAGGTCTTGCAGACCTTGCGCAGGCTGATCGCGGCCATGCACCTGATCCCTTCGCGGTGGTTGTCGCCACGATTGGGCGCCGCGCCGCCGCCGGGCGGCTTGCGCTGCATCAAGGCACGGCGGGCGGGATCATCCCCGAAGCACGACGGGCGCGTCCGGCAGTTCGTTGCCGCGGCGATCGTCCGCGGGGAAGTGGGTCGTCAGGTGCCGGGTCACGGCCTGCACGCCGGCGATGACGCCGCCTTCGTAGTCGGCCTGCCGGAACGCCGCCTCGATCTGCCGGCAGACCGTGCTCCATTCGTGGGCGCCGACCTTCGCGTGGATCCCGCGATCCGCCACGATCTCCACGGCCCGATCGGCGAGCAGCACGTAGATCAGCAGGCCGTTGTCGTGCTCGGTGTCCCACACGCGCAGCTGCGAGAACACGTCGATCGCGCGCTCCCGGGCCGTCTGGCCGGCGAACAGCGGCGGGCCGTCCAGCGAGCCCTCGACCGCGAAGCGGATCTCGCCCGAGTGCGCCGCCTCGCTGGCCTTGATCGCGTTCTCGATCGCGGTCAGGGTGCCGCGAGGAAAGGCCCTGCGCACCTGGCGGTGCGTCATGAGCAGATGCCTGAGGAAGCGCCGGATGTCCATCTCACCACTTCCCCGAGGCGCCGCCGCCGCCGAAGCCTCCGCCGCCGCCGCTGAAGCCGCCGCCCCCACCGCCACCGCCGCGCCCGAGGCCGCCGTAGTACCCGCCGAAGCCGGGCCGGCCCAGGCCGCCGCCCAGCAGCGTGACGAACAGCGCGATGGCGCCGGCGAGGAGCGCCATGGACAACGCACCGGCGACGAACCAGGCGACCACCGCCACGGCGCCGCCGGTCACCAGGGCGCCCGGGACGCGGCCCAGCACGGCGCGCAGCACGCCGCCCAGGGCGATGGCCAGGATGAAGACGACCGGCGTCAGGCCGCGGAGGTCGCCTGCGGGGCCGCCCGGATGGCGGCTCGGAGCCGGCAGCGGCTCGCCGTCGACCACGCGGATGATGCGGTCGACGCCGGCCGTGATGCCGCCGTAGAAGTCCTGCTCCTTGAAGCGGGGCACGATGACTTCGCTGACGATGCGCTTGCTGGCGAGGTCCGTGAGGGCACCTTCCAGGCCATACCCCACCTCGATGCGCACGGCGCGGTCGTCCTTCGCGACGACGAGGATGGCCCCGTCGTCGACCTTCGGGCGACCGAGCTTCCACTGCTCGGCGACGCGGATGGAGAACTGCTCGATGTCCTCCGGCGCCGTCGTGGGCACGACCAGCACCGCGAGCTGCGCGCCTTTCCTGGCCTCGAAGGCCGCCAGCGTCTGCTCCAGGGCCGCCTGCTGATCCGCACTCAGCGTTCCGGTCCGGTCGACGACGCGGCCGGTCAGTGCCGGGACGGGAACCTGGGCGCCCGCGACGGCGATCCCGCACAGCGCCACGGCCGCGAGCAGCGCCCGGGCGATGCGCCTCGCGACACCGGAGGGTGTCACCGGCCTGCTCCGGACGCCTCGACCTTCGGCGCGGCCGCCGGGGTGTCGAAGCCGACGGTCGGCGGCTTGGCGAGTTCCTTCTCGTTGTCGACGGTGAAGCTCGGCTTCTCCTTGTAGCCGAAGGCCATCGCGGTGAGATTGGTCGGGAAGGAGCGAACCGTCACGTTGTAGTCCTGCACCGCCTTGATGTAGCGGTTGCGCGCCACCGTGATGCGGTTCTCGGTGCCTTCGAGCTGGGCGGCGAGGTCGCGGAACCCCTGGTTCGCGCGCAGGGTGGGATAGTTCTCGGAAACCACCAGCAGCCGCGACAGCGCGCCGGTCAGCTCGCCCTGGGCGGCCTGGAATTTCTGGAACGCCGCGGGGTCGTTGATGAGTTCCGGCGTCGCCTGGATCGACGTGGCCTTCGCCCGCGCCTCGACGACCTTGGTGAGCGTGTCCTGCTCGAACTTCGCCTCGCCCTTGACGGTGTTGACGAGGTTGGGGACGAGGTCGGCGCGCCGCTGGTACTGGTTGAGCACTTCGGCCCAGGTCGCCTTGACCTGCTCTTCGCCGGACTGGAACTTGTTGTAGCCGCAGCCGGACAGCGCCAGCGTGGCGAAGGCCAGCAGCGTGACGAGGAGTTTGCGCATCGAGTGTTTCTCCTGTGGGATGAGAGGCGAGCGCGGACGCAGCGGTCATGCGCGATGCGCCGTGGTCGCCCACCGTGGGGGTGATCCTAAGGGTCGACTCCCTCGGGTGGTTGACCTTCCTCAAGGCTGACCGGCAAAGATCGCCCCGTCGAGGCGAGGTTGCGCGCCGCGGCGCTCCGTCGCAAGCCCCCTGGACGCTCAGGTCGACTGGCGCAGCACCAGCTGCGGCGCGCCGAGGTAGGTCTGCGGTTCGCGGTCGGGGGCCTCGATGCGCTCCAGGAGCAGGGTGGCGGCGTGCTCGCCCAGCTCGCCGGGGCGGACGTCCACGGTGCTCAGGGGCGGGTTCGCGTGGGCGGCGGCGAGGACGTTGTCGAAGCCCATGAGCGCGAAGTCCTTGCCGGCGCGCAGGCCGCGGTCTCCCAGCGCGGAGAGCGCACCGAAGGCGACGAGATCGTTGTAGCTGACGGCCGCCGAGACGCGGGGAGCAGCCTCGAGCAGGGCGGTCATCGCGGCGTGGCCTCCCTCCCGGTTCGGGCGGCTGCGGAAGACGAGCGCGTCGTCGACCTCGATCCCCGCCGCGAGCAGCGCGCTGCGGTAGCCCTCCAGGCGGTCTTCCATGACGACGCCCGTCTCGCCGCCCACGAAGCCGATGCGGCGGTGCCCCTTGTCGAGCAGGTGCCCGACGGCCAACCGCACGCCGGCGGCGTTGTCCGATCCGCAGAAGTCGACGTTGGCGTGGTCGAGCGAGCGGATCATGACGACCAGCGGGATGCCCCAGGACTGCACCGTGTCGACGACCGACGGGTCGCTGCCCAGCGCGGGGCAGAGGGCGATGCCGGCCGTGCCCTGCTCGCGCATCGCCGTCAGCACGGCCTGCTGGCGCGCCAGGTTCTCGTTCGTGTGCGCCATGAAGACGACGTAGCCGGCATCGACCAGGCGGCGCTCGATCCCGACCAGCACCTCCGCGAAGAACGGGTTCAGCAGGTCGTTGATCACCACGCCGATGCGGTTCGAGGTGCCGCGACGCAGTTCCGCGGCCTGGCGGTTGTAGACGTAGCCGAGCCGCTGGGCCGCCGCGCGCACCTTCTCCGCGGTGCCCGCCTTGATCAGCTCGCTGCCCTGCAGCACGAGCGAGACGGTCGACTTCGAGACACCGGCCTCCTTGGCGATGTCGAGGATGGTCACCTGGCGGGCGGCGGCGGGGCTCTTGGGGGGCATCGGTGTTTTCCCTGAATCGCTTCCGTGGGCTTGACGTGGATTTGGAACGATCCAATAATAAGTTCAACCGTTCCAAAAGTTTAACCCACGGAGACGAGCGATGGCTGAACAAACGATCGGATGGGGCCTCGTCGGGGCGAGCACCATCGCCGCGGAGCACATGATCGATGCCATCCGCGCCCAGCCCGGCCACGCCGTCGCGGCGGTGGCCAGCAGCAGCGCGCAACGGGGCCGCGAGTACGCCGAGCGGTACGGCATCCCGGCCGCCTACACCTCCGCCGAGGCCTTGCTCGCCGACCCGGCCGTCGCGGTGGTCTACGTCAGCACCACGAACGAACACCACCGCGACCAGGTGCTGGCCGCCGCCCGCGCCGGCAAGCACGTGCTGTGCGAGAAGCCGCTCGCGCTGACGGTCGAAGACGCGCGCGCCATGGCCGACGCATGCCGCGCGGCGGGCGTGGTCATGGCGACCAACCATCACCTGCGCAATGCCGCGACGCATCGCAGGATGCGCGAGCTCGTGCGCGAGGGCGCGATCGGCAGGCCGCTGTTCGCACGCGTCTTCCATGCCGTCCACCTGCCGCCGCACCTGCAGGGCTGGCGGCTCGACAAGCCGCAGGCCGGCGGCGGCGTGATCCTCGACATCACCGTGCACGACGTCGACACGCTGCGCTTCCTGCTCGATGCCGAGCCCGTCGAGGCCGTGGGCATGACCCAGACCGCGGCGATGGCCCGGGAAGGGCTCGAGGACGGCGCGATGTCCGTGCTGCGCTTCGACAACGGCGTCCTCGCCCAGTTGCACGACGCCTTCACCGTGAAGTACGCGGGCACCGGCCTCGAGATCCATGGCGACGCCGGCTCGCTCCTCGCGCGCGACGTCATGACGCAGCGTCCCGTCGGGCACGTCGTGCTGCGCGACGCGGACGGCGAGCGCGACGTCCCGATCGAGCACGAGAACCTCTACGTGCGCGGCGTCGCCGCCTTCTGCGCCGCGCTGCGCGGCGAGGGCGCGCCGGCCGCGACCGCGGAGGACGGCATCCGCTCGCTGAACGCCGCGCTCGCCGTCGCGCAGGCCTGTCGCCTCGGTGCGGCCGTGAAGATCGGCAACCCCGCCTGAGAGCCCGAGGACAGCCATGAAGAAGGTGATCACGCCGCGGCAGGCCGCGGCCCTCATCGCGGACGACGCCGTCGTCTCGATCAGCTCGTCCAGCGGCCTGGGCTGTCCCGACAAGGTGCTCCAGGCGATCGGCGAGCGCTTCGAGGCCGAAGGCGCGCCGCGCAACCTCACGACGCTGAACCCGATCGCCGCGGGCGACATGTACGGCATCAAGGGCATCGACCACCTCGCCAAGCCCGGGCTGCTGAAGCGCATCCTCGCGGGCTCGTACCCGAGCGGCCCGTCCTCGCTGCCGATGCCGGCGATCTGGCGGATGATCGTCGACAACCAGCTCGAGGCCTACAACATCCCGAGCGGCATCCTGTTCGACATGCACCGCGACGCGGCGGCGCGCCGCCCCGGCGTGCTCACGCAGGTGGGCGTCGGCACCTTCGTCGATCCGCAGCAGCAGGGCTGCGCGATGAACGCCGCGGCCGCGGCCCATCCGGTCGTGCGTCGCGTGAACTTCGACGGCCGGGACTGGCTCTACTTCCCCGCGGTGCCGCCCACGGTCGCGATCATCCGCGCGACGACGGCCGACGAGCGCGGCAACCTGACCTACGAACACGAGGGCGCGATCCTCGGCGGCCTCGACCAGGCGCTCGCGGCGCGCAACAACGGCGGCATCGTCATCGCGCAGGTCAAGCGCGTCGTCAAGGCGGGCACGCTGCGCCCGCACGACGTGCACGTGCCGTGCAACCTCGTCGACCACGTCGTCGTCGACGCCGACCAGTGGCAGACCACGCAGACCGTCTACGACCCCGCGATCAGCGGAGAGATCATGCAGCCGCTCTCGACCTTCCCGTTCCAGGACTGGGGCCCGGAGAAGGTCATCGCGCGCCGGGCGGCGATGGAGCTGGGCCACGACGACGACGTCAACCTCGGCTTCGGCATCTCGGCCAACGTGCCGCGCATCCTGCTCGAGGAAGGCCTGCATGGCGAGGTCACCTGGGCCATCGAGCAGGGGGCCGTCGGCGGCATGCCGCTGCTGGGCTTCGCCTTCGGCTGCGCCGCCAACGCGGACGCGATCATGGCCTCGCCCAACCAGTTCACGTACTTCCAGGGGGCGGGCTTCGACGTCACGCTGCTGTCGTTCCTGCAGGTGGACCGCGACGGCAGCGTCAACGTCTCCAAGCTCGGCGGGAAGCCTTACCTGACGGCCGGTTGCGGCGGCTTCGTCGACATCACGGCGCATGCGAGGCGCATCGTGTTCTCGGGCTTCTTCACCGCGGGCGCCAGGCTCGAAGTCGGCAACGGCCGCCTGACCATCCTGCAGGAGGGCCGCACCCGCAAGTTCGTGGACACGTCCGAGCACGTGACCTTCAGCGGCGTCGTCGGCCGCCAGCGGCGCCAGCAGGTGCGCTACGTGACGGAGCGCTGCGTCATCGACCTCGAGGACGACGGCCTGGTGGTCAAGGAGATCGCCCCGGGCGTCGACCTGCGGCGCGACGTGCTGGACCTCGCGGAATTTCCGCTCAAGGTGGCCGCCGACCTGCGCGTGATGGACGAACGCCTGTTCCGCCCCGAGGCGATGGGCCTGCGACTGCCGGCCCGGGAGGTCGCCCATGGCTGAGTCCCTGCTGCGCGTCTCCCGCGAGGGACACGTCGCCGTCGTCGCGCTCGATCGACCGGCCAGGCTGCATGCGCTGACCCCCTCGATGCTGGACGAGCTGGAGACGGTCGCGCGCGCGCTCGACGGGGATCCGGACGTGCGCGTCGTCGTGCTGACCGCGGGCGGCGACAAAGCTTTCTGCGTCGGCGCGGACATCCACGAATGGGCCGCCCTGCAGGCCCTCGACATGTGGCGCCGCTGGACGAAGCGCGGCCACCAGGTCTTCGACCAGTGGGCCCGCCTGCGCCAGCCGGTCGTCGCGGCGATCGACGGCCACGCGTTCGGCGGCGGCCTCGAACTCGCGATCGCGGCCGACATCCGCATCGCCGCCGGGCATGCGCAGTTCGCGCTGCCCGAGGCGTCGATCTCGACCTGCCCGGGCTGGTCGGGCTCGCAGCGCCTCGTCCGCCTGGTCGGCGCGAGCCGCGCCAAGTACCTCGCGCTGAGCGGCGTGCGGCTGTCGGCGACCGAGGCGCTCGCGGCCGGGATCGTGCACGAAGTCGCGGTCGGGACATCGGCGCGTGAACGCGCCCTGGCGCTGGCGGCCGGCATGGCGACGAAGGCCCCGGTGGCGCTCCAGCTGACCAAGCAACTCGTGAACGCCGCGGCGGGCGAGGGCGCCGAGGCCGCCCTCGAAGGCATGGCGGGCGCCCTGGCCGCCTGCACGCGGGATGCGGCGGAGGGCATCGCCAGCTTCCGCGAGAAGCGACCCGCGGCCTTCACGGGCGAATGACACCGAACCGGAACCAGGAGACACGCATGACCCAGGCCCTCGACCCCCGTGCCACGCTCGACCGCCCGCCGTTCCGCGGCCGGCTCCTCATCGACGGCGGCTGGTGCGACGCCGCGGACGGCGCGACGCTCGAGCGTCGCTCGCCGGCCCACGACCAGCTCGTCGCCGTCCACGCCCGGGCCGGCACGGCCGATGCGGAGCGCGCGATCGCCGCGGCGCGGCGCGCCTTCGACCAGGGCGCCTGGCCGCGCCTGAAGGGATCGGAGCGCGCGGCCGTGCTGCGCCGGGCCGCCGACGCCATCCTCGAGCGCAGGCACGAGATCGCGCTGATGGAGACGCTCGAGAACGGCAAGCCCGTCGAGCAGTCGCTGGCGGAGATCGAGGGCGCCGCCGACCTGTGGCACTACGCCGCCACGCTCGCCCGCAACCTGCATGGCGACAGCTACAACACGCTGGGCGAGAACACGCTGGGCGTCGTGCTGCGCGAGCCGATCGGGGTGGTCGGCATCATCACGCCCTGGAACTTCCCCTTCCTCATCGTCAGCCAGAAGCTGCCCTTCGCGCTCGCCGCCGGCTGCACGGCGGTCGTCAAGCCGTCCGAGTTCACGTCGGCGACGACGCTGATGCTCGGCGAGATCCTCGTCGCGGCGGGCGTGCCGGCCGGCGCGGTCAACATCGTGACGGGGGAGGGCGCGACGGTCGGCGAGACGCTGGTCTCGCACGCGGACGTCGACATGCTGTCCTTCACCGGCTCGACCGGCGTGGGCAAGCGCGCCGTCGCCAAGGCGGCCGAGACGCTCAAGAAGGTGTCGATGGAGCTCGGGGGCAAGAACCCGCAGATCGTCTTCGCGGACTGCGACTTCGAGGCCGCCGTCGACGCCGCCGCGTTCGGCATCTACTTCAACGCGGGCCAGTGCTGCAACAGCGGCAGCCGCATCCTCGTGCAGAAGTCGATCGCGCCGAAGTTCGTCGCCGCGCTCGTCGAGCGCTCGAAGGCCGTGAAGGTCGGCGACCCGCTGGAGAGCGGCGTCCAGGTCGGCGCGATCACGACCGCGAAGCAGCTGGCGACCATCCTGTCGCACGTCGCACAGGCGCGCGCCGCGGGCGCCCGCGTCGAGCTGGGCGGCGGCCGCATCGAAGGCCGCGGCATGTACGTCGAGCCGACCGTCGTCACGGGGGTCACGCCCGCCATGGCGATCGCGAAGGAGGAAGTCTTCGGGCCCGTGCTCGCCGTCCTCGAGTTCGACGGGCTCGACGACGCCATCGCGCTCGCGAACTCCACCCTGTACGGCCTGTCCGCCTCGGTGTGGAGCGAGAACTTCACGACCTGCCTCGCCGCGGCGCGCCGCATCCGCGCCGGCACGGTGTGGGTCAACACCTTCCTCGAAGGCCACGCCGAGCTGCCCTTCGGCGGCTATCGCGAGAGCGGCATCGGCCGCGAACTCGGCCGCAACGCCACCGAGGACTACACCGAGACGAAGACGCTGCAGATGCACCTCGGCGGCCGCACGAACTGGTACCTGCCCCGCTGAGCCTTCCCGTTCCACGACCGACATCCCTACGGAGACAACGCCATGAACAAGTCCATCGTCAGCCTGGTCCTCGCGACCGCATTCACGGCCCCGGCCTTCGCGCAGCAGAGCGTCGAAGTGCTGCACTGGTGGACGTCCGGCGGCGAAGCCTCGGCCCTGAGCGTCCTGAAGAAGACCCTGGAGAGCCAGGGCGTCACCTGGCACGACATGCCCGTGGCCGGCGGCGGGGGCGAGGCAGCCATGACCGCGGTGCGCGCCCGCGTGACGGCCGGCAACCCGCCGACCGCCGTGCAGATGCTGGGCTTCGACATCCTCGACTGGGCCAAGCAGGGCGTGCTCGCCGACCTGAACGACGTCGCGGCGAAGAACAACTGGGACAAGACCGTGCCGTCCGCCATCCAGAAGTTCTCGAAGTACAACGGCAAGTGGATCGCGGCGCCGGTCAACCTGCACTCGACGAACTGGGTCTGGGCCAACAAGGACGTCCTCGCCAAGGCCGGCGTGACGACCGAGCCCAAGAGCTTCGACGAGTTCATCGCCGACGCGCAGAAGGTGCAGAAGGCCGGCTTCGTCGCCATCGCGCACGGCGGCCAGCCCTGGCAGGAAGCGACGATCTTCGACAGCGTCGTGCTCACGACCGGCGGCGTCGACTACTACCGCAAGGCCTTCATCGAGCTCGATCCGAAGGCGCTCGACTCCGCCACCACGCTCAAGGTGTTCCAGCGCATGGCGCAGATCCGCCAGCTGGTCGACAAGGACTTCAGCGGCCGCGACTGGAACGTCGCCTCCGGCATGGTCATCAGCGGCAAGGCCGGCTTCCAGATCATGGGCGACTGGGCCAAGGGCGAATTCATCAACGCCAGGAAGGTGCCGGGCAAGGACTTCGCCTGCTGGCGCTTCCCGGGCACGCAGGGCGTGGTTCCCTTCAACACCGACCAGTTCGTGATGTTCAAGCTCGGCGACGCGCAGAAGACCGCGGCCCAGATGAAGCTGGCGGCCGACATCATGGATCCGTCGTTCCAGTCGGCGTTCAACGTCGTCAAGGGCTCGGCGCCGGTGCGCTCCGACGTGCCCGACACCGCGTTCGACGACTGCGGCAAGAAGGCGATCAAGGACGCCGCCGAGGCGAGCAGGAACAACACGCTCGTCGGCTCGATCGCCCACGGCCACGCCGTGCCGGCCTCGATCAAGAACGCGTTCTACGACGTCATCACCCGGCACTTCAACGGGCAGATCGACGACAAGGCGGCCGTCAAGGAGCTGGCCGCCGCCGCCCGGAACTGAGGGCCTCCGCTTCGATCCCTGGACAATCATCGGGGGCGGCCGCCGGCTGTCCACGATGGGGAGTGTCGCCATGAAAGCAGGCTTCCTGCCCAAGCTGCTCTTCAGCCCGAGCGTGCTGCTGGTGCTGATCTGCGTGTACGGGTACATCGCCTTCACGATGTACCTGTCCTTCACCGACTCGACGATGATGCCCTCGACGACGTTCGTCGGCACCGCGGCGTACCACCGGCTCCTGGGCCTGGACAACTGGTCGGTCTCCGTCCGGAACCTGGCCACGTTCGCGGTCCTGTACATCGGCGTCGCGATGGCCCTGGGCCTGGGACTGGCGATCCTGATCGACCAGCGCGTCCGCGCCGAATCGCTGCTGCGCTCGATCTTCCTCTACCCGATGGCGCTGTCCTTCATCGTGACGGGCACGGCCTGGAAGTGGCTGCTCGATCCCGGCGTCGGCCTCGAGCGCTCGATGCACCTGCTGGGCTGGGAGCGCTTCTCGTTCACGTGGATCAAGGACAGCGACATGGCGATCTACTGCGTGGTGATCGCCGCCGTCTGGCAGACCAGCGGGTTCGTGATGGCGATGTTCCTCGCGGGCCTGCGCGGCGTCGACGGCGAGCAGATCAATGCCGCGCGCGTCGACGGCGCGCGCACGTGGCAGATCTACCTGAAGATCATCATCCCGCAGCTCGGCGCCGTCTTCGTCTCGGCCTTCGTGATCCTGGCGCACACGGCCATCAAGTCCTACGACCTGGTGATCGCGCTGACCAACGGCGGTCCGGGGCGGTCGACCTGGCTGCCCTCGGTCTTCATGTACCAGTACACCTTCACCCGCAACGAGATGGCGGTCGGCGCCGCGAGTTCCGTGCTGATGCTCCTGGCGATCGCGATCTTCGTCATCCCCTACATGCTCAGCGAGATGCGCAAGGTCAAGCATGGCTGACGTCCACCCCCCCATCGCCCTGCCGGTCAAGGGCGTCGACGCCGGCGCCGCGCACGTGTCCCTCGGTCGGGCCGCGCTGTACGCGGCGCTCGCGGTCGCGGCGATCGTCTTCCTGTTGCCCGTCTACGTGATGGTCGTCAACTCGCTGAAGCCGCTCGACGAGATCCGCAACGGCAACCTGATGTCCCTGCCGCACGACTGGACGATCGCGCCCTGGCTCAGCGCCTGGAGCACCGCCCAGATCGGCGTGCAACCGACCGGCCTGCGGCCGTTCTTCATCAACTCGTTCCTGATCGTCGTGCCCGCGGTGGCGATCTCGACGCTGGTGGGCGCGCTGAACGGCTACATCCTCACGCAGTTCAAGTTCCGGGGCTCGACCGTGATGTTCGCGGCGATGCTGCTGACGGTGTTCATCCCGTTCCAGATCGTGCTGATCCCCATGGCCAAGACGCTGGGCCTGCTGGGCATCGCGGGCACGATCAAGGGGCTGATCTTCGTGAACGTGGTCTACGGCATCGGCTTCACGACGCTGTTCTTCCGCAACTACTACGCCGCCTTCCCCGCGGAACTCGTGCGCTCGGCCCGCATGGACGGCGCGAAGTTCTTCGGGGTGCTGGGCCGGATCCTGCTGCCCAACAGCACGCCCATCATCGTCGTGACGGTGATCTGGCAGTTCACCAACATCTGGAACGACTTCCTGTTCGGCGCGTCCTTCAGCGACTTCAGCTCCTACCCGATCACGGTGGCGCTGAACAACCTGGTCAACAGCAGCACCGGCGTCAAGGAATACAACGTCCACTTCGCCGGCGCCTTCATCGCGGCGCTGCCGACGCTGGTCGTCTACCTCGTGTCCGGCAAGTACTTCGTGCGCGGCCTCATGGCCGGTTCGGTCAAGGGCTGACGCCCGTTCGCCCAGGAGCAACTCACATGGCATCGCTCAGCCTGTCCAACGTCCAGAAGAGCTTCGGCCCGGTCAAGATCCTGCACGACATCTCGATCGGCCTACAGGACGGCGAATTCCTCGTGCTGGTCGGGCCCTCGGGCTGCGGCAAGAGCACGCTGATGAACATCATCGCCGGCCTCGAGGAGCCGAGCGGCGGCTCGCTGACGCTCGAAGGCCGCGACATCACGCGGCTGCCGCCCGCCGACCGCAACATCTCGATGGTCTTCCAGTCGTACGCGCTGTACCCGAACATGACCGTCGCGAAGAACATCGAGTTCCCCCTGCAGATGCGCAAGGTCGACAAGGCCCGGCGCGAGGAGCGCGTGCGTTCGGTCTCGAAGATGCTGCAGATCGAGCACCTGCTCGAGCGCAAGCCGCGCCAGCTCTCCGGCGGCCAGCGCCAGCGCGTGGCGATCGGGCGGGCGCTCGCGCGCGAGCCGCAGCTCTATCTCTTCGACGAGCCGCTGTCGAACCTGGACGCGCAGCTGCGCGTGGACATGCGCACGGAGATCAAGAAGCTGCACCAGCGGCTTGGGGCCACCATCGTCTACGTCACGCACGACCAGATCGAGGCCATGACGCTGGCGACCCGCATCGCGGTGATGAAGGGCGGCGTGCTGCAGCAGCTCGGCACGCCCTACGAGGTCTACAACCGGCCGGCCAACACCTTCGTCGCGGGCTTCATGGGCTCGCCGCGCATGAACCTGGTCAAGGCGCGCGTCGACCGTGCGGCCGACGGGCTCTCGCTGACGTTCGGCCAGGGCGCCGGCACGGTCGTCCTCGACCTGCCCGACGACGCCTGCGGCGGCGCGCTGCGGGGCCATGCGGGCAAGGACGTGATCGCGGGCATCCGCGCGGAGGCCGTGTCGCTCGCCACGCCGGGCATGGTCCCCGGCCCGGCGCAGCGCTTCCTCGAAGCCCGGGTCGAAGTCATCGAGCCCACGGGGGCGGACACGCTGGTGCTGCTGGACCTCGGCGGCAGCGAGTTCACCGTCCGCCTGGAGCCCGACGTCGCGCTCGCGCCGGGACAGCGCGCGCGCTTCCTGGTCGACCTGGGCAAGCTCGTCTGCTTCGACGTCGGCAGCGAGACGCTGATCGCCTGAATGCAGCCGGAGGGACAGCGGCCATGCGCGCGGTGACGGAAGAGGGGCCCGACGTCGTGATCATCGGATCGGGCGTGGGCGGCGGCGCCGTCGCGCACCAGCTCGCGGGCAGCGGCGCCCGCGTGCTCCTGCTCGAACGCGGCCCCGTGCTGCCGCGCGAGCCGCAGAACTGGGACGTCGAGGCCGTCTTCTGCGAGGAGCGCTATCGCACCACGGAGACCTGGTATGCCGACGGCCGCCCGTTCCGGCCCGGCATGTTCTATTTCGTCGGCGGCCACACGAAGTTCTTCGGCACGGCCATGTTCCGTTTCCGCGAACGCGACTTCGAGGCGGTCGAGCACGAGGAGGGCGTTTCGCCGGCGTGGCCCGTGCGCTATGCGGAGCTCGAGCCCTGGTACGGCGAAGCCGAGGTGCTGTTCGGCGTGCGGGGCCGCGCAGGCGCCGATCCGACCGATCCGCCGCGCAGCCGCGACTATGCCCATCCGCCCATCCCCAACGAGCCCGTGATCGAGGCGATCGAGCGGCGCCTGCGCGACGGCGGCCTGCGCCCGTTCCCGATGCCGAGCGCCGTCGACTTCGGCCCGGGCGGCCGCTGCCGCCGCTGCCCGAACTGCGACGCGTTCCCGTGCAAGATCGGCGCGAAGGGCGATGCGGAGGTCCGCCTCGTGCGGCCCGCGATGGCCAAGGGGGGCGTCGAGTTGCGCGCAGGCGTCCTGGTCGAGCGGCTCGTCACGGACGCCTCGGGCAGGCGCATCGTCGCGGTGGAGGTCGTCGAAGGCGGCGTACGGCGGCGCATCACCGCCGGGCTCTTCGTCCTCAGCGCGGGGGCGATCAACTCCGCGGCCCTGCTGCTGCGGTCTGCCGACGAGCGGCACCCGCGCGGCCTCGCCAACGGCAGCGACGTCGTCGGACGCCACTACATGACGCATAACACGACGGCGCTGATGGCGGTCCATCCCTTCAGGCGCAACCCGACGAACTTCCCGAAGACGCTGGCGGTGCACGACTTCTACTTCGGCGAACACGCCGGCGACACGCCGCTCGGCAGCCTCCAGCTGCTCGGCAAGATCCGCGAGCCCATGCTCCGCGGCCCGCTTCCGGCCGTGCCCAAGCTCGCGCGCGGCCTGCTCGCGCAGCACAGCGTCGACTGGTACGCCCAGAGCGAGGACCTGCCGCATCCGGACAGCCGCGTGACCCTGCGTCCCGACGGCGCGATCAACCTGCACTGGCACCGCAGCAACCTCGTCGCGCACCGGCGCTGGGTCGACAAATGCCGCGAGATCCTGCGCTCGACGGGCTACCCCATCGTGCTCGCCAAGGGCTTCGGCACGGAGGTCGTCTCGCACCAGTGCGGCACCGTGCGCTTCGGCGACGACCCGGCGACCTCGGCGCTCGACCCGATGTGCCGCGCCTGGGATCACGAGAACCTCTACGTGGTCGACGCCGGCTTCTTTCCGTCGTCGGCCGCCGTCAACCCGGCGCTCACCGTGGCCGCGCAGGCGCTGCGCGTCGGCCACCACCTGCGCACGCAGGTGCTGCAATGACGCGGACCGGAACGCGCCCCCTCGCCATCGTGACCGGCGCGGCGCGGGGCATCGGCGCGGGCATCGCGCTCGAACTGGCGGCGCAAGGCTTCGACATCGCGCTCACCGACCTCGAGGAGGGCGCGGCCGCCGACGGGCTCGCGCGCCTGCGCGAACGCGGCGCCCAGGCGCGCTGCTTCGCCTTCGACCTGGCGGACGTCGCCTCGCATGCGCGCATCGTCGACGCCATCGTCGCCTGGGCCGGCCCGGTGTCCTGCCTCGTCAACAACGCGGGCATCGGCTCGCCCTCGCGGGGCGACCTGCTCGACATCCGCCCCGAGGCCTTCGACCGCGTGCTGGACGTCAACCTGCGCGGCACGTTCTTTTTCACGCAGGCGGTCGCACGGCACATGGCGCAGGCGGGCGCAGGCGCGGACGCCGGGGCGGCGCGCACGATCGTGACCGTCTCGTCCGTGAGCGTCGAGATGGCCTCCATCGAGCGCGGCGAGTACTGCGTCTCCAAGTCCGGCCTGGGCATGCTGACCAAGCTGTTCGCGCTGCGCCTGGCCGCGCTGGGCATCGGCGTGTTCGAGGTCCGTCCCGGCATCATCCGGACCCCGATGACCGACGCCGTCTCCGCGACGTACGACCAGCGCATCGCCGACGGCCTAGTGCCCCTGGCCCGCTGGGGGACGCCCGACGACGTCGCGCGCGCCGTGGCCGCGGTGGCATCCGGGCGCCTCAACTTCGCGACCGGCACCGTCCTGCACGTGGACGGGGCGCTGTCGGTCGCCAGACTCTGACCATGGACACCTACGACTACATCATCACGGGCGGGGGCTCGGCGGGCTGCGTGCTGGCGAACCGACTGAGCGCCGACCCCGGCGTCAAGGTGCTGCTGCTGGAGGCCGGCGGCATGGACAGCAACCCGCTGTTCGCCTGGCCCGCCGGCTTCGCGAAGATGACCAAGGGCATCGGCTCCTGGGGCTGGCACACGGTGCCCCAGAGGCACCTCGCGAACCGCGTGCTCCGCTTCACGCAGGCCAAGGTGATCGGCGGCGGATCGTCGATCAACGCCCAGCTCTACACGCGCGGCGCGGCCGCGGACTACGACGACTGGGCGACGAAGATGGGCGCGACGGGCTGGTCGTACCGGGACGTCCTCCCGTATTTCAAGCGCTCCGAGAACAACCAGCGCTTTGCCGACGAGTTCCACGCCTACGGGGGGCCGCTGGGCGTCTCCAACCCGATCAGCCCGCTGCCGATCTGCGAGGCCTTCTTCCAGGCCGGGCAGGAGATGGGCATTCCGTTCAACCCGGACTTCAACGGCGCGGCGCAGGACGGCCTCGGCTACTACCAGCTCACGCAGCTCGATGCGCGCCGCTCGTCGGCTTCCAAGGGATTCCTCGATCCGGTGCGCGGCCGGCCCAACCTCACCGTCAAGCTCCATGCCCAGGCCTTGCGCGTGCTCACGCAGGGCGGTCGCGCGACCGGCGTGGAGATCGCCGTCGGCTCGAGCCGCACGCCGCAACGGATCGCGGCGACGCGCGAGGTGATCGTGTCGTCGGGCGCCTTCGGATCGCCCAAGCTCCTGATGCAGTCGGGCATCGGCCCCGCGGATCACCTGCGCGCGGTCGGCATCGACGTCGTGCACGACGCGGCCGGCGTCGGGGCCAACCTCCAGGATCACCTCGACCTCTTCGTCATCGCCGAGTGCACGGGCGACCACACCTACGACAAGTTCAACCAGCCGCACCATGCGGCGCTCGCCGGCCTGCAGTACCTGCTGATGAAGAAGGGCCCGGTCGCGTCCAGCCTGTTCGAGACGGGCGGCTTCTGGTACGCCGAGCCGCAGAACCGCGATCGCTCGCCCGACATCCAGTTCCACCTCGGCCTGGGCTCGGGCATCGAGGCCGGCATGGCGAAGATGAGGAACGCCGGCGTGACGCTCAACAGCGCCTACCTGCGCCCGCGCTCGCGCGGGACGATCCGGCTCGCGAGCGCCGATCCCCTGGCCGCGCCGCTGATCGACCCGAACTACTGGAGCGACCCGTGGGATCGCGACAGGGCGATCAAGGGCCTGCGCCTCGCGCGCGACATCCTGGGCCAGCCGGCGTTGAAACGCTTCGTGCAGGCCGAGGTGCTGCCCGGCGGGTCGCTGCGCACCGACGCGCAGCTCTTCGACTACGCCTGCGCGAACGCCAAGACGGATCATCACCCGGTGGGCACCTGCCGCATGGGGCCGGCGGACGACCCCGCCAGCGTCGTCACGCCGGACCTGAAGTTCATCGGGATCGACGGCCTGCGCGTGGTCGATGCGTCGGTGATGCCGCTCGTCCCGTCCTGCAATACCAACGCGCCGACCATCATGGTCGCCGAGAAGGCGGCCGACCACATCCTCGCCCGCCTTTCCTGAGCGCCCGCCCGGAGATCTTCCATGCAGATCCAGCTTCCCCAGGCCGACGGCAGCGTGAAGACGCTCTCGCTGAAGGCCCGTCCGATCGCGCCCGCGGGGGCGCCCAGGCCCTTCGACCGCGTCGTCTATGCCGCGGCACACGTCGTTGTCGACCCGCTCGCGACGCCCGACCCCTGGGACGCCTCGCCCGCGGTCGACTGGGAGGCGACGCTCGCCTTCCGCGACCATCTCTATCGCCTCGGCTTCAAGGTCGCCGAGGCGATGGACACGGCGCAGCGCGGCATGGGCGTCGACTGGCCTGTCGCGCGGGAGCTGATCCAGCGCAGCCTGAGGCATGCGCGCACCGCGGGCGGCGAGGCGGCCTGCGGGGTCGGCACCGACCAGCTCGAGCCCGCCGCCACCGTGACGCTCGCGCAGGTCGAGGCGGCGTATCGCGAACAGCTCGAGGTCGTCGAAGGCGAGGGCGGCCGCGCGATCGTGATGGCGAGCCGTGCGCTCGCGCGGGCGGCGCGCGGCCCGGACGACTACGTCGCCCTGTATGGGCGGCTCTTGCGCGACGCCGCGCAGCCCGTCGTCCTGCACTGGCTCGGCCCGATGTTCGACGCGCAGCTCGACGGCTACTGGGGCTCGCGCGACATCCCCGCCGCGATGGAGACGGTGCTGCAGCTCATCGAGCGGAACGCGGACAAGGTCGACGGCATCAAGGTCTCGCTCCTCGACGCGCGCTGGGAGGTCGCGCTGCGCCATCGCCTGCCGGGCGGCGTGCGGATGTACACCGGGGACGATTTCAACTACGCCGAGCTGATCGAGGGCGATGCGCAAGGCTTCTCCCATGCCTTGCTCGGCATCTTCGACGCGATCGCGCCGGTGGCCGCCTGCGCGCTGCGCGAACTGGCCGACGGCAACGTCGCCCGCTACCGCGCGCTGCTGGATCCGACGGTGGCGCTCTCGCGTGAACTGTTCCGCGCCCCGACGCGGCACTACAAGGCGGGGGTCGTCTTCCTGGCCTGGCTGAACGGGCACCAGCGGCACTTCTCGATGGCCGGCGGCCTGCAGTCGGCGCGGGGCATCGCCCACTACGCACGCGTGTTCGAGCTCGCGGACGACTGCGGCGCCCTGGCCGACCCGGAACTCGCCTGCGCGCGCATGCGCCGGCTGCTGGCGGTGTCCTGCGGACTCGACGCCTGAGGCACGCATGTCCGACGATCCCCCGCGCCCGCCCGAGCTCCTGATGCGGGCCTATCGCGCCATGCTGGCCGCGGCCGACCCGCGCGCCGTCCTGCCGCCGCACCTGCCGGGCCGGCCCGCCGGCCGCACGGTCGTGGTCGGGCTCGGCAAGGCGTCGGCCGCGATGGCCCAGGCCGTCGAGGCGCATTGGGACGGGCCGCTGAGCGGCGTGGTGGTCGTTCCGGACGGCTCGGCGTTGCCGCTGGAGCGCATCCGCGTCCTGGCGTCGAGCCATCCCGTCCCGGACGCGCGCAGCGTGCAGGCCGCGCGGGCGCTGCTGGACGCGGTCTCCGGCCTCGGGCCGGACGACCTCGTCCTGGCGCTCGTCTCGGGTGGCGGCTCGGCACTGTGCGCCTTGCCGGCCGACGGCCTCCCCCTCGAGGAGAAGCGCCGGCTCACGCAGGCGCTCCTGGCGTCCGGGGCCTCCATCCACGAGATGAACACCGTGCGCCGGCACCTGTCGCGCATCAAGGGCGGGCGGCTCGCCGCGGCCGCGTGGCCGGCACGCGTCGCGACGCTCGTGATCTCCGACATCCCGGGCGACGATCCCGCGCTCGCCGCGTCCGGCCCGACGCTGGGCACCGACGCGAGCGCGGACGACGCGCTCGCCGTCCTCGCCCGCCACGGCCTCGACGCCGGCACCGCGTTGCGGCCAGGGCAGGGCGACGCCGTCAGGACGGCGGATCCCCGGCTCGCGCGCAACTCCTGCGCCGTCATCGCCAGCGCCTGGGACGGCCTGCGCGCCGCCGCCGAGGTCGTGCGTGCGCAGGGGCTGCCATGCCACGTCCTGGGCGACGCGCTCGAAAGCGAAGCGCGCGACCTGGCGCAGGCGCACGCGGGCATCGTCGCCGCCATCCTTCGCCACGGCCAGCCGTTCCAGGGGCCTTGCGTGCTGCTTTCCGGCGGCGAGGCCACCGTCACATTGCGCGGCGACGGCCGGGGCGGTCGCAACACCGAATTCGCGCTGGCCCTGGCGCTGGCACTCGAACACTCGGGCCACGCGTCGAAGGTCCATCTGCTGTCGGCGGGGACGGACGGCCTCGACGGCCGTGCCGGCGCGGCCGGGGCCTGGGCCGGGCCGGACACGCTCTCGCGGGCCCGCGCGGCCGGGCTGGCGCCGCGCCGGCTGCTCGAGCGCAACGACAGCGCGACGCTGTTCGCCCGGACGGGGTCGCTCGTGCAGACGGGGCCGACCCATACGAACATCAACGATTTCAGGGCAGTCCTGGTCGAGCCCTGACTTCATGATCACGACCGGCAGCCGGGCGCTCGAGCGCTCCGGCCGCGACGCAATCCCGGCCGGCCTCACGGTACGGTCGATGTCCTGATTCCTCTCCCGATCCCGTTCAAGCTCCAGACCACCCCGCCAAGGAGCCCTCGATGAAGCCGCCGAGATGTCACTTCTGCCTGGCGCCCTTGAAGCAGGCCGCCGCCGGCGGCGACGGCGTCGACGGCTTGGTGCAGTTCGCGGACTTCGTCGCGCTGCCGGAGGGCATGTGCGGCCATCCGCCAGGCCTCGAGTGGTTCTGCTCGACGCACTTCGCCGCAGCTCGACGTCTCTCCGGCCTCACGACCGAGCAGGCGATGAGGGCCATGCAGCCGCAGAAAGGGGTCTTCAAATGGACGTCGCGTTTGCGGATGTTTCGACTTCCATTCGGTTCGCGCTGAGGGCGGGCCAGGCGCGGCGAACCTGCTGCCAGAGCTACTTGAGGGTTGGCCGAGATTCAGGTAATTTTCTCCAAAAAGTGAACTAAGTGCCTGATCCACAAGCATTTTTGGCTTCAATTTTCTCTCCGCTTAGGCCGCGCTCGGAGCTTTCTTCTTGAAGCCGAACCTGATCCTCGTGTTCATCGGTTCGACGGCGCGCTCCAGATCCATCAGGTAGTCGCCGAAACGGTTGATGTGGATCGTGCGATACGGTGAGAGCGCGGCGAGCATCTCCTCGGTGATCTCAAAGCTGCCCTTCTCCTGCATGTCCTTGAGCACCTTGGACATCCGGTGCACGTTGTTCAGGATGATCATGTTCGCCTCCAGGTGGTTGTACTTGACCACCTTGCGCTGCTCGTGGCGCACGTTCTCGGCCATGATCCCCTCGCCTCCGAAGAACGCCCAGCCGGCGAACTGGTGGAACTCCTCGGTCTTGTTGGTCTCGGCGTTGATCGTGCGCCGCAGCTCCGGATCGCTGATGTAGCGAAGCAGGAACATCGTGCGGATCACGCGCCCGAGCTCGCGGAAGGCGAAGTACAGCTTGTTCTTGCGGCTGGCGCTGCCCAGCCGGCGCAGCAGCGTCGACGGCGTGATCATCCCGGCCTTGATCGAGACCGCCACGCGCAGCATGTCGTCATAGTGCCGCTCGATCAGCGACCAGTCGATCGCCCCGCCGGTGAACAGCGGCTGGATGTTCTGGTATCGCACGTCCTTGCTCGGTTTGAAGAACACCAGGTCTTTGATGTTGCGGATTCGAGGCATCAGCTGGATGCCCAGCAAATGGGCCAGCGCGAAAACGGGCGTGCTCTGTGCCTGCGTGTCGCCGTGGACGGTGTCCGGCTTGATGTCCGCCTGGTTCCGAATCAGGCCATCGAGGATGTAGATTGCCTCGTACACACCACACGGGATGAAGTGGCTGAACAGCGCGATGTAGGTGTCCGAGACGTGGTAGTAGCCGATGCCGCCGTAGCCGCCATACCGGATATGGTACTCCGAGAGCAGATTCTTCTCGTACATCGACCACTTCGTTCCGTCTGCGGCGACGCTCTTGCCAGAGCCCCAGTAGCCCGGCAAAGCGAACTTGCGGTAGGCATTGATCACCTTGACGATCGCGTCATCGAGCCGCTCTTCTGTTATGTGGTGCAGGTTGAGCCAGGCCACCTGCTTGCGTGACAGGCCCTTCAGGCTGCGGGCCGTCTGGCTGGCCCCCATGTTGCAGCCGTAGCAGAACAGCGTCGCGATGAAGCGCCCGCGAGGGTCCTCGAGCTTCGACTCGTAGCCCGATAGCGGCCGGAACAGCTTGTGCAGGTCGAGCCACTTCTCGGTCTCGGTGAGCACGTCGATGATGCTGTGCAGGCCCAACGCATCGTTCAGCGACTGGTCGAGCGCCGCGAGTTGCGGCGGCGGTTCCTTCTTCTCCACCTTGCGGATCACCAAGCCGGTCGGCCCCCAAGCCACCGAGTCGTTCTTGGGAAAATTGCGGTCGATCTCCTCGGTCACGACGGTCATCGCCGAGCGCAGTTGCTCGACGAAGCTCGAGCCTTCGGCCGGCAGGCCGACTAGATCGGCGTACAGCGGCAGCTCGGCGCGGAAAGCCTGCTCCTCCATGAAGTGCGAGCGGTAGTCGTCGTATTGCTCGCTGCGGGGCACGTACAGGTCACCGGACTGCAATTCCTCGAAGATGCGCATCAGCACTGCCATCTCCAGGTACTTCCTATGCACCCGGGCATCGCCGGCGGCGTCCTCCGCGACGATCAACTTGCGCCACTTGTCAGGCAGCCAGCGCAGCTCGAGCGCCGAGCCATCGAACTTGCGCACCGGCGGCAGGTATTCCTTGTGGCTGGTGCGGTGCTCCAGCACCCAGCTCAACACGGAAGCGAAGGCCCCGTCGGCATAGGTCGGCAGCGGCTGCAGCACGTCCAGGCATTCGAACAGCAAGGCGCGCTTGACCCCGTAGGGGCGCAACATGAACGGGAAGTAGTTGTTGTCTGCGTAGGCCAGGTGCTCGTCGCATTCGGCGATCAGTTGCAGTGGTTCGTCGTGCAGTGCTCGTCCGACTGCGGTACCGCGAAGGATGTCTGAAGATTCCTGCTCATAGGCGGTCAGGACGTCGCGCAGCTGGCCCACCAGCCGCTCGACCTGACGCGTGTGCTCCAGGTGGTAGGCCTTCAGGCGTTTCTCGGCGTCGTTGTCGAGCTTGCGCATGGACTTCACGAAAATCTCGGCCACGTCGTCGGTGGCCTGCCGCAGCCGCGAGCGCACAAGCAGCGTCGCGAGCGTGTAGCGCTTGCTGGACGCCAGGGTCTTCATCTGGGCCGCGTCGAGGGCCCTCGCCTCCAGCGTGAACTGCGCCAACTTGGTGGCGGCGACGTGGTCGAATTCGGGCAGGCCCTCGGCGTGCATTGCCAGCCAGCGGATGTGCAGCAGGAAGCTCGCGATCTCGCGCTTCGTTGGCTGCTTCGGCTCCCGTTTCAGGCGATCCCAGTCCGTCTTGCCGCCTTGGCCATCAAGCAGCGCGTCCAGACACTGGCGCGTTGCGCCATCAAGCGCCGAGGCCGTGCGCTCGTAGATGGCCTGATTCACCTTTTCCCGCGCAGCCTTGGCCGTGCGCAGCAGGACGGTGAAGCCGGGCAGCACGTAACGCTGCTTGACAAGTTCCTCGAGCACCACGTTGATGATGTCGGCCAGTTCCTGCTTCGTGCTGGCGGCGGCCTCGGCGCGCTGCGTGATCCACCGCATCACCGAGGCGTCGAGGTCACGCAGCCCCAGCGCCTTGAGTACCAGCTGCCGGTGCCGCCAGTGCTCAGCGCTGCCGTCATAGCGGCCGAAGGCTTCCTGGGTGGGCCGTGGGATTTTCAGCTTGCGGCACACGTGGGCGGTGATCGCCAGAGGCACGCTGGCCAAGGGCACCGAGTAGCCCAGGCGCTGCATCAGCTTCAGCTGCAACATGGCGCAAGCCTTGGCCATTGGCCTGCGCAAGGTCTTGTTGACAGAGACGAATGCGCGTTCCTTGGCGCTCGGCGTGTACAGCTGCTCGAGTTCTGGGAGCGCAATGTCATCCAGCAGCTGCGGATAGGCGGTCTCTTCGATGCTGCTCATCGTGCGGTGGGCCGCCCGACGCCTTGGGTCCGGCACTGGCCCCATGAGTTTTCGCGCGGCAGATTCTGGCAGAAATCTATCTGTGCGCACGCGCGCTTCGACATGCACGCGTATGCTGATGTTTCAGCCGCACGCCCCGATGATGACCACCGTCCGCCGCCTTCTGCCACGCCTCGTTTTGAATCGTCAGCTGCTGCAGGCCGTTGTCGACGAGCCCCAGCCGTCCTGCGCGTTGGGGTTCGTCGAAGAGAGAAAGCACGTTCTCCCGCTGCTCGCTGTTGGGTTACCCGGGCTCCAGGACATCGATCAGCTTGGAGACGGCTTTCGCCTCGGTCATCAGGTTGCGCGGGGCCGCGATGCGGAAGTCTTGCAACTGCGGTTCGAGTTTCAGGGGCAGGCGTCGCTGGAGCTGCTGCTGGACACAGCGAACGTGACGGTACAACGCGTCCTGGCCGGAATCGCCAAGGCCGATGCATACTTCGTGCTGGTGGTCGGCGCCCGCGGTGCCACTACGTTCCGCGCGGACGTCGACATGGAGGAGCGCCAACGCTTTAGCGAGCTGCACCGGCGCATCGCGCTCGACACGGACGGCACCAGTCTTTTCGCCGCGCTTGAGCGAACGCTGCAGGCACGATCGCCTGCGCAGGCGCGGCTGGTCTGGCTCGGTCGCGACGACTCGAGCTGGCTGGATCTGTCGGAGGCTGTCCGATACGAACTCCGGCCTGCACCCTGAAAGGGGTCATCGGCAACCTCCGGCGTTCGCGCTCGCGAAAAGAGGCCCGGCTCAGCGTACGCTGGCCGGGCCGAGAGACCGCCGCGGCAGGGAGGACGTCGTGAGCCGCACGCGGCTGGTCGAGCAGGTCTGGAAGGTCGACCTGATCGGAACCGACAACCTGATCGACGTCCACGTCAGCAACCTGCGGCGCAAGGTCGACGGCGGCGACCGACCGGCACTTATCTACACCGTGCGCGGTCGAGGCTTCCGGCTGGCGGTGCCGGAAGATCGCGGAGGCCTTTCGACGCTTCATGGTGGCTCAATGTGGACGCTACCAAGGACATGGTGCGGCTGTGCCATGCGGGGATATTTCGCTTCCTTTGCTGCAGCAGCCTGGTCGTCGGGACGGCGTCGAACGACATCCGCATTCCTCGCAATCTGATCGCCCTGGCGCAGGCGACGCGCCCTGAAGAGCGCGAGTTCCGCCTCCGGCTTTGACATGGCGCAAACCACCCCGGAATTCGGTTTCTAGAATTCCGCATGACCGGAACCCGTTCCCTCGCTTCACGACTCGCTCTGGCGGGAATGGCCTACCTTGCGGTCGCGATCGCATCCATCTCGCTGAGTCTCTGGGTGACCTGGCAACTCGAAGGGGGAGCGGCGGCGGTCAACGAGGCGGGGCGGCTGCGGATGCTGACGTATCGCATGGCATTGGACGTCGCGACAGGGCGACAGTCCCAGGTCGCCGCGCAGATGGCCGCCTTCGATCGGACGCTCGAACTCCTGCGAGTCGGCGACCCGTCGCGGCCATTGTTCGTTCCGGCGTCGGACGAGACTCGCGCCGAGCTTTCCAGCGCGGTCGGCGCGTGGGCCCGGCACAGGCCTTCATTGACGAACACGGCAACGACGGTCGACGTGGAAGACGCGAACGCATTGGTCGCCCACGTCGACAAATTGGTGGGCGCCATCGAGCAGCGCCTGGACTATTGGACCTCCTTGCTCCGTGCATTTCAGCTCACCATGGTTGCCCTGGCAGTCGCTGGGGCCGTGGCGCTGCTCTACATGAGCCACCTCCTGGTGCTGGAGCCCTTGCGACGGATCGGAGCAGCCATTTCGGCGCTCCAAAGGGGTCGGCTGGACGCGCGCGTGGCTGCCGAGCCGACCGAGGAGTTCCAGGAACTCGCCACCGGCTTCAACGCGATGGCCGAGCGGCTGGAGTCGCAATATGCGCACCTCGAAGCCACGGTGCGCCTCAAGACCAGCGATCTGCAGGCTCAGCATGAACGTCTGGAAGCGCTCTATGAAATCAGCGCGTTCGTGGCCAAGGCGGAGTCGCTGGACGACATGGCGCGCGGCTTCGTGGCCAAGGTTCGCCGCATCGCGCGGGCCGATGCCATTGCCCTGAGATGGTCGGATGCCGACAACAAGCGCTACCTGCTGCTGGCGCAGGACGGCTTGCCGCCGACGTTCGTCGCTCATGAGCAGTGCCTTCCCACCGGCGATTGCCATTGCGGCCAGGCCTCGCACGATGCGAAGTCCCGCGTCATCCCGATTCGACGTGACGAAGTCGCCCGCGACCACTGCAGCAAGGCGGGCTTCGAGACGCTGCTGTCGGTGCCCGTCGCGCTGAACCAGAGGGTCCACGGCGAAATCGACTTGTTCTATCGCACGCCGCTGGCGGACGCCGACCAGGTGCGCTCGCTCCTCGAACTCCTTGCCAGCCACCTGGCAGGCGGCATGCAAGGGTTGCGGGCCGCGGCTGCCGACAAGGAGGCTGCGGTGTCCAGCGAGCGCGGGTTGCTCGCGCAGGAGTTGCATGACTCCATCGCGCAGTCGCTGGCCTTCATGAAGATCCAAGTTCAGTTGCTGCGCTCGGCGATGTCTCGCGACGACCGCGCGGCACTGCAGCGCGCCGTCGACGAAATCGACGCCGGCGTGAAGGAGAGCTACAGCGATGTCCGGGAACTGCTGGTTCACTTCCGCACCCGTGCCGACGCGGAGGACATCGAGCCCGCGTTGAGAACGACGTTGCACAAGTTCCACAACCAGACCGGGCTGGCGACGGACATCGTCGTCGAGGGCCATGGCGTGGCCTTGCCCAACGACACGCAGGTCCAGGTATTGCACGTGGTGCAGGAGGCGCTGTCGAACGTGCGCAAGCACGCAGGCGCCACGGCGGTGAAGCTGCGCGTCGTGCAGGCCCCGCAATGGCGCTTCGAGGTGATGGACGACGGCGCGGGCTTCGACACGGCTGTCTCTTCCGACGACACGCACGTAGGCCTGCGCATCATGGCGGAGCGTGCCCGCCGGATAGGCGCCGAACTCGCCGTGACCTCGACTGTCGGCCGGGGTACGACGGTCTCACTCTCGCTGGCCTTGTCGCCGAACGAAATCAACCAGGAGGTGGCGCGTGTCCTCGCCGATTCGACTGCTGGTCGTTGACGACCACAACCTGTTCAGGCGGGGCCTCATTGCCCTGCTGTCCCAGCACGATGGACTCGAAGTCGTCGGCGAAGCCGGCGACGCGGGCGTGGCGCAGCGGCGCGCCGCTGAATTCCGCCCCGACGTCATCCTCCTGGACAACCACCTTCCGGGCGCCAGGGGCGTCGACGCCATTCCCAGCCTGAGAGAAGCTTCTCCCG
>Ga0209051_1001034_pt1 | contig 26321 bp, 26 predicted proteins | sample AraplaCvi_mMS_r2_2_FD_184286 | JGI IMG/M metagenome (GOLD analysis project Ga0209051, IMG submission 184286) | Arabidopsis root microbial communities from North Carolina, USA - plate scrape MF_Cvi_mMS_r2 (SPAdes) (version 2) | ecosystem: Host-associated > Plants > Roots > Endosphere | place...
GTCTTATGGCCGAGGAAGGGTTTGCTGGGACGTCGGCTGCAATCGTGAGCGCCTGCGCTGCAGCGCCTGAGCCGGAAAGCGTGATCGAGAGGGTATCGATGTCGGCAAAGACGGGCCGCGTTCCGGCAAGTTCGCCGCTCACCATCCCGGTCGCGCGCGGGCGGGGGAAGGGTGCTGAAAGCGTAACGCCCGTTGCAAGCGCGAGCTGGATCAGCCTCGAGCCCTGATTGACGACGTCGATGACGTTGTTTGCCGTGTTGGGTTCGGTCGTCAGGTTGTTGAACGCTTCGGAGGAGGCGATGCTTGCCGTTACCCCGCTGGTTCTGACCTCGCTAACGACCAGATTGAAGGTCGCATCATCACCGCTTCCATTGTTCGTGATGGCAATGCGCAGGTTGTCGCCCCACCCACCGGGATTGACCGCCGACTGGCCGCGAATGCGCCGCCCAGCAGTCGCAACCAGTAGGTTCGAACCGTCGAGCGCAGGCAAGGTTACCGTGGACGCTGCGATCGCTGTCGCACTGTCGCTGCCATCGTGGCCGACCCTGACGATATAGGCTTCGGTTCCGCCATTGAGGAAGAACTGCTGGACGGCGTAGGAGGTCTCGCTGTTGCGTTCGAGACCACCATATTCGCGCTCGAAGTCCGACTGGCTGAGCAACTGCACGGCCTCGTCGAGAAGGCCACGGCTGAACGTGCCGATGAACGCAGTCGTCGAGGTGGCGACGCCTGTGACAGGGCGAAGGCCACTCGGAATTTCTTCAACATACACGCCTGGGTAAGTGGGACGTACGGGCATCGTCAGACTCCGAATCGTTCGTTGAACACGCGATACGTGTCATTGCGACGGAACATTCCGGCATTCGGGAGTATAAACGGGGAGCTGCTGATTACCGCTACAATATGAGAGCAAAACAACCGATGGTCAATACTGTAGTAGGCCGACGAAATCCGTCGGCGAGAAAGTAAAAATTATTCAATGGGATGGTGCATGCGCCCCGGCTCAATATCGTTCCGGAGTGATTCACGTAAGGGCGATGCTGCGCGCACTAACGCCGGGAACAGGGCGTCGAGACGCGCTAACAGAAAGTAACAATTTGACAATCTTGACGGGCAATTTTGGCGTCCGGTTCACATCCGGAATAATCTATAAAAAGTTGTGAAATCCGTGGAGGAAGAAATCTGACCTTCAATCTGCGTCAACCCATTTCGATTGAAGAGACGGTCGTCGTCGTTCGCAAGACAAGAAAGCTCTCTCCGAGGGTGGAGATGACGGCGGGCCACGGCGGCGGTCACACGGGTTCTGTCAACCCCTGCGACCGCGCAGACCTTCGCCGAAGGTTGGACCAGGTGCCCGCATGCGCCGATGCGCCGCCCATGGCATGGCTACCATTCCTGAAGCTCGCGACGCGCATCACACATATGTCTGGTGTCTGGTGGTGGATCCAGATGCGGCGGACAAATCCAAAACCGTTGGTTTTGATCATCAAAGTCGCGGGTACTTCCGGCTGAAATTTTAGAGTTCGAGCCCGTCATGTCGCGATTTCGTCGGCATCTTCGTGATGAGATCCCTATGATGAAGCAACTCATCCGTCATGCGACTGAGGAAAGTGCTGCGAGCGGAAGAGGACGATTGGAGGTGACTGACGTTGCCGCGGCCCCCGCAGTCTTTACGTGACAGTGACCGGAACCAACGGGGTGACGGATCAGTGAAGGATTGGCTGGCGATGAAGGTTGCCACTCGCATTTCGAACGCGACTGGGCTACCGTCGAGGAGTGCTTCGACCTCACGCGATGAGGGATGGCGGGAAAGCTGAGCCCGCCGGAACCACCGGCAAAATTTGAAAGTCTTTCGCGTTTTTACAGGGAAATCCACCCCTAGCGCCCCGCGCCTCGACAACGCACAATCCTAATCTGCAAGGAAGTTGCTCGACGGCTGCGTTCCTTGTGCCTGGATCTGGAGGAGATTCTGGCTGACCCACGACAACAGGCAGAGCCGGAATGCTTGCCTTGGGAGGAACCATGTTTCAACGGCTTTTCAAATTGAGTGAACACGGCACCAGCGTGCGCACCGAACTCATCGCAGGCGTGACGACGTTCCTGACGATGTCCTACATCATCTTCGTGAACCCGGATATCCTGTCGACCACGGGTATGGATCGTGACGCTGTGTTCGTCGCAACCTGTCTTGCCGCGGCTTTGGGATCAATCATCATGGCGCTGGTCGCCAACTGGCCGATCGGCATGGCGCCAGGCATGGGGCTGAATGCATTCTTTGCCTTCACCGTGGTTGCCGCCCTCGGCTTTACCTGGCAGCAGGCGCTTGGCGCGGTTTTCATCTCGGGCATGATCTTTGTCCTGCTGACCGTAACAGGCGTGCGCCGGTGGCTGATCGACGGCATCCCGCATTCATTGAGAAGCGCGATCGCGACCGGTATCGGCCTCTTCCTCGCCATCATCGCACTGAAGAACGCCGGCATCGTCGTCGACAACCCAGCAACACTCGTCGGCCTCGGAAACCTCAAGGAGACCGGACCGCTTCTTGCGATCTTCGGCTTCTTCGTCATTGCCGTGCTCGATGCGCTGAAGGTAAGAGGTTCGATCCTCATCGGCATTCTTGCCGTGACCGTCCTATCCTGGATCTTTGGTGTCAGCGAGTTCAAGGGCATCGTCTCCATGCCGCCGTCGATCATGCCGACCTTCATGCAGCTTGATATTTTCGGTGCTCTTCACGGCGGTCTCATCCAGGTAATCCTCGTCTTCGTTCTTGTCGAAGTCTTCGATGCGACCGGTACGTTGATCGGCGTTGCCAAGCGCGCAAAGCTTGTCGAGGAGGGACGTCCTAACAACCTGAGCCGGGCACTGCTTGCCGACAGTGCGGCTATCGTCGCCGGCTCCCTGATGGGCACCAGCAGCACGACGGCCTATGTCGAAAGTGCGTCGGGTGTGCAGGCAGGCGGCCGGACCGGTCTGACAGCGCTTGCGATCGCTGTCCTCTTCCTGGCAGCTCTCTTCATCTCTCCTCTCGCTGCCTCGGTTCCCACCTATGCGACTGCTCCGGCTCTTCTCTACGTTGCAGGCCTGATGATGCGCGAGATGACCGAGATCGATTGGGACGATTTGACGGAGGCCGCGCCGGCAGCGCTCACCGCACTCGCCATGCCCTTCACCTACTCGATCGCCAACGGTCTTGCCTTTGGTTTCGTAAGCTATGTCGTCATGAAGATCTTCACCGGTCGGTGGTCGATTCTGCATCCGGCGACGCAGATCGTGGCCGCGCTGTTTGTTGTGCGCTTCGCCTTCTTTGCCCCGTAAGGCACGTCGCGAAAAAGGCCGGCTTGTCCGACCAGCCACTCACATGAATCTGGAGTCGCGGAATTTTCGCGGCTCCAGATTTTCTGAACCATGCCACTGATGGGCCGAGAACAATCTACAGTGGCTGGGAGGTGAAGCCTCTCAGCCAAGCCTGCCGACAATTTCAGTGAGGGCGCACTTTTTTGTTGGTCAGGTTTGGATCTAGGCGCAAAGAAGATCATCTTCAAAGTCCGGGTCCCGTCTGTCTCGTAGTCGTCCGGGTGAATTGCCAGAGTGTAACTCTGCGTCGTCGGATTGAGAAATGGAAGAAGCTGCGGGTCGTCAATGAATATGTCCACGTCGAAGCTTTCGCGGTGGTCGATCTGCAGCATGAGTGCAGTGCCGCCACCAAAGCTCCAGTCATCGACCAGAGTGAACTCGCGGATTTATAATCCCAATGGCCGATCGAACAGGCTCTCCCACCGACTTGTCGCTGGCGACCTCACTATGTGACCAATGCCATCGAATATCCTGCCAGCGCGGAAAACTTGTGCGCGATCTCGGATGCTGCGGAATGATCGATATGCATCTCATCCAGGAACGACTTCTGAAGATCTGCGTCGACTTCCGAGTAAAACGAAAATGCAGATGGATCGAAATTTTCTATGCTCGCCGGATTGGAAATCTTCGCTGCAAGCTGCACAGCCGAAAGGTTCGTCCCGTAAGGGGCGTTGACCGTCGACAGAACCTTTGATGCTACACTGGACATCGCATCCATCGCAAACTTGCAATTATGTATATAATACATACGCCTGTGCGAGGTAAGAAACCAATGAAATCGGATTGTCGGGGCTGGCGCATACAAGCCTTAAGATGTCGTCCGGTTTCCATCCGGGTGGCTTACCGTCCACTTGTCTGACTCTTTCTCATCCACCGCCAGGGCGCTCTCGATGACCGCTGCGCGCGCAAGGGGCGGGACTCGGCGCCAATCTCCCAGTAGCAACGAGTGGTATTTCTCCTTTACGAGACTAGTAGCCCGCCTTTCGCCAGCCAGCGGCACGAGCTTCTTGCTCGGAACAGAACCAGCGTTCTCCATACCGCGGCGATATTTTCGTAGCCTCGTAATAGTGCTGGCCTTGTATGTGATAAATTCGTTCGCCGGAATTGATGCTGACATTACCCTTGATGTTGCAGGCTGTGCCTCGTTGGACGATCACTCCGTTGTCGATGATCATCGGTTGCGACTGTGCGGTAAACGAAGACTTGATCGGAGCGGTCATGAATTCCGGCAATAAGGTATAGCCACCGGCTCCCAGGAATGCTGCTGCCGAACTCAACACTACCACCGTTGGAAACTTCATGTCTTTCCCCTGAAAAACCTCTCAGGGTTGTAACACGGTGAGGTTTATCGGAGCGTATATCACATTGCTAAAATGCCGAATGTTGGCGAGGTCGCGCATATCTGGGCGCCCCGGGGCTGACTTTCAGGCCTTCCCCGCCGCACGCAGCTTCGCAATGATCGCTCTCGGAGCCTTACAGCGGACCGACCTGCCGCTCAGCCAATAAATCTGCCGAAGGCTCATGGTCATGGCCGGCAATCACGCCTGTCGACACCAGGGTGTCAAAGAACTCGACCTTGAGATCAAAGGACTTCAGCAGTTTTTGCGTGCTCGGCTTCACCACAGCATCGTCGAACTCACCCTTAATGAAATGGGCGGGGGATTCCATGTCCTCCCAGAGGCTGACGACGACCAGCTCATTGTCCCGGCCTTTCACCTTGGGGGCAAGCGTTGCGCCAAGATGTCCCGGCAGCTCCGCCATTTCCACGAAGGTGGTCGTCTTGAGGTGATATGCATAGGCGTCGAGGACTTCCGCTGACCCGGCAGCGGCCCGAACGGATGATCATTTCCCAATTCTCCAACTGTTTGTTTTCAACCTGCATTGGGTGTTGTCCATGAAGACTGCTCTGCCGGTTCCGAAACCACCATCCGGAGTGAGGAGGTGGCTGACGATGTAGGATCCTGTCCAGATCCGCGGTCCTCAGCAGACCAGGCGGATGCTGTTAAGGCGCCTGTCTACGCGCGGCACAGATTCAGTTGGCTCGACAATATTCCATCTCGCTAACTAAGAAATGTCGAGGAGCGTCAGCCACCAACGGCATCACTCACGCATTTCTTGGTGTAGGAGGTCTTTGCTGCGCCAGCCAACGGCTTGCCGTTCTTATCCTTTGCCGAAAGATCGCAGGCGGCAGCCACATCCTTCTTGCATTTGTTGACCGATGCGGTGAGAGCAGCACCAGTCAGTGGCTTGCCATTCTTATCGATCGCTTTGGAGGTGCACGTGTCAGCGGCATGAGCAGCGGCGGCGGACAGTAGCAAAGCTGCCGAAATGAGAAGCATTTTCATCGTCTCTTCCCCATTCAAATTGCCTCTAGCGCAAACGGAGACCTACGGCCGCGGCTTAAACTCATCTGGAAGGGAATGGTTCCCTCGTGACGCAAAGAAATGACCCCATGGGCGTGTCGGAATCTACCAGCTGAAAAAGCAATGAGTCCTTGCCAGTGATTAGCTGGCGAGGATTTCAGACAACAGTTTCGCCACCGTCGACGATCAGGATTTGGCCCGTCATATAAGAAGACCGATCGGATACCAGAAAGAGTATCGGCTCGGCAATTTCGGACACGTCAGCCCAACGTCCGAGTGGCACTTGCGCGCGGATATAGGATTCGATGGCATTTCGCCCGCCCATCTGAGCGATAAAAGGTTCGTTGAAGGGTGTGTCGACCCAGCCTGGGCAGAGCGCGTTGACGCGGATTCCAAACTTTGCGTAATCGCCCGCCATCTGCCGCGTCATGGCGATGACGGCATGCTTCGTCGTCGTATAGGCGATCATTTCGCGGTCGTAGAGCACGCCGGATGACGACGAGGTGTTGAGAATAACGCCTTTGCCGGCCTTCTTCATAAGCGGCATCACGAAGCGTGAGGCCATGAAATGCGCCCGCACATTCAGGCTCCACGACCTGTCGAAACCGTCGACGGCAACTTGCTCCAGGTCGCCAGCCACCTGCGCACCTGCGTGATTGTGAAGGATGTCAATGCGGCCGTGGCGTGAGGCAATCGCCGCAATTCCAGCCTCCAGTGCCTTGTCGTCGGTCACATCGACCACGAGGCTTTCGGCACTGCCGCCTGCCGCCGTGATCTGGCTGACGGACTCCGCGGCGTTCGTGAGATCGAGATCGGCGATGATCACATGGGCGCCTTCTCGTGCCATGATGAGCGCCCCGGCGCGCCCGATGCCCGAGCCTGCTCCGGTGACGATTGCAATGCGGTCCTTGAGTATCATGCATTTCCCCCGGACGGTTTTAGGTTGTCTTTTTGCGCATGAGGAAGCGCGCGATGAGAATGAGGGCCAGCGAGGCAACGAGCACCATCGTCGCAATCGCATTGATCTCCGGCGTCACGCCCCGGCGGATCGAAGCGAAGACATAGATTGGCAGCGTCGTATTCGATCCGGCGACGAAGAAGGCAATGATGAAATCATCGAATGAGAAGGTAAAGGCGAGCAGAAAACCAGCCAGGATCGACGGCATTATCTGCGGGAGCACGATCTGCCGGAATGTTGTCAGCGGCGTCGCGTAGAGATCGCTGGAAGCTTCAACGATGTCGCGCCCCAAACCGGCGATCCGTGCCTTCACGATCATTGTCACCAGCGCCATGGTGAAGAGGCCGTGCGCGGCAACGATCGAACCGTATCCGAGCGCGAGCTTCGGCGGCTGATTACCCGGCCAGACGACTGCGATCAACGGATTGATGAAGCCGAACACCTCGACCAGCGCCACCAGCGTCGCGATGCCGATGACGACGCCGGGAACAACGATCGCCGCAGCAAAGAGGCCGTCGAAAACAGCGCGCATGCGCGTCCCCAGTCGCTCCATGCCGATGGCCGCCATCGTCCCGAAGATCGCGGCAAGCACGGCACTCGTTAAAGCGACGATCAGGCTGTTGCGCAGCGCTTCCATCAGGAAGACGTTGGAAAGCGCTTTCCCATACCACTGCGTCGAGAAGCCGACGAACTCACTCGCATTGCGTCCAGAATTGAAGGAGAGCAAGACGACCAGCGCGATCGGCGTGTAGAGAAACAGATAGACGGAGCTGACGAGGACGCGCATCACACGAGATCCACCTGGCGGGTTCCCGCAACACGCCAGGCGATGCGCATGGCGACGAGAAGCACCACGACGACGACCGCGACCAGAGTAACCGCAATCGCCGATCCGAACGGCCAGTTGCGTGACTGCAGGAAAAGATCGACCAGTGCATTGCCAATGAAGAATACCTTGCCACCGCCGAGCAACTGCGGGATCAGATACTCGCCGAGCAGGAGGATTGTCACCAGCGCCACGCCCGTCATGACACCCGGCAGCGATAATGGCAACGTGATGCCAAGGAATGTCGAGACGGGTTTTGCGCCGAGATCGGCAGATGCCTCCAGAAGACGGTGATCGAGCTTCTCGAGGCTGACATAGATCGGCATGATCATCAAAGGCAGGTAGCCATAGATGATGCCGAGGAGCACCGCGCCCGGCGTGTTGATGAGCCGGACATTCTCGATACCGAAGAGCTCAAGAAGATGCGGAATTCCACGTGCACCCAGCAGATACATCCAGGCGTAGGTGCGGACGAGAAGGCTGGTCCAGAACGGCACGACGACCAGCGACACAAGCAGCAGCCGGCGCTGTGGGCTCGCCTTGACGGCGAGATAATAGGCAACCGGGTAGGCGACCAGCAGGCAGGCCGCCGCCCCGATCGGCGCCAGGATAAGCGTATTGACGAAAGCCGCCGCCCGAGAGCCGAGATTGGCAAACTGCGCGAAAGTGAACGCCGCCTGATACCCGCCTTCTGGCGCGCGCTCCCCGAACGCAAAGACGATGATGGCGATAAAAGGCAGCACCAGGAAGACGAACAGCCAGATGCTCGCTGGCCCAACGAGGGCAGCAGTCACAAGGCGCCGCTTGGTGGCAAGTGTCAGAGGCATTGCGTCTTCTTGTCCGCGGATTGAGGGAGGCAAACCGGTCCCCATCGGCGCGGGGACCGGAACTGCCTGGTTAGATCAGGCTGACTTGAAGCGCGCCATGAGCTCGGCACGGCTCGGATCGGTCAGCGTGACGGCGGCGCCAAACTCCAGAGGGGTCAACGCAGCTTCGTCCGGGTACACGATCTTGTTCGACGTGACATCCTTCGGCAGCAGCGAGATGACACGACTGTCGGTCGTCGGCGCGCCGTTTGCGACGTGCTCCTTCACCGCGTTCTGCGGGTCCATCAGGTAGTTGAGCAGGGCGTACCCAGCAGCCTTGTTGGGCGCATCTTTGGGGATCGCGTAGTAGTCTGTCCAGATCTCGCCTCCGTCCGTGCCGAGCACATAGGCCAGTTCAGGCATGTCGCGGTTAAGCTGTGCGCCGTCGTTCGTCCAGCACATCGTCAGCCATGCGTCGGTTGACCGCATTGAGGGCTGATAGTCCGAGTTGATTGCGAACAGATGTGGCTTGACCTTGATCAGTAGCTCCTCGGCCTTCGCGAGCTCTTCCGGCTTGATCGAATTGAAGTCGTAGCCGAGCGAAACCAGCGCGCTGCCAATCGTCGTCAGCTGATAATCATGCACCATGGCCCGGCCATCGGCCTCTGTCTGGGCAATCTCGAAGAAGTCTTTCCAGCTCGAGAGTTTTGTCTTGATCTTCGAGGTGTTGACCGAGAAGCCGGTTGTGCCCCAGTTCTTCGGCAAGGCGTACGTCTTGCCGTCGATCTGGCCTTCCTTGGTAAAGCGCGGGCTCTCGTCTTTCTGGCTGAAATTCGCAACCTTCGAAAGATCGAGTTCGTCGATCAGGCCGAGCTTATGATAGGTCGAGATCGTATAGTTGGTCGGCACGAACAGCGACCAGCCGGTAGCGCCAGCCTGCAGCTTCGCGAGCATTTCCTCGTTCGAGCCAAAGACGTTCACCTCGACCGCAACACCCGTTGCAGCCTTGAAGTTCTCGAAGGTCGCGGGATCATGATAGTTAGGCCAGGTCGCGATCGACATCTGCGTGCCGAGGTCTTCTGCAGCATAGGCGGGCGTCGACAGTGCGCCGGGGAAGCGCGACAGAACAGCGGTCGCTAGACCGAGGCCGGTGACGCCGAGAAAATGGCGGCGGCTGATCGAACCACGCTTCAGCCGCATGAACTCGTCCATGAAGCCCTCGGCGGAAATGGGAAGATTGTCCTTGTAATCCTTGCTCATGATGCTGCTCCCGTGTTTTGGTTTATGCATTCGATGCTGGAAAAACGTGTACGGCAGTGGGGTCGAAGCCGAGGAAGACCTCTTCGCCTGGCTCCACGAGATCGCTCTCGTTCATGCTGCGCCGGTCGGCAGTGATCAGGAAGTCGCCAAGCTGAGGCACGCTCACCGCATATTCGACCGATGAGCCGAGAAAGATGCGGTGCGTCACCATGCCCTTGAGCGAAGTCGCGGCTGCCGCCTTGCGGCGTGTCAGATGGATCGCCTCCGGACGGAGGGCAGCAATCGCCTTGCCAGGCGCAAGGCGCATGCCGGGCATGATTGCAGAGCCATCTGCCAGCCGGAGTGTCGTGCCGTCGGCCTCCATTGTCGCGGGCATACGGTTTGTCTTGCCGACGAAATCGGCCACGAAGAGATCGGCTGGGCGGTCGTAGACTTCCTGGGGTGTCCCGAGCTGGCGAATCCGCCCCGCGCTCATCACACACACGACGTCGGCCATCGATAGAGCCTCCTCCTGGTCATGGGTGACGAGTACGAAAGTGATGCCGAGCTCGCGCTGCAGCGTCTGCAGTTCGATCTGCATGGCAGAGCGCAGCTTCTTGTCGAGTGCTGCAAGCGGCTCGTCGAGCAGCAGAACCGACGGGCGGTTGACGATGGCGCGGGCAAGCGCCACACGCTGCTGTTGGCCGCCCGACATCTCGTGGATGCGCCGCTTGGCGAAGCCTCCCAGCCGCACCATCTCCAATGCCTCGGCAACGCGGCGATCGATTTCGGCGGCGGCGATCTTCGGGCGCATCTGCTTCAGGCCGTAGGCGACATTCTGTTCGACATTGAAATGCGGAAACAGCGCATAGTGCTGGAACACCATGTTGACCGGACGGCGATAGGCTGGAATGCCATTCATTTCGCGCCCGTCGATCAGCACTGCGCCATCACTCGGCTGTTCGAAACCGCCGATCATGCGCAGGCATGTCGTCTTTCCGCAGCCAGAAGGGCCGAGCAGCGCGAGAAACGCTCCCTTGGGCACATTGAGGTTGATGTCCGTCACGGCGGTCACAGCGCCATAGTTCTTTGTGACCGAACGGAATTCGATATCGTTCGTCGAAGCGGATGCCACGTCTGTTCCCTGCGGTTGGTTTGAATCTGGCAGTCTGCGCTGCCTTAATGCCACCGTCGTTAAGGAAAGAGTAAGCCTGAGCGCCTCGCAAGGTATATACCCCGAAAGGGGTATTTAAGCGCGCATGGCTTCGTGGAAGGTGTATATGAGCTAACGCGCAGTTCCGCGTGGGCGGCAAAGGGAATCCGTCAATGAGCACCGACCTTGAAGCACTGTTCGGCGCCTTCAACGCAACGATCGGAAAGCCGGCTATGGCGGATGTCGAGTTCGGCGACACGCTCCGCCAGATGATGGGCGCACTCGTACGCTTCGACTATGTGGTTGTCTTCGCCTACCGCGGGAAAGAACGGCCGATCGATCTCTACAACACGTTCGACACACAGGAGCATGTCGTCTTCGTAACCCTCTATCAGGCGGGTCCCTACCTCCTCGACCCGTTTTACCACACCGCGCGCGAACGTCGCGAAGGCGTGCTGAGGATGCGCGAGCTGGCGCCCGACCGCTTTTACTCGAGCGAGTACTATCGCACCTACTACGTCCAGACCGGACTTGCCGAGGAAATTGGCTTCTTCGTCAACGCCGACGACGACATCACGATCGTCTTGTCGCTGATGCGCCGCGAGGAGACCGGTGTCTTCCCGCCACGAGAATTCGAGACGCTGAAGAAAGCCGGGCCACTCGTTGCAAGCATGGTCAGACACTATTGGGCGGGGCTTGCACCACGCTTCGATGCTCAATTGGCCATGCGCGGCAAACGCCGACGCAAGCGGGGCCAAAGCGAGCATATCTCGCCTGCCGATGCCGTATGGGGGGACCTCAACCTGACAAGTCGCGAGGCATCGATCGTCGAGCTCGTCTTGCAGGGCCATTCCTCGGAATCGATCGGCCTGAAGCTGAATATCTCGACGGGCACCGTGAAAGTTCACCGACGCAATGTCTATCGCAAGCTTGGCATTTCCTCACAGACTCAACTGCTGTCCTTATATCTCAGCAATTTTGGATAAGCTGCAGGAACAAGGCAGCCGATCACCGTAGAGGAGACGGGCGACAGTGGCACGCCAACGATGCAACATCGCGGCCGTGATCAGCATACAAGGAAGGGCTCCGTGTAAACATGTTCTTCCAGATTGATGCCGTCGCCGCCCCGGTCCACCACCGCGAAATCCGAGCGGGCATCAAGGGGCGTGAGGACGCCGTGCCAGACGTTGCGGGCGATATTGATCCCCTGTCCGGGCGCGGTTCGAAATGCCCGCGGTTCACCGGGGCCATTTCCCGTTTCCTCGGCGACGATGACCAGAAACGGCCTGTCACTCAACGGGATGAAGGCCTGGCTTCCGAGAGGATGGCGCTCGATCAGCTCAAGAACCAGGGGTAATTGGCAGGGTTCGGCGCGAAACAGACTGATCATCGGACGCGCGTTCTCGCCCGTAGTCTCGATCTTGGCGAGGTCGTGGTATCGGATGCATCGTCCCGCATTGATCGGAAAATTGCCGGCGCCTTCCATCTCGATCACCTCACCGAACGGGGCGAATGCCGCCCGGCTCAGAGGCTTTATCTCAATCTCCTTCATTCCTGTTCTCCTCTCATTCGTCCCGCCGACTGTACTGCTCGGCCGGTCGCAACACGCCGCCCGGTTGATCTCGCCGAACAGGCTCACGGCGCGATCCGCTCCGCTTGGCAGCATCTCCGTCCCGAGGTCCATGCTGGTTTGTAAACTCAAATCATGCATGCCATTCCCCCTGGAAATTTTGAAAGTCTTCAAGGATCTCGCTGCTTTTCAGGGAAATCGTCCTGTCGGATAGTGGAAGAGGAGTGTTCTGTTCTGGGAGAAAACATGCAGTCACATTCGCAAAGTGCCGGGCGCCTCACGACCCACGTGCTGGACACGGCCAATGGCAAGCCCGCCGATCGGCTGCGGATCGACCTCTACAGGATCGAGGGCGATGCGCTGCATCACCTCAAGACCACTAAAACGAATGACGACGGCCGTTGTGACGAGCCGCTCCTGTCGGGCGAGGCGCTAAAGACCGGCACCTATGAGATGCGGTTTCATGCCGGGGACTATTTCCGAAGCATCGCCGCCGAAGCCGGCTTTCTCGATCTCATCCCCCTCCGCTTCGGCGTGACCGACGAGGACGCGCATTATCACGTTCCCTTGCTCGTCTCGCCCTACAGCTATTCCACCTATCGCGGGAGCTAAACAATGACGGAACCAGCAATTCGCCGCGAGCTGCGCTTCATTCTGAACGGACAGGACATCGCACTGACCGGCATCGCGCCGGACCAGACGCTGCTTGATTGGCTGCGCCTATCTTGTCAGCTCAAAGGCACCAAGGAAGGCTGTGCCGAGGGCGACTGTGGAGCCTGCACCGTGCTCGTTGGCCGCCTGACCCCTGGGGGTAGTCTCGTCTACGAGGGCGTCAATGCCTGCATCCGTTTTCTCGGGTCCCTGGATGGCTGTCACGTCGTCACCGTCGAGCATCTGTCCGGCAGCGAAGGTAACCTGCATCCCGTGCAGCAGGCGATGGTCGACTATCACGGTTCACAATGCGGTTTCTGCACGCCCGGTTTCATCATGTCGCTCTATGGGCTGTGGATGCAAACCCCATCCCCGAGCGACCAGCAGATCGAGATGGCATTACAGGGCAATCTCTGTCGTTGCACCGGCTACGAACCGATCCTGCGTGCGGCGAGGGCGATTTCCGCCTATGGCGGGACGGATGATGATCCGCTCCTTCTCGAACGTGAAACGATGATCGCGCGGTTGAAGGGTTTGCGCGACGGTGCTCGCGTCGAGATTGGCGAAGGCAAGGACCGCCTGGTTGTCCCGGCAAACCTCGACGACTTCGCCTCCATTCTCGAGGCTTCACCCAATGCTACTATCGTCGCCGGGTCGACGGATGTCGGCTTGTGGGTGACAAAGCAGATGCGGGACATCACGCCGGTCGTCTTCATCGCCGGGCTCGATGAGATGAAATCCATGACCGTAAAGGATGGCCTGATTTCCATCGGTGCTGGTGTGACCTACAGCGAAACGGTCGCGGTCTTGTCGCAGCAAATTCCGCCGCTCGCTGAGCTCATTGCAAGGATTGGCGGTCAGCAGGTGCGCAACATGGGCACGATCGGGGGCAATATTGCCAACGGCTCACCGATCGGCGACATGCCGCCGGCGCTCATTGCTCTTGGTGCCACTCTGACCTTGCGCAGGGGCGCAACCCGGCGCACCATTGCCCTGCAGGACTTCTTCATCGCTTACGGAAAGCAGGATCGTCAGCCCGGCGAGTTCGTCGAGGCCGTGCATGTGCCTGTCCCGCAGGCAGCCGAAAAATTTGCCGTCCACAAGGTAACCAAGCGCCGCGACGAGGACATCACCGCGACACTGGCCGCGTTCCGCCTGGCGCTTGCCGACGATGGTACTGTTACATCTGTCTGCATCGCCTATGGCGGCATGGCTGCCACGCCAAAGCGCGCCCATGCCGTCGAGGCAGCGCTCATCGGTCAACCCTGGACCGAGGCGACCGTGGAGGCTGCGTTGGAGCAATACGCAGACGACTACACGCCGCTATCAGACATGCGCGCCACAGCCGAATACCGCGCGCTCGTTGCAAAAAACCTCCTGCTCCGTTTCTACATGGAAACAACCTTGAGCCCGACACCCGTCAAGGTGTCCAGATACGAGGCCGCGTAAGCCGATGAACAAGCACACCACCGAACTCAAGCTCGAAACGATCACGGGCGGCGTCCATTCCAGCCCAAGGCACGATTCAGCTCACAAGCATGTCTCGGGGACCGCTGTCTACATCGATGACATCGCCGAGCCCTTTGGTACCCTGCATGCCGGCCTCGGTCTTTCGAGCGTGGCGCACGGCATCCTGAAGTCGGTGGATCTTTCCGCCGTGCGTGCTGCGGCAGGCGTGGTCGCTGTCCTGACCCATGAGGATGTCCCCGGGGTCAACGACATCTCGCCCTCCTACATGAATGACGATCCGGTGCTTGCATCAGGCAAGGTCGAGTTTCATGGCCAGCCGATCTTCTGCGTGATTGCCGAGACACGCGAACAGGCGCGACGCGCTGCCCGTCTGGCAAAGATCGAGTACGAGGAACTGCCGGCCGAAATCGATATCTGGGATCTGGACGTGTCGACCCATCGCCAGGTCGTCACGCCGCTGACCCTTGAACGCGGTGATGCAGCGACTGTCCTCACTGCCGCCCCGCGACGGGTGACTGGTCGCATGCGCCTCGGCGGTCAGGACCATTTCTACCTCGAGGGCCAGGTATCGCTGGCCGTTCCCGGTGAAGACGACGATGTCATCGTCTATTGCTCGACCCAGGGGCCGAGCGAGACGCAGCATATGATCGCTCATGCACTTGGCGTGCCAAGCAACGCCGTGACCGTCGAGGTACGACGCATGGGTGGGGGCTTCGGGGGCAAGGAAACCCAGGCCAACCAGTGTGCTGCGATCGCTTCCATTGCTGCCAAGAAACTGAAGCGCGCCGTCAAGATCCGCCTCGATCGCGACGAAGACATGGTTGCCACCGGCAAGCGGCATGATTTTGCGATCGACTACGATATCGGCTTCGATGACGAGGGACGCATTCTTGCAGTCGATTATACCTTTGCGCTCCGGGCCGGTTTTTCCGCGGATCTTTCCGGGCCGGTCGGTGATCGTGCCCTGTTCCATTGCGACAACGCCTACTTCCTACCGCACGTTCGCGCGAAGTCGGCGCCTCTTTATACAAACACCGTGTCCAACACTGCTTTCCGCGGGTTCGGCGGCCCGCAGGGCATGGTAGGCGCAGAGCGTGTCATCGATGAGATCGCATTTGCGGTCGGCAAGGACCCGCTTGAGATCCGCAAGCTGAATTTTTACGACCCGATGGGCGCTAAGGGCGAACGCAACCTCACCCCCTACCACCAGAAGGTGGAGGATTGCATCATCCAGCGTATCGTCGCGGAACTGGAGGAGAGTGCTGACTATGCCGGGCGCCGGCAGGCAATCCGGGAGTTCAATGCCAGAAGCCGCTTCGTCAAACGCGGCATGGCACTCACTCCGGTGAAATTCGGGATCTCCTTTACCAAGACCGAGTCAAACCAGGCCGGTGCGCTGGTCCACGTCTATACCGATGGCTCGGTGCACATGAGCCACGGCGGCACGGAAATGGGGCAGGGCCTCCATCTGAAAGTGGCGCAGGTGGTGGCGGAGGAATTCCAGATCGACCTCGACCGGGTGAAGATCACGGCAACGACGACCGCCAAGGTGCCGAACACCTCGCCAACCGCCGCTTCGTCAGGCGCGGACCTCAACGGTATGGCGGCGCAGGACGCCGCACGCCAGATCAAGGAGCGGCTGATCGCGTTTGCAGCGGAGACTTACGAGGTTTCGCGCGACGAGGTGCTGTTCCTTCCCAACCGCGTGCGCATTGGCGCTGAGGAGATCCCCTTCCCCGTGCTCGTCAAGAAAGCCTATATGGCGCGCGTCCAGCTCTCTGCAGCCGGTTTCTACAAGACGCCCAAGATCCATTGGGATCGCTCCAAGGGTCGTGGTCACGCGTTCTACTATTACGCCTACGGCGCCTCCTGCTCCGAGGTCTCCGTCGACACGCTGACCGGTGAATATATCGTCGAGCGTACAGACATCCTTCACGATACCGGGCGCTCGCTGAACCCGGTCATCGATATCGGCCAGATCGAGGGCGGCTTCATCCAGGGCATGGGGTGGCTCACGACAGAGGAACTCTGTTGGGACGGAAAGGGGCGCCTGAGAACCCATGCGCCATCGACCTACAAGATTCCACTTGCATCCGATCGGCCCAAGGTCTTCAACGTAGCACTGACAGACTGGTCACAGGCCTACGAGCCGACCATCCATCGTTCGAAGGCGGTCGGTGAGCCGCCGCTGCCGCTCGGGCTTTCCGTGCTTCATGCGCTTTCGGACGCGGTGGCAAGCGTTGCCGACCACCGGATCTGCCCGTGCCTCGATGCGCCTGCAACGCCTGAGCGGGTGCTGATGGCGATCGAGCGCCTCAAGGCAGGGAAAAAGGGATAGGACCGATGCTTGGAGCGCGCGAAAATATACGGGATTTTATCCGACGCGAACCAGCATGCATCCTGATCGAGGTGGCAGGCGCTGGAGGCTCCACGCCCCGCGACACCGATGCCTGGATGCTCGTGTCGGAACGCGCGACTTTTGCGACCATTGGCGGTGGCCAGCTCGAACATATGGCCATCGATCAGGCACGCCGGGCATTGCGCCTCGGGACACCGGCTGCCGCGATGAACGTGCCGCTCGGGCCGGAGATCGGCCAGTGCTGCGGGGGTCGCGTCAACCTTGCCTTCACGGCGGTCAACCCTGATGTCGCCAGGAACCTGATCGCACGCAGCGACCGTGACATCGCCGCTCGCCCTCATGTGTATGTGTTCGGTGCCGGTCATGTCGGCGATGCGCTCGCCTATGCGCTTTCGCTGGCGCCGCTTCGCGTTGTTCTCGTGGATACGCGGGAAGACGAGCTCAGTGCTTCGACGGCCCCGCATATCGAAACCTGCCTGACTGCCGTGCCGGAGGCGGTGGTGCGTGATGCACCAGCCGGCAGCAGTTTCGTGATCCTCACACATGATCACGCCCTTGATTTCCTGATTGCCGCCGAAGCGCTCCGGCGCCCGGACGCCGCCTATGTCGGCATGATTGGCTCCAAGACGAAGAAGGCAACATTTCGCAACTGGCTGTCACGCGAGGTCGGGGCCCCCGAACTCCTTGCCAACCTCGTCTGCCCGATTGGCGGAACGGCAGTAAAGGACAAACGTCCGGCCGTGATTGCGACCCTTGCCGCCGCCGAGATCATGACGGCAGCGCTCACCTGGTCGGCGTCGCGCAATCAGCCGGCAACTGCCTCGACAGCCGGTTGCTCTTCGAGCAGCTTTCCGATCAACCGCTGACACCGATCAGCCATGAAATCGATCATCAGGCGGACCTTCGGGTCCTGAAAGCGCTTGTGCGGATAGATTGCCGCGAGCTGGACAGAGGCTGGCGGGCTATCCGTGAGGATCTCCACCAGGCGGCCTGCATTGAGATCGGCCTTCACCTCGAAGAGCGGCTTGTTGATGATGCCGCGACCCTCCAGGGCCCATTGCGTCAGCACATCACCGTCGTCGCTGTCATAGGGGCCAGCCACATCGAACTTGCGCGGACCATCCGCAGTCACCAGCATCCAGAAGTATTCCTTCGAACCGGGATAGCGCAGCAAGAGACAGTCGTGCTTGTCGGCGATCAGCGCATCGGCGTTTTCGGGCAGGCCGCGCCGCGCGATATAGGCCGGAGAGGCACACAAGACGCGCTGGCAGTTGAGGATGCCGCGCATGTGCAGGTTCGAATCCTCGAGAACACCGAGCTTGAAGGCAACATCGACGCCTTCGGCAAGGATGTCGACATTATGATCCGACAGTCGCACCCGCACTTCGATGTCCGGATACTTGTCATGGAATTCCGGGATGCCGGATGCGATCAGTCTGCGGCCAATGCCGAGCGGCGCGGTAATCCTGAGCGAGCCTTTGGGATTGCGCGACAGATCCGCGATTGCTGCCTCTGCCTCATTCACTGCTTCGATGATCTTGACCGCACCTTCGTAGAAGACGCGGCCATGCTCGGTCGGCGACAGCTTGCGAGTCGTACGGTTGAACAGCCTGACGCCGAGGTGGATCTCCAGTTCCTTGATGCGATTGCTGGCGACCGCAGGGGTCACGCGCTGGTCGCGTCCCGCGGCTGAAAGTGTACCGAGTTCGATCACCCGGACGAAGACACGCACATTGTCGAGATAGGACATGAGACTTTTTACCACACCGTTGCGCGAGGGGCACCGGCGCGATCTTATAGATTTTTTTGAAAGTGTTCGAGGATTAACCGGGATTTTCGGGGAAGTCGCGCGATGGCAGAACCGTATTCAAGAACTGGGAGGTCCCTATGTACGAATATGCTATCGCGTGGGATTGGCTGACGTTTGCGGTCCGCTGGCTGCATGTGATCACGGCAATCGCCTGGATCGGCTCGTCTTTCTATTTCGTCGCGCTCGATCTTGGCCTGAAAAAGCGGCCCGATCTTCCACCGGGCGCGTTCGGGGAGGAATGGCAGGTTCACGGCGGAGGCTTCTACCAGATCCAGAAGTATCTCGTCGCGCCCGCCAACATGCCGGACCACCTGGTCTGGTTCAAATGGGAAAGCTATGTCACCTGGCTTTCCGGCTTCGGCATGCTCTGTCTCGTCTATTATGCCGGCGCCGACCTCTACATGATCGACCCCAACGTGCTTGATGTATCAAAGCCTGTCGCGATCGCGATATCGCTCGGTTCGATCGTGCTTGGCTGGATCACCTACAATGTCATCTGCAAGTCGCCCTTCGGCAATGACAATACACGGCTGATGGTGGCGCTATACTTCATCCTGGTCGGCGTTGCCTGGGGTTACACCCATCTCTTTACCGGCCGCGCAGCCTTCCTGCATCTCGGGGCCTTCACCGCGACGATCATGTCCGCGAACGTCTTCTTCATCATTATTCCGAACCAGAAGATCGTCGTCGCCGACCTCATCGCCGGCCGCAAGGCCGACCCTAAATACGGGAAGATCGCCAAGCAGCGCTCGACGCACAACAATTACCTGACCCTGCCTGTGCTGTTCCTGATGCTGTCCAACCACTATCCGCTGGCATTCGGCACTCAGTTCAACTGGATCATCGCTTCCCTCGTCTTCCTGATGGGCGTAACGATCCGCCACTATTTCAATACCCGCCACGCCAATGCCGGCAATCCAACATGGACATGGCTTGTCACAGTGCTTCTGTTCATTGCCATCATGTGGCTCTCAACGGTCCCGAAAGTGCTGACAGGTCAGTCGGACGATGCCAGGATCTCGGCCATCCAGCAGCCATTCATCGCCGCGCAAGCCTTTCCCAAGGTCCGCGACACCGTGATGGGACGCTGCTCGATGTGCCACGCGAAGGAGCCGGGTTGGGAGGGCATCATCGCGCCGCCGAAGGGCGTCGTGCTTGATACGGACAGGGACATTGCCGCCCATGCTCGCGAGATCTACCTGCAGGCTGGCCGCTCGCATGCCATGCCCCCGGCCAATGTCACGCAGATCTCCGACGAGGAGCGTCGCCTGCTTGTCTCCTGGTACGAAAGCGCCATCAGCGCGGAGAAAATCCAATGAACGACATTCTTATCCGCGGCCGCGTGCTGACATTTCTCGCCGAACCCAACGGCATCGATGACACCTCGTCTTACCGCTATATCGAGGATGGCGCAGTTCTTGTGCGAGGCGGCAAGGTTGCAGCGGTCGGCTCCTGCATCGACATCAGCAGAGAGGCAGGCGCCAATCATTCCGTTGTGGATCACCGGCCGAACCTCATTCTGCCGGGCTTTATCGATACGCATCTGCACTTTCCGCAGACCCAGGCAATTGCCTCCTATGGTGCGCAGCTGCTCGAATGGCTGAACACCTATATTTTCGTCGAGGAGCAAAAGTTCGCGCGTGCGGCTCACGCAGCGGAGGTCGCCAGCCGTTTCATGGACGAACTGCTTTCGAACGGTACCACCACTGCTGTCGCCTACTGCTCGGTTCATCCGGAAAGCGTCGACGCCTATTTTGCGGCAGCTGAAGCGCGCGGCATGTGCGTGATCGGCGGCAAGGTGATGATGGATCGCAACGCACCGGACCAGCTCCGCGATACACCGCAGCGTGGATACGACGAGACGAAGCAGCTCATCGGGAAATGGCATGGCCGCGGCCGCGCCCGCTACGCAATCAGTCCGCGCTTCGCCATCACCTCCACGCCTGAGCAGATGGACATGAGCAGGGCGTTGGTTGCCGAGCATCCGGATTGCTACGTTCAGACGCATCTCTCCGAAAATCGTGATGAAATCGCCTTTGCCACGTCCCTTTATCCCGAAGCGAAGGATTATACGGATATTTACGCGCGGTACGGCCTGCTGAATGATCGCATGCTGCTAGGCCATTGCATCCACATGAGTGATCGGGAGGTCGGCGCTCTTGCCGAAGCAGGTGCGGTCGCGGTGTTTTGCCCGACATCGAACCTCTTCCTCGGATCGGGGTTGTTTGACGCTGCGCGTTTCGACAAGCTTGGTGGGCGATGGTCCGTTGCAACCGATGTCGGGGCCGGGACAAGCTTCTCTATGCTGGAGACAATGGATGAGGCCTACAAGGTGCTGCACCTGCAGGGTCAGCGGCTCACTCCGCTGAATTCCTTCTATCGCGTGACGCGGGGCAACGCTCTCGCACTCGGGCTTGAACGATCAATCGGTTCGCTCGAGGTTGGTGCCGATGCCGATATCGTCATCCTTGATTCCAGGGCGAAGTCAGCGATGGAATATCGCATGCATACCGTGACATCGCTTGCCGAAGAGCTCTTCATTCTCCAGACAATGGGTGACGACCGCTGCGTCGCCGAAGTCTATGTCGGCGGCAGGCCGATGAAGGCAAAGGTCCGAAAGGAAAATGCGTCGCCAGCACCCCGGACGCTGGAAACGGCCTGACGGTCCGGTTTCGGCTCAGCCCTGGCTGGCGACATCTAGCGACAACAGGGGCCGCGATCGGCCCCCCATTGCTTTGGTCAGGCCCTCGGCCGCCGCCAGAACGAGTGGGCCGACCGCCTCGATCTTGTTGTCCGGCATACGGACGGCCGGTCCCGAAATGGAAATGCCTGCGACTGCTTCGCCGTATTCGTCGAAAATCGGCGCGGCTACACAGCGCATGCCAAGTGTGTGCTCCTCGTCATCGATCGACCAGCCGCGCAATCGAATCCCGGAAATATCTTGCAGCAGCAAGGCCAAGCTGTCGCGGGTCTTGTCAGTGAAGCGTTCGAGCGAGCGGTCGGAAAGCAGGGCTTCGATCTGCTTGTCCGGCCAGGTCGATAGGATGGCCTTGCCGATTCCGGATGCGTGAATCGGTCCGCGCCGGCCGGGGCGAAAAAAGGCGCGCATTGGTGCGTGGCTTTCCACCTGCGAGATGAAGACGACGTCGCCATCCTCTTCGATGGCGATATTTGCCGTCTCGCCGCACGCGCCCATCAATCGCTTCAAAAACGGCCGGCTGATCGTGCCGAGCTTGCGAAAGCGCATGTAGGCCGTCCCGATCTCGAAGGCTTTCACGCCGACCGTCCACGCACCGGTCTCACCGTCATGGGCGACCATGCCATGCTGGGCGAGTGAATTGAGAAGTCGGTGCACAGTGGAGGTTGCCATCCCGGACTGCTCGGCGAGTTCGCTCAAAACAGCGCCATCTCCCTCAGCCACGAGTTCCAACAGTCTAAGGCTGCGGTCGAGCACCTGGACGGATGACGAGGCCGCGTCTTTCAAAGGCTTCCGGCCGGGCCTTCCTCTCGTCGTTTCTCTGTCCTCAACCATAACGCAATCCTCCTGCCGCCGCCGATGTCGGACGTTCAATAAATCATTCTCGATCTTTTGGAATAGGTGAGGACACCGACCTTCAACGAAAGTGACCTGCCACGGGTATTTCCTCCAGGATGGATTAGACCGGCCTATTGAAGGACGGACGAATGAAGAAGCAGCGATTTACAGAAGAGCAGATTATTGCGGTGCTGAAGGAACAGGAGGCTGGCGCGAAGGCGGCTGACCTATGCCGCAAGCACGGAATTTCAGAAGCGACGTTTACAATTGGAAGGCCAAATACGGTGGCATGGAAGCACCTGCTCGATGACTTTGAGGCTCAGAGCATCACCAGTTGCCGGGGTCCGCGGTATGATCGAGACGGGCGAAATCATCTGCCGTTTGCCGATCAAGCACCAGATCAGTGGTAATGCTTGTCTCATCAGTGACCGAATAGCGCAAAGGCAAGGGCCCATTGGCCAGCCCTTGATACATGAGCAGAGCTGCTTCCTCAGCGGTGTCAGCCTCGATTTGATCCATGACGATAACAGTGAACTTGTGCATGTCCTACCTCTAGGTTTGCGCTGGTTACGACAATCAACCGGCTGCTTTCACTCGTCAGCAAAGAGTCTGCGCTCGTACTTGTGCGATATGGTGGCAACGTCGGTGAGGTAAAGCACGAGATTGTGAGGTCGTCTCCGCTATCGGCCCAAATCGGCGTTTTCCACGTGAGATGAAAACACGGGATTTCTGCCATTCATTGCTGACCCTCCGGCGCTGGCGAAGGTACGCCGACGCGGATCGATTTTGAGAAGTTCGGCGACAATCCGTCGGCCCGAGCCCGCTCGCCGATATGAGCGAGGGTCCTGAGTTCAGCGAGCGACACTGAGGTATCCAGCGCGCCGCGATCATAGGCGTAGTCGGGGAGATAGCCGTTGACGATGAGACGCCAGTCGAAGGGAACCTCGTCTCCAACCAGGCGCATCATCTTGACGACCGTCGTCGTGCAGTTGCTCGTGATCGAGTTATAGAACGCCGGCGTTGCGGCGAGGGCATTGGCGTCTGCAACATACTCGTGCAGGAGTGCTCGCGCCTGTTGCGGAGATGCTTTCAGGCGGTAAATTTGGACATCTTCGCCACGGAAGTTCGACCGGACGCCCACGACATCCCGCTCGACTGCGGCGACGATCACCAGAGGATTGCTCTTAAATAGATCAGCAAGCGGCGAGAACGCCCCTCCAGCCCGGCGACGGACTTCGATCGACCACGGAAGCTGCTCACCTCCTTCAAAACCGAAGCTGAAGATCACGTGCGCAATCTCTGGCCCCGCCCAATAAGACATGAACAGGTCGACCGTCCGGAGCTTGCTCATGTCATAGGTACGCGTCGTCCATCGCTCGGTGAAGTCGGTGCTGCTACGCCACTCGAAGTCGCGGACATTGGTGAGCGTCAGCAGGTCGCCGTTGAATTCGCCTGTAACCTGTCGTCCGACGTCGGCTGCCCACGGTGCGTCCGCGACGGGCTTGATCATATTCCACCAGACCAGGACAAGTGCGAACAAAGCTGCGAATGTCAGGATGGCCTTGTGCCGCCAGGAGCCAAACAGTGCGACGATCGTGAAAACTCCGAAAAGAGCGAACAGCACGGCGGTAAAACCTCTGGCGACGTCTGATGCCGGAAAGCGATACCACAATGCGAGCGAGGCCCATGCGGTGGCCAAGGCCACGAGGATTGCTACTAGAACAGCAAGAACAACCCAAGCTAAGCGGCGCAATTTTATCTCCATCTGTCGGTCTCTGTTCGATTGAGCAGGCGGGATCTTGCCCACGCTGGCCGCTGACATCCACCCGCGCCGCTGGAGCTTATCGCGACAGCAGTTTCAGACAGAGACCTTTCTGAATGGAAAGGGGATCTTGGTAGTGCGTCGATAGCGGCTGTCAGCTCATCGTGGTCGCGCAGACTTTCCAAATTCACGATTGGCGAGATATCATTCGAAGGCGCATTGGGCGCGATGCTGAGATTCGCTGACGCCTTAGCGAGAAAACAGGAGCTGGCTATGACGAGCATACGAGTTTCGCAGGACGTCTGATATGGCCGCGACTTCACGCCCGAGAACAACCGGTGTGCGGCAGTTCCTTGACCCTGAGCAGCAGCGCGATTGGATAGCGGGCAAGATCGAGCTGCCGGACGTGGGCGAGCGCCCAGAGTCCCTTGAACAGCGCTTCAAATATGTCGCTCGATTTGAGAAGCTCCTCAGCCGCCCGCAAGCGGGGGAACTGCTGGAGATTGTCGGGCTATACGGCCCAAACTGCATTCCGATGATCCGCAAGACCGAGCGCTACTACTGGTCAGTTTCCTGTCTGCCATCCACCTCGGACAAGCCCCTCGTACGCGTCAATGCGAGCTGGATGGAGCTCTTTACGCTCTATGCCCACGGTGACGATATCCGCGCCAGGTTCATCGTGCATCTTTCGGATTTCACGACAGATGGTTCAGCAACGCCGAGCCGGGTGGATGAACACTTTCTCGAGCAAAGTGTGGCGATGCCAGAGCACGTCAGTTATTTCTTCCCGCGTGGTGCGGACATTTTCGGCATCAATGTGCACAGCTCTTTGTCGATCCGCACATTCCTCACGAGCCGCCGTGTCCTGACCGCTATTCGCACGTTCAACCTGACGCACATGAACAGGGGGCGCAACGCCTATCAGGCGAGCCATTGCTACAGCGTGGCGGATTACATGCAGGCAGAGTGAGGGCTTTCTTGGCGCCATCCTGGCTACGACGCCTCTAACCTCGGCTGGTTGGGGGCCGGCTTGTCGGTCTTCTCATTCCCGGAAAGCGGAAATTAATCCAACCTGTCAATTCAGGCCGGCACGGGCAAGTCCCTCGATCAGGCGCGCCCGATCCTCGGGGCGGACGAACGAGGACGTTGCTCCGACCGCGTCCCGTGAGATGTCAGGGACCAGCGACTTGAGCTGTCCGAGCATGTCCGTGGCGGCCTCCTGATTGTCCAGAAATCCGGCACAGGCAGTGCCGATGACAAGCGGAACCGCGTGGCCGGAACGCAAGCGATGCGCCTCCCGTGCATACCTCAATCCAAGCTCGTAATTCGCGCCCTGGAAGTGGGCCATGGCGTAGTAAAACTGAAAGTCGCCGAGAAAAGCCTCCCGCGGGCTCAGTCTGAGGGCGTAGTCGATGCAAGGAATGGCGTCCGCCGCGCGGCCTCCATTGGCATGCGCAAGTCCCAACTGGCCGTGTGCAAACGCGGAGTTGGGGTTGATCGCGACAGCCTGGCTGATCGCTGCCGTTGCCAGGACATTGTCACGCGTCGCAAAGGCTATCATCGCCTGCGCAAGGTAAGCCCACGGTTCCTTATCGTCCGCGGCAATGGCTTGTTGGACGACATCCCTGGCAAGAACCAGGGCGCATCCCATGTCCTCCCACCCCTGGAACGCGCGCCATATCGTAATCCAACCTTTCATGGCGAGCGCCTGGGCATAAGCGGGAGCCAGTCCGATTGCCCGATCGAGCAGGGGGAGCATCTTCCGGCTGCTCTCCTCAGACAACTGGGAACACAGGAACACCGCCCGCACGACACATTCCCAGGCATCCAGGCCATGATTCGGCTTGGGGCTTTCGCGGGCATGCTCTGCCGCCAGGAGTTCGGGTCCGATGCGGCCGACGACGCTTGCGGTGATTTCGTCCTGAATGACGAAGATGTCACCGAGGTCGCCGTCGTACCTCTCGGCCCAGAGATGGGCTTCGGAGGCCGCATCGATAAGCTGCGCGGTCACCCTCACGCGGTTGCCGGACTTGCGGACACTGCCTTCGAGAACATAGCGGATCCCGAGCTCGCGCCCGATGGCGCGCACATCCACGGGCTTGCCCTTGTAGGTGAACATCGTGTTGCGGGCGATCACGAAGAAGCCCTTGAGCCTGGATAGCGCGGTGGTGATGTCCTCGGTGAGCCCATCGCTGAAGAAGTCCTGCTCCGGTTCGGTGCTCATGGCGTTGAAGGGCAGCACGGCAATGGATGGTCGGCCCGGAAGTGTGGGCCCGGATGCCGTTCGTGCGGTCGTCCGTTCCAGAAGGGGGCGGTACAGACGCACCGGCCGCTCCATGTTCTTGAGCGCGCGTTCGCCGAGGAACTCATAGTCGCAGTCAAGCTTGCCCTGGAGGTGATCGTACGCCGTGCCGGAAATGCAAATGCCGCCTGGATCCGCCAACGTCTGGAGGCGGATCCAGGCG
>Ga0209051_1001036_pt1 | contig 26315 bp, 21 predicted proteins | sample AraplaCvi_mMS_r2_2_FD_184286 | JGI IMG/M metagenome (GOLD analysis project Ga0209051, IMG submission 184286) | Arabidopsis root microbial communities from North Carolina, USA - plate scrape MF_Cvi_mMS_r2 (SPAdes) (version 2) | ecosystem: Host-associated > Plants > Roots > Endosphere | place...
CGCGTCGTGTCCTTGACCGACTTGACCCATTCCATCGCTCGGCCACTCTTGAAGAACCGGGACGGTGTCGCGTCGTCTCCCCAGTCACTGCCGCCGATGTGCACGTCCCACAGGTCAACCACGTCGTCACACGCCTCGACGAACGGCAGGACGTCTCGGTCCAGCAGAACGCCGTCCTCGCCGCGCATGGTGTCGGCTGAGAGCCGCACGGAGATGGCGCAATCGGATCCGACGGCGGCGGAAATGCCCTCGACGACCTCACGCCACATGCGCGCGCGATTGGCGGCCGAACCGCCGTAGCCGTCGGTGCGCTTGTTGTAGTGCGGTGAGAGAAACTGTTCGAGCAGGCCTTCATGGCCGCCGTAGATGCAGATGATGTCGAAGCCGGCGTCACGGGAGCGCAGCGCCGCGTCGACGTAGAATCCTTGGACTGCCTTGATGTCGTCGAGGTCCATCTCACGGCAGGGTGACATGGGGACCAAGTCGCTGGCGATCTGCGACGGCGCCCGCTGCACGGCCCTGGACTCCATGCTCAGCCCGTGGATACCGCCGTACCACAGCTCGATACCAGCCAGCGCGCCGTTCTCCTGCACCGCCTCGCTCATGAGGGAGAGGTTGGCAGCGTCATCATCGTCCCAGAGGCGAGCCAGCACCATGGGCATCTGATCGGCCTCGGGATGAATCGAGCACTCTTCGGTGCAAACCGCACCCCATCCGCCCTCGGCCTTCATGCCGCGGAAGCTCGCCTGAGCGCGCGGCCGGATGACGCCAAAGCTGGTGCAGTGCGGGACCTGGTAGAAGCGGTTCGGGAGAACCTTCGGGCCGATCGTTATGGGCTCGAACAAGATCGCGTGCCGTGGATCCATCACTGTGATCACCTTCCTCTGGGTTTCTTCGTGTAGTGCCGACCCGGCGCGTGCTGCATCCCTGGCTTCATCCTGCCCATCTGGCGGGTTTCTGCGGGTGAACGCGTCGATCTAGAAACTTCGGCGTCAGTCCTGCCGGGCTGGGCGTTCTGCCAGCTCGGCTCGACGAGCCGAGGTCGACAGGGTTAAGACTGGCGTGTTCACAAACACTGCTAGATATCCGTTCGCCGGCACACACGCGAAGTGTCAAGTGCTCAACCATCCCCCACCGACACTACGTAAAGCGCCTGGTTGACGCCCCAAGCGAGCTCCCGAGGAGAGCACTCCGGGCATGGCGTCACACTCACGTCACAACCGTTCGACACGCTCGGCGTAGCCCCCTGCGGTCACAACGACTTGGCATCAACGCCAATCTGCGCCATGGCCAATGCCGGGTTGTAATGGTCCCGAATGACGGTGACCTTGCCGTCGGCGACCTCACAGAACATCACGAAGGGCAATTCGACTTTCCGGCCCGTGGCGGAAACGTCACCCCATGGTGTCGGCATCGGCCCGGTGTGAGTGCCGCGCAAGATGAAGTCTCCCGCCGCGTGCGTGTCATCCCCCACAATCGAGAGAATCTCGACGGCGAAATCTGAGAACGCGTTACGCCAATTCTGGTCACCCGTTACGAAGGCGTCTGCACCCCTACTGGTGTCCCCGCCTGACGCGATGTCCACGACGACCACGTCGTCGCTGACCATCTGCCGCAACTTGGACCAATCGCCGGCATTGAAAGCTAGAGCCAATTCGCGCAAGACCGGTGCAGAGCTCATCTAATCTCTCCTTGATTGTCAGAAATGGTCATTTGTCTTCTTCGTGATCGCCGTCGGCGGCCCCACAGGTAAGCACTTGCCTGCCCACAACCCCTCGCCATGGACTGGAGTGTCTTACCTCGCCAAGCGCAACCGGTCGGCCGGCACTCTCGAACTCCACACTTCCCCAAGGGATTTGCCGTCTAGAATCGCATCCCGCACATGGAGCACGAGCCGGGCGCGTGATCGGTTCAGCACTTCAGCACCGAATGTTCGTGGCTGCTCGGCTCACGACTCGTCAGGCTAGTTGCGAGGGCGCCGGACTCGAGACAACTTACTGTCACCAACTTGAGGCAAACTGTCGACACTCCGTCACTGTCGGCGTGCGCGGCCTAAGTGGCCCGAAGCATCCCGGCTCAACTCGTCGATGGTTCCGCGCCCAGGCACGCCGCGACAAGTCGTCAAGTTCAAGCGGTCAGGCCACGGCACTTCGTCTAGTGCCTCCTCCACCCAGCGGCCGGAGACTTTGCATATGTCCCCCACAACACCGCCACACGTGGGCCCCGCAAGCGCAGAATCCGCCACCCCGCCTGACCAGACGGAGCTTTTGCCGTTCTATCACCAGGAACTCCTCGACGACCCGTACGCGCACTTCCGCCGGCTCCGGGATGAGTTTCCCGCCCTCAAACTCGAGGACGGCACGTATGTCATATCCCGCTACGACGACGTGTCCACCCTCTTACGGCACACGAAGAGTTCTGTGCAGCAACTGGACTTCGGGGCTTTCGACATCCTCCATTCTTCCGTCATGGGAATGGACGCGCCGGAGCACACTCGGCACAAGAGATTCGTCAACAAGGTGTTCACACCCAAGTCAGTACGCAGCTGGATGACCACCACTGCCGCCGTCGTCGAACGCGCGCTGTCTGCCGCGGAGCCGACTGGGCAGATCGAAGCCGTCCGCGAACTGTGCTTATTCCCGATCCATGCAACGACGTGTTCCATGTTGGGTGTCCCCGCCGAGTATGCCGATGAGGTTCGTTACTACACATATCAGTTTGCGCGGGGCTTCGGCCTGGTGCCCACCGAGGCCGACATGCAGGCCGGTGCCGAGGGCAGCGCATGGCTGGAGAACTACTGCACCGAGGTGATAAAGCAGGCGGCCCGAGAGCCACAACCGGGTGTCATCGCGGACTATCTCGAGGCCGAAGAGCGTGGCGAGATGACCCGGCGGGAAACGACGGCCAACATGCTGCTCTTCGTGGCAGCGGGAGAGTTTTCGCCAACGAATCTCACCGCGCACGCCTTGGAGCGGATGGCCTCGGACCCAGAGCTTTTCGCCGTCTTCCGCGATGAACCCACGGTTCGACCGAAGGTGATCAACGAGCTGCTGCGATTCGTCACTCCCGAAGTCGGCGTAACGCGCATGGTGCTCGAGGACATGGAGGTGGCTGGCACAATCATCCCGGCTGGCTCGACGGTCTACGTGTTGCTCTCATCGGGCAACCGCGACGAACGTGCCTTTCCGGAACCAGATCGCTTCGACTACACCCGTTCAACCGAGGGACGCCAGAATCTGGCGTTTGCTGGCGGCCTGCATTCGTGCATGGGGCAGGCCTTGGCGCGCCAGGAAGCCGAGACCATCCTGACTGCGGTCACGGAGCGCTGTGCGCGCATCGAACTGATCGGCGAGCCCGAGTACAACAGCATTCAGCATGCGCGGCAATGGAAGACCGTGAATCTGCGGCTAGTCTTCTAGCCGAGTCTGCAACTACGGTTGAGAGCATGGGTTGGTGCGGTCACCGTCGCAATTTGGCGTCCTCGCCCCCGGGGCCCTGGTGTCACCCAATGCTTTTGTCTACCAGGGCATAATCAGCTTCCCTGATGAACAGCGGCGATACCAAGCACATAACGATCGTCGACACTGTAACTCCTATGAATCCGCCAGTGAAGCTGCCGGTGGCGTCCTTGATCAACCCGAGGACATATGGGTATGCGAACCCACTGACGATCCAGGGGACGCCCAGGACAACACCGTTCACCAGGCCTGAATGCTCGTTGCCCACCGACTCGATCGCCTCGGCAAGAATCAGTGGCTCCCCCGCATACACACCGAGTCCGAGCAACGGCATGCACAGCGCGACCAGGAAGTAATTGTCCGTGGCAATACAAACTGTCATCGCTGCGATCGCAATGGTCGTCACGATCCCCCCGAGGAGGACGACACGCTTCTTACTACCCAAACGTTCCGCGAGGATCGGGCCTCCGAAGGCGGCTGCCATTCCGGCGATCGAGAACAACGAGGTCACCAGCCCGGCGATGGACTCCGACAAGCCGGCATTCTCGACGAGAACAGCCGGCATCCAGCTCGCAATCGTCGAGAACAGGCCGACGCCGCCGATCCAAAAGATCGTGGCCAACAGGACATTCCGATTGAATACAGATCGAACGCGTGACTCCGCGCCGCGCACCTGCGGCCAATTCACATCCGCACCGTCAACTTGATCCAAGTTCCTACCATCCGAGGGTGCATTCTTGGAGACGAACAGAACGACGATGAGAACCGCACCCAGGCAGAGAGCTTGCACGCCCAAACCCATCCGCCAGCCAAAGGCTGTCAGGACTGCGGAGAAGACGACAAGGCTCAGAACGGCGCCCACGCCGTCGCCCGACATCATGACGCCCACCGCCCGGCCGGTCTGTGCGCTACCTCTAAACCAGTCGACCGCCATGGTGTACGTCGCGACCCAAAGGAAGCCGACCGCCAATCCCGCGAAAACCCTCGCGACCATAATCGTCTCGAACCCATCCGATATCGCGAACACCACCTGTGCGACGACGCCCGCGGCCAGACCGACGACGATGACGTTCTTGCTGCCCCAGCGAGAGGCGAGTAGACCACCCACCAAGATCATCGAGCCCGCGACGAGTCCGGCAACGGACGAGATTCCGCCAGCTTGGGCGTAGCTCAAACCGAGGTCGTCGCTGATGGCTCCCAGGCTGGGACTCCATCCGACGTACGGCAGGAACGCGCCGACGAGCGCCACGTACGCAACGGAGAGCTGGGTCCACTTGTTGTCCGACATTTCGATCCTTCGGGCCTCGAGCTGATAGAAGACAGTTTGCGGGTTTGCGCGCGATACGGACATCTAGCCAGCCCACAGTAGGGATGCCTAATGATTGCCGCCCACCGCGTCGCTTTCAAATTTTGAACTGCCGCGGCTCAGGCACTCTGTGCGAGAGCACGCAGCGCTCGCACGACTACCGTGAGCGCGTTGAGCTGGGGCCGATCGTCGGTGGACGCCGTTGCGACCGTCTTCCTCGCCCGAACGGCGAGATGCGTTGTGTGAGTTTGCCACTCCTCGAAGACTGCCCGCACGTCACGGTCGGATGACGTGCTGACCCACCTACTGGCCACGGCACGAGTGAGCTTGGACAGCACGGCATAGAGCTCCTCCCGCAGTGCTGTGCGCGCCAGCCGGTCCCAGTATGTCCGACGGGACAAGAGGCTGACCCTGGTGAGAAGGTAGTCGACTCCGAACTGCGCGGAAACGTAGTGATAGAGGTCCGCCACGTCTTCGGCCCTGATGTGAAGATCGTCGGCGATCTCGATGATGTCGAGCAGAACATAACTGTCTAGATAGGAGGCCCCGAGGAGAGCTAGTTCCGTCGTGGCCCCGCGGGCTACCAAGGAGGCGACCTTCGACTCGAAGAGCTGCTTCTCCTTACCCCACAAACGCCCGGGCTCATCGACCGACAGCGAGTGGATGCGTTGCGCCAGTGCATCGACGATCTCGGTCGTTGCGAAACCGCTGGGGTACCTGTCGAGGAACCATCGCGCGGCGCGATCGAGCAGTCGTCGACCTTCGTGTCGTACCTCTGCCACCGGCTCGAAGGGCAGATGGGCCGCCGCGACGTCTAGCTTCTGGGTCACATAGCGGTGGTCGAACACCTCGATCGCCGCGACATAGGCCTTGACGACGTAGGCTACCGAGGCCCCAGTGTCGCCGGCCGCGCGATTGACCGCGGTGATTCCCGCTTGGTTGACGACCTCGTTGACGACCTCGTTGACGATGATCTCGGCACCCAGCGGGTGGGTGTCGATGGAGATGGGTACCGCAGACCGAAGGCGCTGAGGGAAGTATCGGCGGAGGGTATGGATGAACCACGGGTCCTCCGCGATCGCCGTAGCTTGAAGCTCGTCCTTGATCGCGTTCTTCGTGCTTGCCATCAAGACCGCCAGCTCGGGGCAGACCATTCCATGGCCGGCGGCTTCTCGCGCCGTCAGTTCCGACTCGTCGGGCAGGCAGTCCCGGCCAGGGTCGAGGTGTCCGGATTCGGTCAATGCACGCATGAGCAATCTCAGTGCGGGGAGATTCTCGGCGGATTGACGCGTTTCCATTGCCAGCAGCACGTTTTGGTCGTGGTTGTGCCGAAGAACCGTGTCGGCGATGTCGTCGGTCATCGATCTCAACACTTCGGTTCTGTCGTGACCGTTCGCGTCGAGTTCTTCCCGACCGCCCGCGAGGGCGATCTTGATGTTCACTTCGTAGTCGCTGGTGTCCACACCCGCTGAATTGTCGACGGCATCAGTGTTGAGTCGCACGCCGCGGCGTGCGGCTTCGACGCGCGCCGCCTGGGTAAGTCCGAGATTGCCACCCTCCCCAATCGCCCTGACGCGGAGCGCGTCGGCATCGATACGCACTCCGTCGTTGGTGCGGTCGTTGACCTGGGCGTGACTCTCGGAGCTGGCCTTGACGTAGGTGCCGACGCCGCCATTCCAGAGTAGATCGGCTCGCATGGACAGAATCGCGCGGATCAATTCCGTTGGCGTCAGCCGATGCGTGGCCGGCTCGAGATCGAGGAGTTCGGCGACCACTGGACCGACGACGACTGACTTGGCGGCCCTGTCGACGACCATGCCCCCTTCGCTGAGAATGTCGGGGTCGTAGTCGGCCCAGCTCGATCGCGAAAGGGACGCCAGGCGACGCCGTTCCGTCAGCGAAGCCGAACCGTCCGGATTGGGGTCGAGGAAGATGTGCCGATGGTCGAATGCCGCTTTCAAGCATGCCTTTTCGGCCAGGAGCATTCCGTTGCCGAAGACATCGCCGCTCATGTCGCCGATGCCGATCACTGTGAACGGGTCGCGCGTGGGATCGATTCCGGCCTCGCGAAGATGTCGCTCTACCGATACCCACGCGCCACGCGCAGTAATGCCCATCGCCTTGTGGTCGTAGCCGACCGACCCACCCGATGCAAAAGCGTCGTCGAGCCAAAATCCGTACTTCTGGGCAATCTCGTTTGCGTTGTCGGAGAAGGTAGCTGTCCCCTTGTCGGCGGCGACGACGAGGTAGGGGTCGTCGTGATCGTGGCGCACGGTGTCGGCTGGACCGACGATCGCCTCGCCCACGCGGTTGTCGGTGACATCGAGGAGCGCCGCTATAAATTCTCGGTAGGTCTTCATGCCTTCGGCCAGCCAGGCTTCGCGGTCCGAGGGATCAGGCAACTGTTTCGGCAGGAACGCGCCTTTGGCCCCGGTCGGAACGATGACGGCGTTCTTGGAGACCTGCGCCTTGCTCAAGGCGAGGACTTCCATACGGATGTCTTCTCGACGATCACTCCAGCGAATCCCACCTCGGGCAACCTTGCCGAAGCGCATATGAATGCCTTCGACTCTTGGACTGTAAACCCAGATTTCGGCCGCTGGCACGGGTCGCGGAATAACCGGAATCCGTCGCGGACTGATCTTGAAACTTAGTGTCGGGGACGTTTGTCCGTTGGTCTTGCGCTGGAAGGCGTTGGTGCGCTCGATCGCCTGAATGACGCCCAGCACGGATCGTAGAATTCGGTCTTCGTCGAGATTGTTGACCGACTCGAGGCCGCGAGTGAACTGCTCGGCGACCTCAGCTTGGGCCGCAGCGCGTCGACCATCGTCGCCGTCTCGGCCAGGATCGAATCGTTCCTCGAAGAGTTGCGCCGCGAGCGCGCCGAAAGCAGATTGGCCGGCGAGGACTTCGCAGATGTAGGGCAGTGAGAACGCAGCCTGCGTCTGGCGCAGATACGCAGCTACCGCGCGCAACCACGACACCTGAACCCACGTCAGACCGGCGGTGAGCACAAGACTGTTGAGCGGATCTGATTCGCAGTGTCCGGCCCAGACGGCCCTCACCGCGGCAAGGAAGCGCTCCTCCTGATGCGGGCGCCCGGCCGCGTACTCACCCCACGACATGCCGTCGTCGGCGCGCAGCCCAAGCTCGATCTCGTACGTAGCTTCGGAATCCCCCGTGGGTGAGCCGGCACGTTCGTCGACTACTTCGAGGCCAAAGTCGGTGAACGGCGGTAGGAGCACCGACAATGACGGGAGTCGGTCGCATTGGATCCTGATGCGGACGTCGCTGGCAGTGCCACCGGTTTCAGGGTGCAATTGGACGTGGAGCAGCCGTCCCAGTGCCTGGGTGTGAGCGGTCATTGCAGTTCCTCGAGTCCGAGCTTCACGATCGAGCGAGGTCGCCGACCGTGCAGTGGGGTAGCGCGTTGGTGGTGCGATGGGCGGGTTCCGACCAAGATGGGCGCGTGCAGCTACCAACACCCCTCTGGTATCGTGCCGGGCCAAAGGTGAACTGACGCACCGCTTTTCTTGGTACTGAGCTCACGTCGGGCTCGTCTGACCTACAGCCTGGATGACATCGATCGCTCGGTCCAGCGCAATTTTCGCGACTAAATCGTTCGGTTTTTCCGATGACTCAGCGCTCGGCCAAACAGCCGGGGTTCAGGGCAAGCAGGCGCACGCAGCCTCTCCCCACCTGTCGTTCACCACCAACCAGCATGCCGGGCGGTGTTCCCGCTGCCGGACGCCAGCAGGGCACCAACCATTCCACGCGACTCATCGACGGTCTGCGCGCACTCAAGGTTCTGATCACCCGCGGGCTGAACCCCCACCTCCCAACCGACCGCAACTGCGCACGCAACGCCCGTCCGCGAAAGACGTCTGGCCTGCGCCGAACGTTTACCGTCCGGACCCGTTACACCTCGTCGATGATGTTCACGACTTGGTCGGCGTTTTGCGGACCTGCCAGGGTCATGTCCTCCGAGGTGGCCCGGAGGAACCGATTGCCGGTAATGGCACCCAGATTCGCGGTTCGCGGATCGGCTTTCAGCGCGGAGATGGCGATGTCCTGCGCACGCTTGATTGACGTGTCGTCGCCGGTGCGGCGAACGGCGATGGTGATCCAGTCCGGATCTGCCGCGACCAGTTGTTCGTAACTGAATCTGGAGAAGCTCGAATCGACTGATTCTCCAAGGGGCCTCACCTTCGCGAGGGTGTAGATCGCGTTGGCGATCTGTCGGTTGCCGGGCGTCACCAGGCCGTCACCGCTGGCCGCGACGTCCATGTGGAAGACGGTGGGTTCGGTCTTGCCGGCGGGAATCGACGCCTGAGCGTGTGCGATCTGGGCACGCATATGGGCGACCAGGTCAGCTCCGTTGGATGCATGGCCGGTCAGGGCCGCGATGGTTCGAATGTCCTCAAAGACTGCGCCCAGATCGCGGCGTGCAGAGGACAGCGCGCACGCCGAGGACTTGACGTAGACCGGCCGCAAACCAGCCGCATCGAAGTCCGCCTTGGAGGGCTCCGCGGTTCCCATCATCTCCATGCCGGCGAACGTCGTCAGGTACATGTCACCGCCCGCGGCCAACAGCGTTTCCTTGTCAATGTCCCCGTCGGAGAATCGTTCGGCGTTGCGGAGTTCTCCACGTACGCCAAGTGGTAGCGCGTCCAGCCCACGCGCCCAACCGAGCCCCAGAATCTGACTTCCCGCTCCGATCCGGGCCAGGAGGTCGGCGGCCGCCTTGTTCGATGCGACGATGTGAACCGGCGGCGAATCGACCGTGACGGGATTCTTCCCGGCGCAGTCGGTGACCCCCCGAGTTGCGGCGAAAATGGTTGGTGCAGACCGCGTCATCCGGTGACACCCCCGCGGAATCTTCCAGGTGGCAGGGGGAAGGCAGCGATGGAGGAGCGGTCTTCGGCAGCCAAGATGTGCCCTTCGACAGTGAGACGGTGGTCGAGTGGTGTGCACAGAATGGTCGTTGCAGGCTGGCCGATAGTTCCCAACTAAGAAGCGGACAGAGCTGGCGCGATCCCGCTAGTCGCCACTGACACGTCGGAACATCCTCTGTCCCGACGTGTTTCGGTGTGCCGGACCACGCAGACGGGCTAGGTCCAGTAGGCGGGCAGCGACTGCATGTGGTCTTTGTCGCCGTGCTCCAGGGCGGTCAATTCGCCTATGGCCGAGGGACCTTCGAGGGAGGATAGTCCCATCGTCCAGGTCGCGATTCGACTCCGGTACCAGCCCCGCCAGTCGACATCGAGCCCCCCAGCGGCCAACCCGGCGCGGTACCAGGAGCCTTCCCAATCACGCCATCGACGGCGGCCCTCAGCCATCCGCTCAGCCAAGCTGCTCAGTACGGGGTTCTGGTCAATGGCCTCGGTAAACTCCCTCACAACCTCGGGCGCATCGGCATCGGCCCCTGGCATCACCTGTTCTGTCCGCTTACGGGTGTCGTTCACCTCGGCCAAGGCCGCGTGCCAAGCGTCCAGCGACACCCGCCAGCCTGATCCGGTGTGCGGCTCCCACGGCTGAACGCCCATCGTCGAAAGCTCATGCACGGCAAGCTCAGTACTGTGTGTCTGGGCTTCATCTAAGGCACCAAATAGGGCCGCCGAGAGACTATGTCGCCAGTGCGGATCCAGGTTTCCCGTTCGCGCATCCATGAGGATTGGTTTGAGCAGCACGTACCGCGCCCACCCGTACTGGTGGCGTGCGTTCTGTTGTTGAAGCTCCCAGATGTACGAACTCATGGGCCAAGGTCCTCTTCGACACTGGTCAGCTCTTTCAAGATCACGTCGCGAAGATGGACGTCCCCGGCGGCGGCCGCGGCGTAACACATATCGGGGAGCGGCAGTGGGTGTGTAGCCCACCCGCCGATCAGCTCGGCGGTACGGGCCACCAGCCAATGCACCCGATAGCGCGCCAGCTCCTCCACGGTGTCAATCGGATCAGACTGGCCCACGAATCCCGGCCGGAAGATCGAGGTCACCGTGTTGAAATCCTTGGCCGCAGCATCATACTCAGCCCACTGCTGAGGGCTGGGATCAAGATCCCCGCCGCGAGTCAGCCAGATCGCACGCACCGCATGCGGAACGCCCCCCTCGACGGCCTGTGCCTGGGTGGTCGCCGAGTTGACCAACGACGCGCTGACCCTCGAAACGATCCTGTCTTGGAGCATCGGGTCGGTGTCCATGACGCGCAGCAACCGCGGATACACCTCCGGCCACAGCACCGCCAGACGGTGCACGTGCATCCCGTCCAAGGCCGGGGCCGGAGCCTGGACACCAGGCTGCAATAACGGGTTGGTTTGACGCGTGCATGACGGTGGGTGCTCGACCCCGGCGTCGCGCAGCGCACTCACTCCGACCGTGGTCGCCGCGGCGACCAGCCGCCAGCCCAGCTCGGCGCGCAGCTGCGCGTACTCCACCAGAACCCGTGAAGGATCGGACCAGCCAAACCACAATTGCCGAAAATGGTCGTCCACCAATGGATCTGTGGCCAACACACGAACCGAACGAGGAACGAACACGCCCGCGGGAATGTAGCTCGCACCGTCATTGGAAGTGATGACCGTTTCCGTGCCGCTTGGGGAGCGGAAAACCCCCACCGCCCACTCGATTGGATAGTTGACCGCTTGAGCCGCGTGCTGGAGCTTCCAGGCCAGCTCCTTGGCCACCGCGGCGTCGGCCGACTCGCGCCGCTCACAAGCCGCAGCCGTCTGCCCTGCGGCCACCACACTCGCCGGAATCAGCGTCGCGCCTGCACCCGCACTAGAAGGCGACGGTGAAGCTGGCGGAGCATTATTGGCAGCGCCGACCGTTCCGGCCGGCATCATCGTCGGGGACGGAACAGCACCAGCTGGCGGCCCCATCGACCCGGGCGGAAGCATCATCGGCGCACCCCCGCTGGTACCCATCCCAGCCCCGGTCGTTGCGGCCGGAGCTGCTGGGGCGACCATGCCCGGCTGCGCCCCAGCCGGTGCCACGCCGCCGCCGGCCGCCGCAGCTGGCGTGGCAGGCCCGCCCGCCGACAAGGCCGGCGACGGACTCGCCGGAGCGGGCGGCGGTGGGGGTGCCGAGGGCATTCCTCCGCCGACGCCACTCGTCGTCGACATTCCCTGAGTGAACGCAGACAGAGGAGACCCGGGACCCGAGCCAGGTACTCCCCCGGCATTCGGCAAACCGCCTCCCGCACCAGGCATTTGGCCCACGCTGCTACCCAGCGGGTTGAACCCCATCCCCGGCATGCCGCCACTTCCCAGGCCGCCCGGCATCTTCGGCACACCGCCGCCCATACCGCTACCGCCGCCCATACCGCCCATCGACGGCATCCCGCCACCACCGAGCGCCGAGGCCGCCGGTGATGACGCCACCCCAGGCGTCGGCTGCGTCACCGGCCCGGCCGCGGCCTTGATCGCCTCGTCGCCTGTAGCCGCCTTGATCCCAGGACCAACTCCCGGCTGAGTGGCTGACGTGCCCGTCGTCGGATCGGTCGGCGCGTCGGCAGGGTGCTTTTCGTCGCTGCCGTTTTCCCGGCGGGTGTTCCACGGGTCATTTCCATGCTCGATGCCTGGGGACGTCTCATGGTCGACCGGTTGCGCGGGAGGTGTTGCGGAGACATCGCCCCACTTCGTCAAAAGGTCTAGTGCCCTTGTGTTTTCGGTACTTGTCTTGAAAGCAGTGTGGGAGGCCATGGCAGCGGTTACTCCCGCCTCGGTCTGGTACCGGGCTATGCCGTGGTACTGGGTCACCAGGGCTTCGGCTTCGCCTGGGAGCTTCGCACTGGAGATCATGGCGTCCGCGTCGCGGACGAGCTGCTCTTGACCTGCGCGTGTATCGCGCAGCACCGTGGCGATGTCGGCGCACTTGTCTGCCACCTTGGCGTGCCATTCGGCGATCGTCTTGGCTTCCTCGGCCAGCACCGCGCCCGCCCGGTGAGCTTCGTCGAAGCCCTGCGAATCCGCGGCTTCGCGAAAGGCTGCGTTGTCAGTCACGATCTTCTGGTGGATTCCGTCCCACGTCGTCGCACCTGCCCGGTAGGTCTGCTCTTGGGTGTCCCAGTGCGTAGCGTCCGGTGGCTCCATATCCGGCGTAACGATCAGCCGTCCATACGATCCCGCAGACCCTCCAACAGCCGGCATCAGCGCAGCTCACATTTCGTGACGATCTGGGAAACCAGCTCATTGGCCCGGTCCGCTGCCACGTTGGACGCAGCCCAGTCGCGCATGTTCACTGCGTGCAATCTGTCGACTTGCGTGTTTATCCAGCTCTCGACGGGGGCCAAAATGGCCGCTGGTGTAGCTGGCTCAATCTTGGATCTCAGGAAGGCGATCGACGACATGCCCACTCGCTTCTCGTCGGTGCGAGCGCTCCGTGCTTCTAGGCTGGAGCCATCGGGCTCGGCTATTGCCGCTCGCAGCCATCCTGCTGAAGCTAGGGATCGCGCTGCTTGATCCCATGCAGAGCAGGTGGTCCCCCTGGCGGACTCGGCTTGGCCGCCGGCGTACGTCGCGGGCGGCGGCGGAACAACGTTCACCGTGTGCCGTGCTGGTTCGACCGGATGGGCAAGGGCCAGGCCGCTGGCCACCACAGCAGATAGTGCGAGCACGAATGCCGCCGTGGCAGTGGTGATCCCGGTGCGGCAACGCCGCCGGTACCTGATGGTCATGACACGACGGTATCGCGACCCAATGACATCTGGCCACCGTCATGAGCGAATTCGACGTGACCACTTACCGCAGCTCTGTTGCCTATAAGCAACAACTGGCAAATCGATACAGGTGGCCGGGGCGTGTCTGCAATGACCGTTTTAGGGCACCTGCGCTTTCACGGCCGCCAAGACGGTCCAGGGTGGGCATGCGGCCATGCCAAGGCGCGTTGGAGCCTGCGGTCTAAAAGTCCGTAGCCCTCCAGGACACGGGCCACCTGGAACGGTCCTCAATTCTGGGCTTATCCCGCGTAACAGGCCGTGTCGCACTGCTACGTGAGCGGGCTTGTTCCCGCTCCAATCGTCCTACCTTGACTATTCTGGAGGCGTGACGAGCGAGGACGGTGGCACAAGGTCGGAGCTACCCGTGCCAGCCGTTGCTCTGCGCCGTTTTGGTCAATTGCCCCACGTTGCCGTCCCTGATGACTTCGACGAGCCGCTACCGCCGACCGAAGCTGCGGCGTGGGAAGCGTCCGAGGCCGCTGTCCGGGATGCCAGCGATGACCTCAACGACGCCTAGCCCGACGTGCCCCTCGGTGAGGCAGACCTACCCGAGGCGCTGCGGGAGCCAGAAGCCGACCTCGCAGCCAGCCGCACGATTAACGCGGAAGAAATCCGTGCCCGCTATGGCCTACGACGGCGGCCAAAGAAGGGCTGACCTCTTGCGTTTCCGTGCGACTGAGCGAGTTTCTACACTCGTTTTAACGATCGGGCACCGAACATTGACGGCGGCGCGGGCAGTAGCTTTGACGGACAACCACGGCCGTCTTCGGCTTCAGCTAACTTGGGCGTCGAAAGGCGAATGGTTGCGCTTGTCGTCCGTGATACGCACTGCTGATGCTCTTGCTAGCTCGCCACGACTTGCCGCAGTCGCCTATCCCTTTAACATCTCCCCGAACCATGTTGGTAGATATTTCCGCTTCTGAGCCCAATCGTCGATGATAATCCGTCCTATGCGCTGCATTAGCTCCTGCCCCTTCTTCCAAGATTCTTCAGCAGCCTCAATTTGACGCTCTCGATGGTCACTATGGCGTTGGCGTTCATCAGGCGTGCCATGCGAATAGCAATGCTGCGCGAAGGCTCCCGCGCCCACGTAGATCGCCGAGTTGGTGCATAGCTTGCCTGTGCCGGCCACGAAGCCCGTACAAGCGGGTCGGGCTCCGCGAAAATTATGCGACAGATCGGCATCCCATATCGTGTCGAGTCGACCTTCCACAACGCCGACGAGGCTCGGGAGAGGAATCCGTCGCATCGCACCCGCGCTGACAGCAGCGGCGTGCCGCAGATAGATGGCCTTGGGTCTCGATGGCCCATTCGACCAAGACGTCTCCAGTGCGGCATTCTGCGACAGCAGACTTGCAGCGCCCCATGCATGTTCAGCCAGTTCGCGCACAGCGGTCAGGCCGGCATGACAATCTTCGAAGTTGAGGTCGACTTCATCTGCGAGCGCGACAACGACCAGTTGGCACTCCAACAGGAGTATCCGCAGCTCCTCGAGCATCTGAAGCCCTAACGGCGACGCCGAGTCGACTCGTCTCGAACCACAGCTGTCGGTCACACTTCAGCAATGTACTACTAGTAGGGCAGCCTTTGACGCGGGGGCGACCATTACTAGGGGCGTGCCTACGCGACCCAGCCAGAATGATCCAGAGCGGGTCACTGCATGGGCGACGTACCGCAACTCCGTGGGCAGGACAATCCGCGATCTGCGACTTGCACGGGGGTTGACCCAAGAAGCGCTTGCCCTCCATTCCGGCGTCACTCGCAATGTGCTGATCGATGTAGAGAGCGGCCGACGGGGGTTGCTCTACGAGCGCCTGTTCGACCTAGCTGACGCGCTCGGCGTTCCAGCCAGTCGACTCCTTGACACCGACACCGACACTGACTCCGCGAGTACCCGTCGCGCCGCTGAGGACGATCTCGCGTAATCGTCGAGGCGGAGGATGAACGTCGAGCCGCGTCCCTGAAAGAACTACGCCGTCGATGGCAACTATTCTTGCCAATCGCGGCCGCACCCGGGGCACCAGGTCCATGTTTGTGATGCACTTGTCGCGATTTGTCCGCAGACAAGCGCGGACATGTGACGAATTCTGTTGATTCGCGGGACTTTCCGGACAAATGTCGACGATCGTGGTGGACGATGTAGCACGAAGTCCAATACTCTCCAAACATCGACATGATGCCGCCCCTACTTGCGAACGGTAGTGCGACGCGCGAACCACTGTCGGAGGCACAGTGAGGAGGTGAACGTTTATGAACAGCAACACCTTCGATGCACTGCCCCTGCTGCTACCTGTACCGCAGGCCGCCAAGCTATTAGGAATAAGCCGTGCTTCGGCGTACCGGCTCGCAGCCACGGGAGAACTACCGTCACGGCGGCTCGGGGGCCGCATCTACATCGTGACTTCGGAGCTTCGCCAATTTGTCGCAGCATGAACGACCACCAAGTCTCCTGCGCACCGGGAACAGCAGCGCCGCCCGGGCGGTCACCACGCTCGACGGACCATGACGTGTCTGGCCGAAGGCTAAGCAGACTGCTGGTGGAGGTATCGTCTGCGTGAAAACGGAAACCGATGCCTCGCACGGAAGCGAGGCTCAATCAGCCAAGCGTGTCCGCCGCGCTGAGCCAATCACGAAGCGAACCGCGAGGAACGGCTCGGTCACTTACGAATTCCGCGCCGATGTGGGCAGTAAGCCCGACGGCAGTCGGGACCGCCGACGGTTCACCTACCGGACCTTGACCGAGGCAAAGCGTGAGTATCGCCGCGTCACAACGGAAGTCGTAGCGGGTCAATTCACGAAGAAGTCGGCCATGACGGTCGACGAAGCGTGCGACGAATGGTTGACAGGGCGCCGAGGAATTCGCCGTGTAACCCTGCAGGGCTACACGCACGACCTGTCGGCAGTACGCCGATTCATGGGCAGCAAGAATTTGCAGCAGTTGACCAAAGCCGATGGCGATGCGCTCGTTGACTGGATGCTTACGCAGGGTCGCACGTCACCGAAGCGATACCGTCCAGGCAGTTTGGCGGGACGGGTCGCAGAGTTGATTGCAACACACCCCGAGGGCATGTCGGCTGCAAGCCTCGCCGCCGCCTTTCCCGGCGAAGATGTGCATACCTGCTTGGCAGGGCTGCTCCGAGCGAGCCGCATCACGCGGCTGCGCCGGGGTGTTTACGCGCCCAGAGAAGCCACGCTGAACAATACGTCTGCGCGCGGAGTCAAAGCCGTAACCGTCCGCTCGACATTGACCACGTTCCGCATGGTGGTTCAGTCATTCGTGGACCAGGGCGCGCTTGCCCGAAACGTCATCGCGCTCGTCGAACGCCCGGCCGACGAACTCCCGGACGATAAACCCGAGACTTCCAAATCCTGGACGCTTGCCGAGGTGCAGCAGTTCCGCTCCTCAGTCCGCGACGACAGGCTGTTCGCCTGCTGGATGCTGAGCTGTTACGGGCTGCGTCGATCCGAGATTTTGGGCTTACGGTGGTCGGCGCTCGAGGGCGACACCCTGGCGATCCGCCGCAGCCGCGTAGTAGTGGGCAACGACGCGGTTGAGGGCATGCCGAAGTCTCGGCGAAGCATTCGAGACCTTCCATTACCCACCGAGCTGGCTTCCGCTCTATTGGAGCTGAAGAAACGACAGCAAGACGAAGCACGCGCTTTCGGTAGCCGATGGTCCGATGACCGGTTGGTAGCGGTACGTGAGGACGGCTCCCCGGTTCGCCATGAGTGGTATTCAGATGAATTTCAACGCCTCCGCCAGCGCGCTGGTCTACGCCGTGTTCATCTCAAGGGATTGCGTAACACCAGCGTCAGTCTGATGCTGGCCGGCGGTTTGCCGGTGCACGTCGTCGCTGCATGGCACGGCCACGATCCGTCGGTCTCGCTCTCGATCTACTCCGACGCACAGCGCGAGGATCTGCGCGCGGCCGGTGCCGCCCTCTTCGGCTGACGCTGGGCCACCGAAACTCGCTTGGGACACTGTTGGGACACTGGCCAATTTCCCCCATAGCTACGAAAAGACAAAACCCGCTCTGACACTGGTCAGAGCGGGTCTTCGCGGTCGGGCTGACAGGATTTGAACCTGCGACCCCTTGACCCCCAGTCAAGTGCGCTACCAAGCTGCGCCACAGCCCGCGACACCGCCGGGATCACCGGCAGCCGACGAAATGTTACAGGAGCGGGGCGGTGCACTCCCAACCGCATCACCCGGGGCCCCCGCGGGTACTGACGATCCGTGGCTGCGACGACGCGTGACGACACTCCCCTCTGGCTGTTCGCCGACCAACTGGGCCCGGCGGTATACGGCGGGGAGCACGCGCACCGCGAGGTCCTCCTCGTCGAGGCCACCGCCGCCCTGCGCAAGCGCCGGTACCACCGGCAGAAGCTGCACCTGGTGGTCTCCGGCCTTCGGCACGCCGAGCGCGACCTCGGTGACCGGGCGACGCTGCTGCAGTCCGACACCTACACCGACGCACTCGAGCAGTACGGCCGCCCGGTGCTCGTCCACGAACCGACCTCACACGCCGCCGAGCGGTTCGTCCATCGCCTGCAGAAGCAGGGTCTCGTCACCGAGGTCCTGCCCACCCCGACGTTCGCGCTGCCGCGCAAGGACTTTCAGCAGTGGGCGGGCGGCCGCACCCGCTTCCGCATGGAGGACTTCTACCGCGACCAGCGCCGTCGGTTCGACGTCCTGATGGACGGCCGCGAGCCCGTCGGCAGCCGATGGAACTACGACGAGGACAACCGCGAATCCCCACCCAAGAAGCAGAAGACCCTCGGGCTGCCCAAGCCGTACCAACCCCGCGAGGACGACATCGACGAGCGCGTGCGCCACGACCTCGACGCGATGGACCTCGACACCGTCGGCGTCGACGGCCCCCGCCTGTTCGCCGTCACCCCCACCGAGGCCAAGCGCGCCCTGCAGCGGTTCCTCGAGCACCGACTGCCGGAGTTCGGGCGCTACGAGGACGCCATGATGGGTGAGGACTGGGCGATGTCGCACTCGCTGCTGTCGGTGCCGCTCAACCTCGGCGTTCTCCATCCCCTCGACGCAGTCGAAGCAGCCGAGAAGGCCTACCGCGACGGTCAGGCGCCACTGGCTGCCGTCGAGGGCTTCATTCGCCAGATCCTCGGCTGGCGTGAGTACATGTGGCACCTGTACTGGCACTTCGGTCCGAAGTACACGAAGAACAACGCCCTTGGCGCACAACGGAGTCTGCCCGACTGGTGGGCGAACCTCGACGCCGACGCCGTCACCGCCGAATGTCTGCGACACGCGCTGATGGGTGTGCGAGACCGCGGGTGGAACCACCACATCCAGCGCCTGATGATCTTGGGCAACCATGCCCTGCAGCGCGGCTACCAGCCCGCCGACCTCACCGAGTGGTTCGCCACCGCGTACGTCGACGGCTTCCGCTGGGTGATGCCGACAAACGTCGTCGGGATGAGCCAGCACGCCGATGGCGGCCTCCTGGCGACCAAGCCGTACGCCTCCGGTGGGGCCTACATCAACAAGATGAGCAATCATTGCGGCGACTGCGCGTACGACCCCAAGAAGCGCCTCGGCGAAGACGCCTGCCCCTTCACCGCTGGCTATTGGAACTTCGTCAACGACCACCGCGACATGCTCGCCAAGAACAATCGCACACAGCGCGTGGTGGCGAACATGGACCGGCTCAAGGACCTCGACGCCGTCCTCGACCAAGAGGCACATCGCCACGACTTCTGATCCGACGCGCCTAGGATCGAATCATGTCCGACGACCTCGCCATCACCGACGTTCCCTTCACCCACGACCCATGGGTGGCGGCCAAGAGTCGCTACGACTCCATGCCCTACCGCCGCGTGGGGACGTCGGGCCTGCTACTCCCGGCGATCTCGTTGGGCCTCTGGTACAACTTCGGCGACAACCGGCCCTTCGACGTCATCCGCGAGGTGCTGCGCCATGCCTTCGACCGCGGCATCACCCACTTCGACCTCGCCAACAACTACGGCCCGCCGTACGGGTCGGCCGAGGAGAACTTCGGCCGGATGATGCGCCGGGACTTCAAGCCCTACCGCAACGAGATGATCATCTCCACCAAGGCCGGCTGGGACATGTGGCCCGGCCCCTACGGTCAGCTGGGCAGCCGTGCCTACCTGCTGGCCAGCCTCGACGAATCCCTCGACCGGATGGGCCTGGACTACGTCGACGTCTTCTACTCCCACCGCATCGACCCGGTGACACCGCTGGAGGAGACGATCGGCGCGCTCGACACGGCGGTCCGCGCAGGAAAGACTCGCTACGTGGGCATTTCGTCGTATTCGCCGGCCAAGACCGCCGAGGCGTCGGCCATCGCGCAACGCCTTGGCACTCCGCTGGTCATCCATCAGCCGTCCTACTCGCTCTTGAACCGGTGGATCGAGGGCGGCTTGACCGAGGAGTTGACCAAGGCCGGCATGGGCGCCATCGCGTTCACCGCGCTGGGCCAGGGCCTGCTGACCGATCGCTACCTCGAACGGGCCGCCGCCGACGTCGACCGCGCCACGGCGCGTCCCACCTTCGACGACGACCTGGTGACCGACGAGGTCCTCGGCCAGCTACGCGGACTTGCGGCCATCGCGAAGGGCCGGGGTCAGTCCCTGGCGCAGCTCGCGCTGGCCTGGGTGCTGCGCGATCCGGCGGTCGCGTCGACGCTCATCGGCGCCTCCAGCGTCGAGCAGCTCGACGAGAACCTCGGGGCCCTGGACAACCTGGACTTCACCGACGACGAACTCGGCAAGATCGACGAGTACGCCTCCGACTCCGGCATCGACCTGTGGCGGGAGAGCTCGGACGTCTAGACGCCGGCGATCGGCGCGAGGATTGCGGACCGCACCGCCACGACGATGCCTGGGTCGAAACCGGCGTGGTCCTCGTCGAAGTCGGAGCTGTGCAGATAGCCGTCGACCACCCGTTGCCGAGCGCCGTCCGACGGGTAGCCGACGAGCGCGACGACCTGGTAGCCGTCGGCTGACGTGTCGACCCACAGACCGTGGATCTTGATGTCGTGCTTGCGCAGACTTCGTGCGTGACGAGGCCAGAACTCGGTGGTGTACCGGCGCAGGGCATCCGCGTCGACCAGTGTGTAGGTGCGTAGCTCAATCATCGGTGCCCTCCTCTCCGTTGGCATTTCACGGCGCGTACTCAACTGACCGAGCGCACGGTGCCGCCGTCGACGCGGATGTCGGCACCGTTGACGTAGTCAGCATGCCTGCTGGCGAGAAAGGTCACCGCGGCCGCGACTTCGTCGGGTCTGCCGAATCGGCCGACGTCGTTGGGAAACCACGAGGCCGACGAGGCCGCCTCGATCTCCGTCCAGCCTGGCCCCCAACCGTTCTCGGACGCGGCCGCCAGTGCGAGTTCGCGCGCCGAGTCGGTCAGGATCGCCCCCGGTGCGACCACATTGGCGGTCACTCCGGTGCCTGCGAGGTGACGCGCCAACGAGACCACGAGATTGTGCCGCGCGGCCAGGGTGGCGTTGTAGTGCGGCTGCGTCGCCGCCGGCTGAATGGCCAGTCCCCCACCGATCGTGATGACGCGACCCCATCCGCGGCGACGCATCCCCGGCACCAGGTGGTTGATCATCCGCACGCCCGAGATCACGTTGGTTTGGTAAGTCTGAGCCCAGTCGTCGTCGGTGAGGTCCGACCAACCGACGCCGTCGTACTGGCCGGCGTTGTTGACCAGGACGTCGACCTCACCGGCGGCGTCGGCGACTGCGGCAGCCCCGGCAGCCGTCGCCAGGTCACCCATGGCGACGATGGCCGTGCCGCCGGCCGCGCGGATCTCGTCGACGACCGCCTGGGTGCGGCGTCGATCTCGGCCGTGCACCACCACCTCCGCACCCTCGACGGCGAGGAACCGGGCGATTGCCGCACCAAGTCCGGCACTCGAGCCGGTGATCAACGCGCGTTTGCCGTCGAGTCCCATGTCCATGACGATCCTCCTAATCTACGGTTGTAGACATCTGCCATGTATACATACGTAGATGTACGCCGTCGCATTCCCTAGGGTGGCCTGGTGCCACCCGAGACGCCGCGCCCCCGCAATGCCACCGCCACCCGGAATGCGATCCTGGCGGCCGCCGTAGACAAGTTCGCCGAGGCTGGATACGACGGTGTCGGAGTGCGGGAGATCGCCGGCGCGGCCGGAGTCACGGCGATGCTGGTGAACCGCTACTTCGGTTCCAAGGAGCAATTGTTCGTCGAGGCGGTGGAGACGTCGTTCGCACCCGCAACCTACGTCGCCGACGACGCAACGGACCTTGCCACGACCACCGCCGCCGCCCTGGTCGGCCGCACCGCCGAGCAGACCGAGGGCATGGCTCCCTTCCTGATCATGCTGCGGTCTTCCTCCAACGCACGGGCCACCGAGATCGTCCGCGACGCGATCGAGCGACACGTCGGGAAGCGGCTGACACGGCACCTGACTGGTCCTGGGCGAGCGGTACGGGCCGACGTGCTGCTCTCGGTGATCAGTGGGGTGCTGTTGATGCGACAGGTCGTCGGGACGCGGGCGTTGAACGCGCCGAGCTCGGATCAACTGCAGGACGTCTTGGAGGTCGTCTTCGACGCGATCGTCGGCACCCAGCCAGCCTGATCGCCGGCTATACCGCCAGCAGGCGCCACAGTCCGATCAGTCCGACGATCACGATGATGATCCGCAGGGCGGTGGGAGACAGGCGCCGTCCGTAGTGCGCACCGAGGAAGCCGCCCGCCAAGGAGCCCACGGCGATGAGCCCCGCCGCCATCCAGCTGATCCGGTCGAACGCCACCAGCGTGTACGCCGCGGCGGCCACGACGTTGACCAACAGTGACAGCAGGTTCTTCGCCGCGTTCATCCGCTGCATGGACTCGGGCAGCAGTGCCCCCATGATGCCGATGAGCAAGATGCCTTGGGCGGCGGTGAAGTAGCCGCCGTAGACGCCGACGGCAAAGGTGCCCAGCACCAGCGCCACCATCCGGCCCCTCGACGTCGGCGCGCCTTCTTCGCCGGACCGCTTCTTGGCCCAGGCCTGGATCTTCGGGCCGAACAGGACCAGGAGCAGGGCGCCGACGAGCAGCACGGGCACGACCGCGACGAAGACCTTCTCGGGCAGATGCAGCAGCAGCCACGACCCCAGGACGGCCCCCAGCAGCGATCCGGGGATCTGCCACCTCAGCCGTTTCCACTGGCCACGGAGCTCGCGCCGGTAACCCCAGGTTCCGGAGACACCACCGGCCACCAGACCGACCGCGTTCGACATCGTCGACACCACGGGCGGATAGCCAAGCGCCACCAACGTCGGGAACGTGATCAGGGTGCCCGACCCGACGACCGCGTTGATGGCGCCAGCTCCAACCCCCGCGAGGGCGATCAAAATCATGTGGGCGACGGACACCGGTCAAACCTTATCCGGCGGGCAACGGCCGCCCGTCAGCGCGCGTCGTCGACCGTTTCCGCCTCGAGAACGTCCGGCACGAACGTTGGTGCCTTCGACAGCCTCCAGGCGAGGTACACGAACGACGCCCACGCCACGACGATGACGCCGTAGATCACCGTCGACCACGGCGAGGTGACGCCGAAGTACGTCACCAGCTTCTGCGAGTTGGTCAGCACGATGACACCGCCGACCGCGGTACCCAACAGCGCCGGGCTGACCCGACTGACCAGCCAGGCGGCGAACGGAGCGGCGAGCACGCCGCCGATCGCCAGGCCCAGCACGACGGGCAGATTGTCGAAGAACTCCTCGCGCAGGCCGACCAGGAATCCGACCGACGCCGAGACCGCGACCAGGAACTCCGAGGCGCTCACCGAACCGATCACCGTCCGCGGTGCGGTCTTGCCCTGCGACAGCAACGTGCTGGTGGTGACCGGGCCCCAGCCACCGCCGCCGGAGGCGTCGATGAAGCCGCCGAACAGTCCGAGCGGCGCCAAGAACTTGGCCCCGTGCTTGGTGGTGCCGACCTTGACTGCCGGCGGGTTCCGCAGCGAGAAGCGCAGCAGCACGTAGACGCCGATCGCCAGCAGGATGGTGGCCATCACCGGCGCCGCGTCCTCGGTGGACAGCGACGACAACACCGTGGCACCGAGGAACGCGCCGACGGCGCCCGGCACGCCAAGTCGCAGGACGAGTCCCCAGTCGATGTTCTTGAACCTCCAGTGCGAGAGACCGGAGGCCAAGGTGGTGCCGACCTCGGCCAAGTGCACCGCGGCACTGGCCTGAGCCGAGGCGACCCCGCTGAGCACCAGCAGGGTGGACGCGGTGACGCCGAACGCCATGCCGAGCGCACCGTCGACGAGCTGGGCGCCGACGCCGACGAGGGTGAAGATGATGAGCGAACGCACGAGGTTCGGTTGCCTTCGAGTGAATGGCGGTGGGCCGCCGGGGTGACATGGGCGCGAGTCAGACGCGCGCGCGACACCATTCGTCGAAGGCGATGAAACGGCGTGAGGGCCAGAAGGGCTCGAGGGCCCACAGGCACGATGGTGCGGTACGGAAGGCCCGCTCAGCCATCGTCCACTCCCCTCGCCGTACCTACTCGACTCACCTTACAGACAACCGGTCAGCGCTTTCGATTCCCGCCGGCCGACCGCTTCTCACGCACCCGCACGTTGATCTTGATGGGGCTGCCCTCGAAACCGAACGTCTCCCGCAGCTTGCGCTCGATGAACCGGCGGTACCCCGCCTCGAGGAAGCCCGAGGTGAAGAGCACGAAGGTCGGAGGCCGGGCCGTCGCCTGAGTGGCGAAGAGGATCTTGGGCTGCTTGCCACCACGCACCGGCGGCGGCGTCGCGGCGACCAGTTCCTTGAGGAAGGTGTTCAGCTGACCGGTGGTGATGCGCTTGTCCCAGGACGCCAGCGCGCTCTCCAGCGCCGGAACCAGCTTCTGCACCGCCCGGCCGGTCTTGGCGGAGATGTTGACCCGCTGCGCCCACTGCACCTGTTCCAGCGACAGGTCGATCTCGCGGTCCAGCAGGAACCGCCGGTCCTCGTCCATCAAGTCCCACTTGTTGAACGCCAGCACCACCGCGCGGCCGGCCTCGATGACCATCGAGAGCACCCGCTGATCCTGCTCGGTCAGCGGCTGCGAGGAATCGATGAGGACGATCACGACCTCGGCCGAGTCGATCGCACCATGGGTGCGCACCGAGGCGTAGAACTCGTGCCCGCTGGCCTGACCGACCTTGCGTCGCAGACCCGCCGTGTCGACGAAGCGCCACAGCTTGCCGCCCAACTCGATCAGCGAGTCAACGGGGTCGACGGTGGTGCCGGCGACGTCGTGCACCACCGACCGCTCTTCGTTGGCGAGCCGGTTGATCAACGAGCTCTTGCCGACGTTCGGCTTGCCGACCAGCGCCACGCGCCGCGGGCCACCGGTGGTCGAGCCCATCTCCGACACCTCGGGCAGCACCTCGAACACCGCGTCGAGCAGGTCGGCCACGCCGCGGCCGTGCATCGCGCTGACCGGGTGCGGCTGCCCCAGCCCGAGCGACCACAGCAGCGCCGCCTCGGATTCCATCTTCTCGTTGTCGACCTTGTTGGCGGCCAGGAAGACGGGCTTGCCCGACTTCTGCAGCCGCTTGGCCGCGGCCTCGTCGGCACTGGTCGCGCCGGTCACGGCGTCGACCACCAGGATGATGGCGTCGGCGGTGCGCATGGCGACGGTGGCCTGCTCGGCGACCAGCTGCTGCAAGCCCTTCGCGTCGGGTTCCCAGCCGCCGGTGTCCTGCACCATGAACCGGCGTCCCAGCCAGTTCGCGTCGTAGGACACCCGGTCGCGGGTGACGCCGGGGATGTCCTGCACCACGGCCTCGCGCCGACCCAGGATCCGGTTGACCAACGTGGACTTGCCGACGTTGGGCCTGCCGACGACCGCGACCACCGGCGGCGGGGCGAACTCGGCCTCCAGATCACCGATCTCGACGCCCTCGGGCGGCAGCTCCCAGTCGCTCTCGTCGGACCAGGTGCCGTCCGCTACGTCGTTCTCGCTCATCGTCGGGCCTTCTGTTCTTCGCGCAAGCGCTCGCCAAGATGCTCGACCAAGTCGAGAAGCCGTGCCACGGTTTCGGATTGGGACATGTCACTGCTGTCGACGACGACCGCGTCGTCGGCCGCGCGCAGTGGCGACACCGCGCGGGTGGAGTCGAGGTGGTCGCGACGCAACACGTCGGCCAGCACGGCGTCGTAGTCACCGGGCAGACCGGCGTCGACGTTCTGGTCGTTGCGGCGCCGGGCCCGCTCCTCCGGTGAGGCGGTGAGGTAGACCTTCAGGTCGGCGTCGGGCAGGACCACGGTGCCGATGTCGCGGCCCTCGACCACCACGGCGACGGTGCCGTCGGCCAGTTCCCGCTGCCGCTGCACCAGACGGGTGCGCACCTCGGGTACCGCCGAGACCGCCGAGACGGCCTTGGTCACCGCGTCACCGCGAATCTCGGCCGAGACGTCTTCTCCACCAAGGAAGTACAGATCCTCGTCGGGGTCGAACCCGACGGCCAGGTCGACGTCCGAGGCCAGCTCGGCCACGGCCTCGGCGTCGTCGGGCGCCACTCCCGCGCGCAACACGGCGAGCGTCACGATCCGGTACATCGCGCCGGTGTTGAGGTAGCGCGCACCGAGGGCCCGCGCCAAACCCCGTGACACCGAGGACTTTCCGGTACCGGCCGGGCCGTCGACTGCGATGGTCAGTGGGGCGCTCACATCCCCACCGCCTTGTACAGCTCGCCGACCTCTTTGCTGGTGAGAACCCGAATGCTGCCTGGCTTCTGCTCGCCGAGGCTGACCGTGCCGATGTCGGTGCGCACCAGGTCGGTGACGGGAAAGCCGACCGCG
>Ga0209051_1001039_pt1 | contig 26259 bp, 25 predicted proteins | sample AraplaCvi_mMS_r2_2_FD_184286 | JGI IMG/M metagenome (GOLD analysis project Ga0209051, IMG submission 184286) | Arabidopsis root microbial communities from North Carolina, USA - plate scrape MF_Cvi_mMS_r2 (SPAdes) (version 2) | ecosystem: Host-associated > Plants > Roots > Endosphere | place...
CCCGACGATCGCCGATGTTGCTTTCATGAAGATGATCGGCTCGGGCGGCACGGTCGCACCGGTTTCGGCAGCGTGATCCGAATAATTCAAGCCGATGCAGATGAACTTGCCAGTGCCGGCGACGCAGGCGCCGATGCGGCCCGGTGCGATTTCCGGAAGGCTCTTTGGATCGATCGCCGCAATCCTGGCAAGGCCTGAGGGCGTGATCGCCTCGCCGCCGATATCGGCGACATGACCGGAGAGATCGCGGATCTTGCCATCGGCATCGAGAAGCGCGGGTTTTTCACTGCCTGCTTCGCCAACACGCATCAGCTTCATGGAAATTCCTCCTCATCGAAAACGGATTTGCAACCACCTATGAACGAATTATTCATCGGTGTCATTACGGCTTTGCCAGGAAGCGGTACGGCTTTCCTGCGATTCGGATGATTTCTGCCGAAATTGCCCCATTCTTTCGGCATGACGCTTTAAAAAATTTCCGCCAGATCAGGGCCGGCAGGGACGATTTTCGTCGGATTGAGGCTTTCGACCGAATAGTAGCCGCGCTTGATGTGATCGAGATTCACCGTTTCTGCGATGCCCGGCCAATCCAGCATGCGACGGCAGAAGGCGCGCAGGTTCGGATAGTCGGAAAGACGGCGCAGATTGCATTTGAAGATGCCGTGATAGGCGACGTCGAAGCGCACCAGCGTCACGAAAAGCCGAATATCGCTTTCCGTCGGATGCTCAGCGAAAAGAAAAGGCCGGCCTTCGAATTGCGGATCGACCCAGTCGAGGCAGGAAAACACATCGGCGAAGGCTTCTTCGTAGGCGATCTGGGTGGTGGCGAAGCCGGCGCGGTAGACGCCGTTGTTGAGGGTCGGATAGATGCGATCGTTGAAAGCATCGATCTCGGCGCGCCTCTCCGCCGGGTAAAGATCGATCGGATTTTTTGCCAAGTTGCCGAAGCCGCCGTTCAGCATGCGCAGGATATCGGCGGATTCATTGTTGACGATGGTCTTTTTCCGCTTGTCCCAGAGAACCGGCACGGTGGCCCGGCCGGTGAAATCGGGTGCTGCCCTGGTATAGATTTCATGCATATAGGTTACGCCATTGACGTGATCCTGCGTCGCACCGGGATAATCACCGAAACGCCAGCCCTGCTTGCTCAGCAGCGGTTCGACGACGGAAACGGGGATGACGTCTTCCAGGCCCTTGAGTTTGCGGCCGATCAAGGTGCGCGAGGCCCAGGGGCAGATATAGGCGACATAGAGATGATAACGGCCGGCGCTGGCTTCAAAGCCGCCTTCGCCCGTCGGCCCGGCGGTGCCATCCGGGGTCACCCAATTGCGGAAACTCGAGGTCTGCCTGATGAAACCGCCCTTCTCGTCCTTGGCCTGGACGGGGTGCCAGTCTTCCGTCCATTTTCCGTTCACCAGCATGCGCAACTCTCCAATCGATTGACGAGACCGTTCATTATCCTGCTTCGACGCCGGCGTGAGGGCGCTTTTCTGGAGACAGTCTGTACACCCAAACTGCGACGATGCTGCGCTTGCCAAGCCGAGGACGCAGGAAATATGACTCCGCGATACAAGATGAAGTGGAGTTCGACATGCATCTCTCCAAGGCCGTCGTGCGGACCGAACATGCGAGCCGCTACCTGCAGCAGCTTTGCAAACACTGGAGCCACAAGTTCAGCGTCGATTTCGATCCCGTGAAGGGCCGGGTGCCGTTCAGCGATACGGCCGAGGTGACGTTTTCTGCCGACGATGCGGCGCTGACCATGACACTTTCCGTCGCCGATCCCGCGCAACAGCAAAGAATGCATGATGTCATCGACGATCACCTGAAGCGCTTCGCCTTCCGCGAGGAGCTCGACATCGTCTGGACCAACTGAGCCCGGCCCCCGATCCAAATTTTCGGCCCCGAACCCTGGAACAAGCATGACGAAGAGCAATCACCGCGAATCCGAATATCCGATCGATCCGATGTTTCTCGATCGCTGGTCGCCCCGCGCCTTCACCGGCGAAATCATCGAGGAAGCGCAGCTGCTCAGCCTGCTCGAAGCCGCCCATTGGGCTCCGTCCTCAGCCAACCATCAGCCCTGGCGCTTCATCTATGCGCTCAAAGGTTCGGAGCATTGGGAGAAATTCGTCGCATTGCTCGTCGACGCCAACCAGGAATGGGCGAGGAATGCGTCGGCCTTGATCTTCGTCGTGTCGCGCGCCTTCACCGGCGTTGCCGGCTCCGGCGAGGAGAAGCCGAGCTACACCCATTCCTTCGATGCCGGTGCGGCCTGGGGGCATCTGGCGATCCAGGCGCGGCTCTCCGGTTTCTACGCCCATGGCATGGGCGGCATCAAACACGAGGAGATCAGGCAGGCTTTCGCCATTCCCGAGGGGTACCGGGTCGAGGCAGGCGTCGCCGTCGGCAAGCTCGCCGACAAGAGCGTTCTTTCCGAACGCAATCAGGCGCGCGAATTCCCCAGCCAGCGCAAGCCGCTCTCCGACGTCGCCTTCAACGGCCGCTTCGCTGCGAACTGAGGCGAAGCCAGGGACCAAGCAGATATCCGGATAAACGAAAGCCCCGCCATCCAGGGATAGCGGGGCTTCTAATTCCTGAAATATCAATCAGATATCGAGGTTAGCGACGCTCAGCGCATTGTCCTGGATGAATTCGCGCCGCGGCTCGACTTCGTCGCCCATCAGACGGGCGAAGAGGCCGTCGGCATCGGTGGCGTCGTTGACCTTGACCTGCAGCAACGAGCGGACATTCGGATCGAGAGTCGTTTCCCAGAGCTGCTCGGCATTCATCTCGCCGAGGCCCTTGTAGCGCTGCATGGTCAGGCCCTTGCGGCCGCTGGCGAAGACCGCGTCGAGCAAGGCACGCGGGCCTGAGATCTCGACATCGCCTTCGCGCCGATGCAACGACGGCGGCGTCTGATAGATTTCCTTGAGACGTGCGGTCAGCTGGTCGATGTGACGGGCATCCGAAGAGCCGATCAACGCCATGTCGAGCACGACGATTTCCTTGACGCCGCGGACCATGCGTTCGAGGCGCAGGCCGCCATCGCTGGTCAGATCGCCCTGCCAGCCGCGCTCGGTTTCCTCGGCAATGATATCGAGGCGGCCTGCCACTTCGTTTGCCAGCGCCAGCGCCCTTGCCTGGTCGCTGACGAGGTCGGCGTTGAGCGCGCCGGCGATGGCAGCCTGTTCGACGACGGAACGATTGTAGCGCGAGTGGAGATTGTCGAGCAAAGCGCGCATGCGCAGCGCATCCAGGATGACCTCGCGCAGGTCTTGACCGGTGCGGACCTCGCCGCTGCCGAGCCGCAGTGCGGCATCTTCTAGACCCTGGCCGATCAAATATTCTTCGAGCGCCTTCTCATCCTTCAGATACTGCACCGATTTGCCGCGCGCGACCTTATAGAGCGGTGGCTGGGCGATGTAGAGATGGCCGCGTTCGATCAGTTCCGGCATCTGGCGGAAGAAGAAGGTCAGCAGCAGGGTGCGGATATGGGCGCCGTCGACATCGGCATCCGTCATGATGATGATCTTGTGGTAGCGCAGCTTTTCGACATTGAACTCGTCCTTGCCGATGCCGGTGCCAAGTGCTGTGATCAACGTGCCGATTTCCTGGCTCGACAGCATCTTGTCGAAACGAGCACGTTCAACATTCAGGATCTTGCCGCGCAGCGGCAGGATTGCCTGGTTTTCGCGCGAACGGCCCTGCTTGGCCGAACCGCCGGCAGAATCGCCCTCGACGAGGAAGACTTCGGATTTTGTCGGATCGCGCTCGGAGCAGTCGGCGAGCTTGCCCGGTAGCGAAGCGATATCGAGTGCGCCCTTGCGGCGGGTCAACTCGCGCGCCTTGCGGGCCGCTTCGCGGGCGGCGGCGGCCTCGACGACCTTGCCAACGAGGATCTTGGCTTCGCTTGGATGTTCTTCGAACCAGGTGCTCAGCGCCTCGTTGACCAGACTTTCGACAACAGGACGGACTTCCGAGGAAACGAGCTTATCCTTGGTCTGCGAGGAGAATTTCGGATCGGGCACCTTGACCGACAGAACCGCCGTCAGGCCTTCGCGGCAGTCTTCGCCCTGCAGCGTTACCTTTTCCTTTTTGGTGATGCCGGAACTGTCGGCATAGGAAACCACCTGGCGCGTCAGCGCGGCGCGGAAACCGGCCATATGCGTGCCGCCATCGCGCTGGGGAATGTTGTTGGTGAAGCAGAGCACGTTCTCGTGATAGCTGTCGTTCCACCACATCGCCACTTCGACGGTGATGCCGTCCTTTTCGCCGCGGATGGCAACCGGCTTGTCGACGAGCGACTTCTTGGCACGGTCGAGATAGGCGACGAAGGCCTCGAGGCCGCCATCGTAACGCAGTTCTTCCTGCTTGATATCGGAATGGCGCTTGTCGGTCAGCAGGATGCGCACGCCTGAGTTCAGGAAGGCGAGTTCGCGAAGGCGATGCTCTAGCGTGCCGTAATCGAACTCCGTCATCGTGAAGGTGTCGGTGCTCGGCATGAAGCTCACTTCGGTGCCGGTCTCATTCGGTGCTTCGCCCGTGACCTTCAGCGGCGCATCGGCCACGCCATGGCTGAAGCTCATTTCATGGATCTTGCCCTGGCGGCGGATCTTCAGTTTCAGCCAGACGGAAAGCGCATTGACGACGGAGACGCCGACGCCGTGCAGGCCGCCGGAGACCTTGTAGGAATTCTGGTCGAACTTACCGCCGGCATGGAGCTGCGTCATGATGACTTCGGCGGCCGAGACGCCTTCGCCGGTATGGATATCCGTCGGGATGCCGCGGCCGTTATCGGTGACCGTCACCGAGCCATCCGGATTGAGCGTGACGGTGACGATGTCGGCATGACCGGCAAGCGCTTCGTCGATTGCGTTGTCGACGACTTCATAGACCATGTGATGAAGGCCGGAGCCATCGTCGGTATCGCCGATATACATGCCGGGGCGCTTGCGCACGGCATCGAGGCCCTTCAGAACCTTGATGGAATCTGCGCCATATTCGGTGCTTACGCCGTTTTCCGTCGCGGATGTATCGCTCATTCTGTTGAGATTTTCCCTGTTGTCGTAAAGCTGCGGCGCGCCTTGCGAATCACCGGCTTTCTTCCCTCTTGTATATAGGTTTTTTGAACCCAGTTCCCATGGCACGCCCCTAAAACAGGGCATAAAACAGGGGATTATGACGCTTTTCCGTCGCCTTTGCCGCCATTTTCGAGAAGAGCCGATAGCCGGCCTATCTCCGCACTGTCAAGGCTGCGAATCCGCCGCGCCAGCCGGTTGGCAAATTCGGTATATTCGGGAGGCAGGCCTGACGTGTCGATGACGACACGCGGGTCGGATGAGCGGGCGAGCAGGAACAGTTCCTCGGCCTCATCCCAGATGATGTTGAAATAGCCGGCGATGCGCTGCAGCAGGTCGAATGTCGGCAGGCCACGCTTTCCATGTTCGAGCGCCGAGAGATAGGCGGGAGAGACGTTCAGCGCTTGCGCCATCTCCTTCTGCGAGACGCCCTTGCGCGCTCTCAGCCGGCGAACCGCCTCTCCGAAGGGTGTCATGGTCTTTCCCCATGCCGCCGCGACAGGCGAATATAGAGCGCGCCCTCGCCGCCATGATGCTGCGCGGCAGGTTCATATGACGAGATCAGGTAGCGGAATTCGGGCTTGGAGAACCAGAGCGGCACGGCCCGCTTCAGCGCGCCTTCGCTGCCCATCGAGCTGCCCTTGCCGGTGATGACAAGCACATGGCGCATGCCGCGCTCATGCGCCCGGATCAGGAAGTCGAGAAGGATGGAATGGGCCTCGCTCTGCACCAGCCCATGCAGGTCGATCCGCGCTTCGAGCGCCAGCCGGCCCTTGGCGATCTTGCGTTTGACCGGCTTTTCCAGCGGATGATGCACCCCCGCCGACGGTTTCGCCGCCGATGGTAGCGTCGGCTGCAGCGGCATGGGCGCGGCGGGTGTCTGTTTTTCCTGTTCCCGTTCGGCCGCCGCTTCGGCTTCGGCAAGAAAGGCGTCGAGTTCGGTCAGCGCGCCCGCCTTGCCGGGCATCGGCCGCGTGCTGCGGGCGACCTTGCCCCAGAGGATCCTCTCATCTGCGCTGAGCTTGCGATCCCTGGCCATCAGTCGAATCTTCCGGCGGCGGCATTGGGGATGAGGATGGCAAAATCGGCATCGTTGCGGACCGTGCCGGCACTTTCCCCAGCCATATCCCCCGAGCCGGTGAAGATGTCACCGCGCGCCGGCCCGACGATCGCCGAGCCGGTGTCGAGCGCCAGCATCAGCCGGCGGAACGGTCGACCGTGATCGAGATGGGTGAGGCTTTCGGCGCGAATGAAAAAGGGAAAACCGAACGTATGGATCATCCGGTCGACCGCAAGCGAGCGCCCGGCGAGAAGCGGCACCTTGGCGGCGGCGATCGGACCGGCCCCAGGATCGGCGGTTCGCAGGCTGAAAGCCTGCGAGGGCGCTTCCCGGAAGAAAATATAAGAGTGGTTATGCCACAGCACCTCGTCGACGCGCTCGGGATTGCGCGCCAGCCAGGCGCGGATCGCCTGCATCGAAATCTCCGCCCGATCGATCTCGCCCCTCTCGATCAGCAACTTGCCGATCGCCGAAAAAGCATGGCCGGCCTTCGCGGCATAGGTGATGCGGCCGATATGGCCATCCCGATAACGCAGGCGGGCAGCGCCCTGCACATGCACGAAGAAGACATCGACCTTCGACTTCGCCCAGGCGATTTCGAGGCCTCGGCCTTCGAGAAAACCCTGATCGATGGCGCGGCGGTCCGGATAGGCACCGATGCGGCCGTCATGCAGACGGCCGAAAGCATAGGCGCTGTCGAGCTCGGCGGGGCGATTGGCGTCGTCGAGATCGATCAGATCATCCGGGCGCCTGTAGAAAGGGAAACGGAATATTTCGTCCGGCCGCTCCGACACCTCGATGTCAGGCTCGTAGAAGGCGGTGACGAAGCCGGAATTGCCGTCCTTGCGGCGGATCAGAAAGGGTCGACAGTGCGTCTCGAAAAAGGCGCGCGCCGATGCCGGAGATGACGGACTGACATCTTCGGCGGCGACCAGAAGCGGGAGCAGGTCTTCCGAACTCAGGCCAAGCGATCCGGTGCGGTACGGTTTGACATCGCTGATTTGCCGCCGGCAGCGTCGCATGACTTCAAAAAGGCCGGAAGGATCATCATCCTTCCAGCCTTCCAGAGTGTCGAAGCTTATGGCCTGCAGGACGAAGTCCGCTGCGTGGTCACTCATGTTCCGATTCGGTCGCCACGAGTTTCCAGTTCGGGTCGCGCGAGCGGGTGTCGCGGGCAAAGGTCCAGAGGTCGTTGACCTCGGCGACGTTTTCGGCGTCGCCTTCGATCAGCACATCCGCCTTGTCGTAGGTGGCCGAAATGAGCTGGCTGATGATGCGCACGGTGATCTGCGCTTCGCTGCCCTTCGTCTCCGCATGGGTGATTTCGGCCTTGTCGATGCCGACGAAGGTGGACTTCACCTTCTCACCGCGGGCTTCGCGTTCGCCGATTGCCGCATCGAAACCGTCATAGACTTCACGGGACAGCAAGTTCTTGAGTGTTTTCCGGTCGCCATCGGCATAGGCCATGACGATCATCTCGTAAGCCATGCGGGCGCCGTTCAGAAACTCCTTCGGGCTGAAAGCGGGATCGGCCTTGTTCAGCGCACGCAGCGATTCGTTGAGCGGCGTTCCAGGCGCCGCAAAAGCATCGATGGCGGCGAAGCGATCCTCATCCTCGGTCGTCGCATCGCGCCGCGGCAGCGTTACGACTTTGCCGGCATCGGCGGCATCGGCCGGAGCCGCATCCCGCGGCGTATAGAGATCGCGCGGCGGCTTCTCATTTCCTGTGCGGCGCCCGAGCACGGAGCGAAGCTGAAAGAAAATCAGCACAGCCGCCACCAGGAAAAATAATGTGATGAAGTCGTTCGAACTCATATCGTATCGCAGCCGCCGTTAACATCTCTGATTTGTACTCCCATATAGTCCGCCTATACAGATGATTCAAATGATGGCTGGCATCTTCGCCGGCGCCAAGAGGAGACCGGCACGTCCGGGACATGACAGACATGCGTTTTTCGATCCTGCCAGCTTTCATTCTGCTGCTCCCGTTCGCCGAAATTGCCGGTTTCGTCGTCGTCGGCCGGGCGATCGGATTGTGGCTGACGCTCGCGCTCGTCATGCTGGGTTTCGTTCTCGGCGTGGTTCTGCTGCGCCGGCAAGGCATCGGTATTTTGCGCCGCATGTCGAGCGAAGGACGAAACGGGGTGATGCCTGGCCGAGATTTGCTGCGGCCGGCGATGAACGTCATCGCCTCGCTGCTGCTGATCATTCCCGGCTTCCTCACGGATATCATTGCCATCCTCATTCTCATTCCGCCGGTGCGCGATCTGGTCTGGCGGGCGATTGCCAAACGCTTCGTCGTCGTCAACGCCAAGGGCGGTTTTTCCTCCGAGCCACAACCCGATTTTCGCGACCGCAAGCCAAACTCAAAGGTGGTCGATCTCGACGAGGAGGACTATCATAGAGAGCCGGATCGCAACTCGCCGTGGTCCGGCAAGCATCTCGGCGATTGAGGCACTGCGGCTGATCAACCGCGCCAAGCGCTCAGGGTTGTAAGCCTTTCCCTGAAATGTTAGATGGCGGCACCATTCCCATGCCCCTCGAGGAAAAGCCAATGGCAGACGATAACAACAACAACGGTGCGGCCAACCCCACCCTTTCGATCCTTGCGCAATATACCAAGGATCTCTCCTTCGAAAATCCGGGTGCGCCGCGTTCGCTGCAGGCCCGCGACAAGGCGCCGACGATCAACATCAATGTGAACGTCAACGCCAACCCGCTTTCCGATACGGATTTCGATGTCGTGCTGTCGCTGAACGCCGAAGCCAAGGATGGCGACAAGACGGTCTTCCATACCGAACTCGCCTATGGCGGCGTCTTCCGCGTGGCCGGTTTCCCGCAGGAGCACATGCTGCCGGTTCTCTTTATCGAGTGCCCGCGCATGCTCTTCCCCTTCGCCCGTCAGATCATCGCCGACGTCACCCGCAACGGCGGTTTCCCGCCGCTGATGATCGACCCGATCGACTTTACGCAGATGTTCGCCCAGCGCGTCGCCGAAGAACAGGCCCGCGCCAAGGTTCAAGCCGTTCCAAACTGAGCGGATCTTTCTTCACTGAAATACGGATGCCCGGGCTGGTCCCGGGCATTTTCAATTGTGGCTGGTTCAATCGAGGTTGGCGTATTTCGCCCAGATACTTTTTTCCCCGAGCTTAGCGACGAGCGCCTCATGCGCCTGCTCCTCGGTTTGGCTGAGGCGGCTACCAAGCGGGCGGGGCCGCTCGAGCACTGCGGCAATCACTTCATCGTCATCCCCAGCCATGTCACCGCGAGCTGCCTGGTTGGATTTGCTGACCGTGCTCAGACCGAAGGCTGCCTGTCGGCCGCCGATCATCTCGATATAGACTTCGGCAAGCAGTTCGGAGTCGAGCAGCGCGCCGTGTTTGGTCCGGTGCGAATTGTCGATGCCGTAACGCCGGCAAAGCGCATCGAGCGAATTCGGCCCCATCGGATGTTTGCGTCGGGCCATCGACAAGGTATCGAGCACCCTTTCCGGCAGGATCGGCGGCAAGCCGATCCGCGCGAACTCCGCGTTGATGAAGCCCATATCGAAGGTGGCGTTGTGGGCAATCCACTTCGCATCGCCGAAAAAGGTAAGGATTTCTTCGGCGACGTCCGCAAAAGGCTTCTTGTCCTTCAGGAATTCATCGGTGATGCCGTGTACGGCGAGCGCATCCGGATGAACCTTCTGATCTCCGGGATTGATGAAGATATGGATCGTGTTGCCTGTGGGGAAATGGTTGAAGAGCTCGATGCCGCCGATTTCGATGATGCGGTCGGCGCGATTGTCGAGACCGGTGGTTTCCGTATCGAAGATGATCTCACGCATTCCGGAAATCTCCCTTGGCAATCCGCGTTTTCAGGTCGGCGACGATCTCGAGCACCCGTTCCCTCGTCTCCGCGATACTGTGACTGGTGTCGATCAGATAATCGGCCCGCCGCCGTTTTTCCGCGTCCGGTGTCTGGCGGGAGAGAATCATGCTGAATTTTTCCTCGGTCATGTCGGGACGCGCAAGCACCCTTTGACGCTGAATCTGTGGATCAGTGCTGACGACGACGATGACGTCGACTCTTTCCTCAGCGCCGGTTTCGAAGAGCAGCGGAATATCGAGCAGTACCATGTCGGCGCCAGCGGCACCTTGTTGCGCCAGAAATTCCATCTCGCGTTTGCGAACCAGCGGATGGACGATCGCTTCCAGGCGTTTAAAGCCGTCGGGATCAAGAGCGAGCTGGCGGCCAAGTTCATGCCGATCGACTGCTCCATCCTTCATCGTGCCGGGAAAGGCGGCATCCACCAGGGGCGCAGCCTCGCCGGCATAGAGATCGTGGACCACGGCATCAGAATCGTTCACCGGGATTCCGGCATCGGCAAAGAGCTTTGATGCCGTCGATTTTCCCATTCCGATGGAGCCGGTGAGACCGATCTTCAGCATCAGTGTGATTCCATATCTGCAATGATGAGCGCACGCAGTGCAGCGTCGACAACGGGACGCTGTCCGAACCATCTCTCGAATCCGGGCACGGCCTGATGCAACAGCATGCCGAGACCATCCACAATAGGAAATCCTTGCTCTTCTGCCTGTGCCAGGATCGGCGTCTTCAAGGGCACATAGACGATGTCGGTGACCACGGCATCGGCTGCAAGAGGTGAAAAATCGAGCTGGGGCGCAGCCTCGCCGTCCATGCCGAGCGAGGTGGTATTGATGAAGAGGCCGGCACCCTTCATGACGTCGGCAAGCGCACCCACCGGGTGGGCCTGAACTCTCGGGCCAAAGCGATCCGCGAGTTCACGCGCCCGATCGACGGTCCGGTTGACGACGTGGATCTCCCTGAAACCGCGATCGCGAATCGCCTGGATGATCGCACGGCTGGCGCCGCCGGCGCCAAAGACGACGGCCGTGCCATGCCGGTCCCAGCCGGGATGGCGTTCGTCGAGATTGGCGATGAAACCGCGACCGTCGGTATTCGTCGCATGCAGGACGCCATCCTCCAGCCAGAGCGTGTTCGAGGCGCCGAGTTCGTGCGACAGGGCGTCCGGTTTGTCGGCGAGCCGGAATGCCAGTTCCTTGTGGGGAATGGTGACATTGCCGCCGGTAAAGCCGGAACTGCCGTCCTTCAGAGAAAGAATGAAATCGGCAAAGGCCTCGGGTGCGACTTCGTGAGCGCGGTAGCTGCCCGGCAGGCCGAGCGTCTTCAGCCAATATCCGTGGATCAATGGCGAGCGTGAGTGCTTGATGGGAAAGCCCGTGACAAACGCTTTCGGCCCGAATGTTTCACGTGAATCAGCCATCGATCGCTCCGAGTTCTCGCAATTTTTTTAGAAGCGCCAGCATCGGCAGGCCGAGAATGGTGAAATAATCACCCTCGATCTTTTCGAAGAGCTGGATGCCCTCCCCCTCCAACTGATAGGCGCCGACACTGGAAAGTGCCCGTTCGCCAACCCGCGCCAGATGTCTGGCGATGAACTCCACCGTCAGCGGCCGCATCGTCAGTTCGGCATGCGCGAGATATTCCCACAAGAGCACACCATTGCGGACGATCGCGACGGCACTGTTCAATCGGTGGGTCACTCCGGAAAGGGCTTGAAGATGACGAGCCGCGTCGGCCATATCAGTCGGCTTGTGGAAGACGCGGTCGCCGAGCGACATGGTTTGATCCGACCCGATGACCAGGCTATCCGGAAAGCGGCTGCTCACTTCCTCGGCCTTGGCCTTGGCCAGGACGAGGGCAACGGCATCCGGCTTGGCGCCGGCTTTTTCCAGCGGCGCTTCGACCGCCCGTTCATCGATCCTTGCGGCATGCGCCTCGAAGGACAGACCGGCATTTACCATCAGCATCCGGCGAAAGGGACTCGACGATGCAAGGATGAGTTTCGGCGTCATGGGTTCCTCACAGTGCCGGCTTTTCGTCAGCGCTTAGCGCAGCTTCGGGCGCAGGGCAACGATTGCCGCAGCTGTTTCCTCGATCGAGCGGCGGGTGACGTCGATCAGCGGCCAGTTATGACGGGCACAGAGCGAGCGGGCATATTTCAGCTCCTCCGAAATCGCGGCGCGGTCGGTATAATGTTCGCGATCGAAACCCTGCGTCACTCCGAGCACCCGATTTTCCCGCACCTGGGAAATACGGTCGGTGGTGGCGATCAGGCAGACGATGAGCGGTTTGGTCGCGACGAAGAGGCTTTCCGGCAATGGCACGCCATAGACGATCGGAATGTTCGCCGTCTTGATGCCGCGGTTGGCGAGGTAGATGCTGGTCGGTGTTTTCGATGTACGGCTGATGCCGATGATGACGACATCGGCATCGTTATAGTCGTCCGGCATCTGGCCGTCGTCGTGATCCATGGTGAAATTCAGCGCTTCGATGCGCGCGAAGTAGCCAGCATTCATCACATGCTGCGCTCCGACCCGGCGGCGCGACGGGGCGCCGAGATAGATCTGGAATGCATTCATCACCGGCTCCAGCACATTCACCGAGGCCACGCCCATCTCGACGCAGCGCTCATCGATCAGGCTCGCGAGCTCCCGGTCGACAATGGTGTAGAGCACGATGCCGGGGGCGTCATCGATCGCTTGGAGAACCGGCAGCAGCTGCTTGCGATTGCGGATCAGCGGATAGACGTGTTCGATCGGCTGAGCGGATCTGAACTGCGCCGACGCGGCGCGGCCGGCGGAGATCAGAGTCTCTCCCGTTGAGTCAGAAATCAGATGCAGATGAAAGAAGTTCGTTCTGTTCTCCACGCTATTTTCCGCTGCCTGTTGAAAAGACTGGATGAAACAGAGCTACGGTGCCGAGGCAGCCTCCGGCAAGGGAAAACATGCCTCTTTATCCACATTTCGAATTTTGCGGATCGGTTTCAGCCGACCCTGTGGACGATGGGGAAGAGATCGATTTGTTGAAAGCTGGTCCACAGCCTATCCACAGGCACAAGAAAAATCACCGATCCGGAAGGACTTGGAATCATTTTCAGATTCGGATTTTCCCCGAACATCGGAAAAAATGGCGAAATCCTTCCGATGTTTTTTGCAGGCGCGCGACAAATGGCATCGGCGGTGGATGGATTTTAATCCTTGATAGACACCGACTCTAAGAAATAGAAACCTTTTAAAATATCTTTGATTTTTTATAGGGAAGAAGCGCTTGAGCGAGACGCGCCGAAAGATCATGAGGGTTCTGGATGGCGAAAGCCTCTCCCCTCCTCCTCTCTGGCTGATGAGGCAGGCGGGGCGCTATCTGCCGGAATATCGGGAGACACGGGCAAAGGCAGGGAGTTTTCTCGATCTTTGCTATACGCCCGATCACGCCGTCGAAGTGACATTGCAGCCGATCCGCCGCTATGGCTTCGATGCAGCCATCCTGTTTTCCGATATCCTGGTCATTCCCGATGCAATGAAGCGGAACGTCCGGTTCACCGAAGGCCATGGTCCTGAGATGGATCCAATCGATGAAGCCGGGATCAGCAGATTGAATGGCGAAGAGGTTGTCGATTATCTCAGGCCGGTGCTGGAGACGGTGCGGCGGCTGCGTGAGGGGCTGCCAGCCGAGACGACGCTGCTCGGCTTCTGCGGCGCGCCTTGGACGGTCGCGACCTATATGATCGCCGGACATGGCACGCCGGATCAGGCGCCTGCCCGCCTTTTCGCGTATAGGCATGCTCGCGCCTTCGAGCATCTGCTGATGCTGCTTGCTGACGTATCGGCCGATTATCTCGTGGCCCAGATTGATGCCGGCGCCGATGCCGTGCAGATTTTCGATTCCTGGGCCGGCGTTCTCGGTGAGAGGGAATTCGAGGCGTTCGCGATCAGGCCGGTTGCGCGGATGATCGCTTCGGTCAAATCGCAGCGGCCACACGCGCGCATCATCGCTTTCGCCAAGGGCGCCGGCTACCAGCTGAAAACCTATCGCCAGAAGACTGGTGCGGATGCGATCGGTCTCGACTGGTCTGTCCCGCTGGCCTTTGCCGCCGAACTTCAAAAGGACGGGCCGGTGCAGGGCAACCTCGATCCTATGCGCGTCGTTGCCGGCGGTCGGGCGCTTGAAGAGGGCATCGACGATATTCTGCAGCATCTCGGCAATGGGCCGCTGATCTTCAATCTCGGTCACGGCATCACGCCGCAGGCCGACCCCGAGCATGTGCGTCTGCTGGTCGATCGTGTGCGTGGCGGGCGGATGCGAGGCGGGGCGTGACGATGGAGAAGCAGACCGATCGGAGACCTGGCGCTTACGCCCGGCGCCGAGCCCATTTTGCGCTGGTCTTCTTCGCGCTGATGGCGGTCGGGCTTTTCGCCTGGAACCCCGATAATCTCTATCTCTGGATCAAGGCACTGCACATCATCGCGGTCATTTCCTGGATGGCTGGATTGTTCTATATGCCGCGGCTGTTCATCTATCACACCGATGCCGAACCGGGTTCGGTGCAATCGGAAACCTTCAAGGTGATGGAACGCCGGCTGCTTCGAATCATCATGACGCCGGCGATGATGCTGACGTGGATTTTTGGCCTCTATCTCGCTTGGTCGGTCTATGGATTCCAAGGCGGCTGGCTGCACGCCAAGATCGGTCTCGTTGTGCTGCTGACGGGCGTTCATATGTTCTTCAGCCGTGCCGTCAGAGCCTTCGAGCGGGATGAAAACCGCCGCTCTGCGCGCTATTGGCGGTTCATGAACGAGGCACCGACATTGCTGATGATCCTGATCGTGATCCTCGTCGTGGTGAAGCCATTCTGAGGCAAAATCCATACTCAGGTTAAATTTGCTTCATTTTAAGCAGCCCTCTTGCGGCAGCGATTGCGAGTCGCTATTTTCCGCGCATCTCATCTACGTGGCATGTGTGTAGAGTTCAGTCGTCTGCGAGCCCTTTCGCAGTACCGAATACGACCCAACATCGCCTTTCCCCTTCGAAATTGAAAAGAGTATTGGTCACTTCATGGCTGAAATGAAGCTTCAGGAACTTAAGAGCAAATCCCCGACGGATCTTCTGGCTTTCGCCGAATCGCTCGAGGTTGAGAATGCCAGCACGATGCGCAAACAGGAATTGATGTTTGCTATCCTCAAGATGCTCGCCAGCCAGGATGTCGAAATCATCGGCGAAGGTGTCGTCGAAGTGCTCCAGGATGGTTTCGGTTTCCTGCGTTCCGCAAATGCCAACTATCTGCCAGGCCCAGATGATATTTATATCTCCCCCTCGCAGATCCGCCGTTTCTCGCTGAAAACAGGTGATACGGTCGAAGGCCCCATCCGCGGGCCGAAGGAAGGCGAGCGCTATTTTGCGCTGCTCAAGGTCAACACTATCAATTTCGACGATCCGGAAAAGATTCGTCATAAGGTTCATTTCGACAATCTGACGCCGCTCTATCCGAACGAGCGTTTCAAGATGGAACTCGATATTCCCACCACCAAGGATCTGTCGCCGCGCGTGATCGACCTGGTGGCGCCGCTCGGCAAGGGCCAGCGTGGACTGATCGTCGCGCCGCCCCGCACCGGTAAGACCGTGCTGCTGCAGAATATCGCGCATTCGATTACCGCGAACCATCCGGAGTGCTATCTCATCGTTCTTCTGATCGATGAGCGTCCTGAGGAAGTGACCGACATGCAGCGTTCCGTTCGCGGCGAGGTCATCTCCTCGACCTTCGACGAACCGGCCGTACGTCACGTCCAGGTGGCGGAAATGGTCATTGAAAAGGCAAAGCGTCTTGTCGAACATGGGCGCGACGTCGTCATCCTGCTCGATTCGATCACGCGCCTCGGCCGTGCCTACAACACCGTGGTTCCCTCCTCAGGCAAGGTCCTGACCGGCGGTGTCGACGCCAATGCGTTGCAGCGTCCTAAGCGCTTCTTCGGTGCGGCGCGCAATATCGAGGAAGGCGGTTCCTTGACGATCATCGCCACGGCGCTGATCGATACCGGCAGCCGTATGGATGAAGTGATCTTCGAAGAATTCAAGGGCACCGGCAACTCGGAAATCGTCCTTGATCGCAAGGTCGCCGACAAGCGCATCTTCCCGGCGATGGACATCCTCAAGTCCGGCACGCGCAAGGAAGACCTTCTCGTCCCACGCCAGGATCTGCAGAAGATCTTTGTGCTCCGCCGCATCCTTGCGCCAATGGGCACGACCGATGCGATCGAATTCCTGATCGACAAGCTGAAGCAGACGAAGAACAATTCCGACTTCTTCGATTCGATGAATACATAATCCTTAGCCGGATTCATCCTATGAGAGCTGGAGGCATCGTGATGATGTCGCCAGCTTTTCTATTTAGGAGGAACCGATTCGAATTCGAAGATTAACCAGGCAATATGGCCATGTTGAATGATACCATATATGCGCTATCGAGCGGTGCTGCACCTTCAGGTGTTTCGGTTATTCGCATCAGCGGTCCGCTGACCAGAGACATATTGGTGAGCCTCGTCGGCTCGGTGCCGAAAGCTCGATACGCATCGCACCGAACGATTCGGACTCGTAACGACCAACCGATCGACAGTGGTCTGGTGCTGTTTTTTCCGGGGCCAAATTCATTTACCGGGGAAGATGTCGCGGAGCTACAGCTCCATGGCAGCAAGGCTGTCCTGGCGGCGCTGTTTCACACGCTTGGCGACATTCCAGGTGTTCGAATGGCTGTTGAGGGTGAGTTCTCCCGCCGGGCTTTTGAGAACGGCAAGCTTGACCTGGTCGAGGTCGAAGGACTGGCCGACCTCATCGGCGCCGAGACGGAAATGCAGCGACGCCTTGCGGTCGAACATAGCGCCGGCGGACTTTCCGCAATTTACGATGCGTGGGCGGAACGATTAACGCGCGCACGAGCGTTGATCGAGGCGGAACTTGATTTTCCCGACGAGGATGATGTTCCAGGGTCGGTATCGGACATGGTCTGGGCCGATATGGGTAAGCTTCGCACCGATATCGAACACCATTTGGCGGCGGCTTCGGCAGGTGAGATTATCAGAGACGGCTTCAAGGTGGTCATCGCCGGTGCGCCGAACGCCGGAAAATCGAGCCTGCTGAATGCCCTGGCGCGGCGCGATGTTGCGATCGTCACCGAGATCGCCGGCACCACCCGCGATGTTCTGCAGGTCGATCTCGATATCGATGGCTACCTGATCAAGCTCTATGACACAGCCGGCCTGCGGGACGCTGAGGACCGGGTGGAAATGGAGGGCGTTCGGCGCGCGCGTGTTGCACTTCGCGATGCCGATCTTGTGCTGCTCCTGGTCGACATGGCGAATCCGCTGCTCCCTGGAGACTTGGAGGCAACTTGGCCTCATGTTACAGTCGGGACGAAGAAGGATCTCGTTGAGGTCGGCTCGGACCGGTACGATCTGCAGATTTCGACGACAACCGGTGACGGCTTGCTGGAATTGCGGCAGTTGATCGGCGACAATGTCGCAGCGCGGTTCAGCGGCCTGTCCATGGCGATCCCCAGTCGGCAACGGCATAAAGATTCGCTAACGAAATGTTTGGCGGCGCTTGATACTGCGATTACGCAGAAGGACGTAAATCTCGAACTGCGGACCGAGCAGCTTCGAATTGCCGCCGAGTATTTGGGGAGAATTACCGGAAGAGTGGATGTCGAACAGCTGCTTGGGGTGATCTTCTCGGAGTTTTGTATCGGGAAATGATTCACGTGAAACGCGATCGGTGTCACGTTTATGGCTGGTTTCACGTGAAACGTACACACGATCTGGAGTCTTGAATGACCGATAATGTCTATGATGTGATCGTGATCGGTGGCGGCCATGCGGGGTCGGAAGCCGCCAGCGCGGCCGCGCGGCTCGGTGCGAAAACCGCCTTGGTGACGCACAGGCGGGACACGATCGGTGTGATGTCCTGCAATCCGGCAATCGGCGGGCTTGGTAAGGGTCACTTGGTTCGCGAGATCGACGCTATGGATGGCCTGATGGGTCGTATCGCCGACGCTGCGGGCATTCAGTTCAGGATGCTGAACAAGAAAAAAGGGGCAGCCGTTCGAGGACCGCGAACCCAGGCCGATCGAAAGCTCTATCGTTTGGCGATGCTGGCGGCGATTGAGGCCACACCTGGTCTGGACATCGTCGAAGGCGATGCGTTTGATCTGGACGTTGTCGACGGGCGTGTTGCCGGGGTGGTCATGAAGGATGGTCGAACCCTAAAGACTCCTGCCGTCGTTTTGACGACTGGAACCTTCCTGCGTGGACTTATTCATATCGGTTCGGAAAAGACGCCGGCCGGTCGTGTCGGTGAAGCGCCGTCGATCGGGTTGTCTGCCACGCTGGCCAGGCTGGGATTGCGCTTGGGACGACTGAAGACCGGGACACCGGCGCGGTTGGACGGAAAGACCATAGACTGGCAATCCGTCGGCCGGCAGGGGGCTGACGAGGAACTCGTGCCCTTCTCCTTTATGACCGACAGGATTACGACGCCGCAGATCGAATGCGGGGTCACCAGGACGACTGAAGCGACCCATCGCATCATTGTCGACAACATCATGCGATCGGCGATGTATTCCGGACAGATCGAAGGCGTCGGTCCTCGCTATTGCCCGTCTATCGAAGACAAGCTGGTAAAATTTGGAGAGCGGGATGGGCATCAAGTCTTTCTCGAGCCCGAGGGACTGGACGACGACACAGTTTATCCGAACGGTATTTCCACCTCTTTGCCGGCGGACGTCCAGGCAGATTTCATCAAGACAATTCCCGGGCTTGAAGCGGCAAGAATTCTGCAACCCGGCTATGCAATCGAATATGATCACGTTGACCCGAGAGAGTTGACGCCGTCGTTGGAAGTCAAACGGCTGAAAGGTCTCTTTCTTGCGGGCCAGATCAATGGCACCACCGGCTATGAGGAGGCGGCCGCCCAAGGCTTGGCTGCAGGTCTAAACGCGGCGTTGCAGAGCAGCGATTCGGATCCGTTTCATTTTAGTCGGACCAGCTCCTATATTGGCGTCATGATCGACGATCTCACGTCACGTGGCGTTACGGAGCCGTATCGAATGTTTACCTCGCGGGCGGAATATCGGCTGACTTTGCGTGCTGACAATGCCGATATGCGGTTGACGCCATTGGCCATGCGGTTGGGCTGCGCCAACGGCGCACGCGCGCAGCGATTTACAGCCTATCAGAATGAGATGGACATGGGTCGAGCGCTCTTGCATTCGCTCACCGTTACGCCGAATGAAGCGCGGCGGGCCGGCTTGAATATCAATCTCGATGGGCAGCGCCGAACCGCTTATGATTTGTTGTCCTATCCGTATTATGATTTTGCTGAACTTCGCCGTGTTTGGCCTGAGACATTTGGTACGATGGGATCCAAGGTCGCGGAAGCGTTGGAAATTGAGGCCGGCTATTCAGTTTATCTGGATCGGCAAGCCACGGCGATTGCCGATCAGCAACGCGACGAGCAACGGCAGATACCGCTCGATTTCGATTACGATGCGCTTTCCGGCCTCTCCAACGAACTCAAGGTGAAGCTCAGCGCGGCTCGCCCCTTCAACATTGCCCAGGCCTCCGTCGTTGAGGGGATGACGCCGGCGGCAATCGCATTGCTGCTTGTGCATTTGCGCCGCCTAACGTCTGCCGAGCGTCAAAGCGCCTGACGACGAGATTTGAAAGTCTTTCGGAATGGAATTAAACGGTTTGCGTGTTTCACGTGAAACACAGGAACGGCTTCAACACTTCGCGGTACTTTTTCAGAAGTGGGCCAAAACGATCAATCTGGTGGCGCCGTCGACACTCGAAGATCTATGGCACCGGCATATCGCTGATAGCAGCCAGGTGTTTCAGATCCATCCTCAACCGATCACCTGGGTTGATCTCGGCAGTGGCGGGGGCTTTCCGGGCGTTATTACGGCGATTTTTCTGGCCGAGCTGCAAAGCGGCTGGGTGCATCTGGTCGAAAGCAACCATAAAAAGGCGGCCTTTCTGCGGACAGCGCTGCGAGAGACGCAGGCGCGTGGGAGTGTGCATACCAATCGAATCGAAGATGCCTATGCCGAGATTGGCGACTGCGGTGCGATTTCAGCCCGAGCGTTGGCCGACCTGGACGGGCTCATGGACTATTCGGCTCCGTGGATGCTGGGCAAGCAAAATTGCCGTGGCTTTTTTCATAAAGGCCGGGATTACCTGCGGGAAATCGACAAAGCACGTGGTCGGTGGGAATTCGATCTGTTAGAACATAAGAGCGCCGTCGAGCAGGAATCTGTTATTTTGGAAGTATCAAATCTCCGGCGCTTGGTTTAACAGATCGGATATTGCGGCAATGGCTGGCGAACGACACCGGATTATCACCATCGCAAATCAGAAGGGTGGTGTTGGCAAAACAACCACCGCAATCAACCTGGCAACGGCTCTTGCTGCCATTGGCGAGCGTGTCTTGATCGTTGATCTCGATCCGCAAGGCAATGCCAGCACCGGCCTCGGTATCGACCGTCGCGATCGCAAACTCTCCTCCTATGATCTGATGGTTGGCGATCGCGGTATCACCGAGGTGACGCTCGAAACAGTGGTTCCCAATCTTTTTATCGTCCCGTCGACGATGGATCTGCTTGGCGTCGAGATGGAAATCTCGCAGCAAAGCGATCGAGTCTTCAAATTGCGGAAAGCCTTGTCTTCGCCTGAAGCAATGGCGTTCTCCTATATTCTTCTGGATTGCCCGCCGTCATTCAATCTTTTGACGATGAATGCCATGGCGGCCGCGCATTCCGTGCTGGTGCCGCTGCAATGTGAATTTTTCGCGCTGGAGGGGCTGAGCCAGTTGCTCGAGACCGTCAGCCAGGTTCGTCGAACGGTGAATCCGCGCCTGGATATCCAGGGGATCGTCTTGACAATGTTTGATGCGCGCAACAATCTCGCCCAGCAAGTGGTCAATGATGTGCGCACCCATCTCGGCGAAAAGGTTTACCATACGTTAATTCCGCGCAATGTCCGGGTTTCCGAGGCGCCGTCCTACGGCAAGCCAGCTATTCTCTATGATCTGAAATGCGCGGGCAGCCAGGCCTATCTGCAACTGGCCTCAGAGGTCATTCAACGGGAGCGCCAGAGACTGGCCGCGTAATATCATTTCAGGGGTGTAGGTGAGTGTAGATCATGAATGACGATGTATCGAAAAGGCGATTGGGCCGTGGCCTCGCGGCGCTGATAGGCGAAATGGATCAGCCTGTCCCGGTGGAAGCCGAGCGGACCATCAGTGCCGACAGGATGATCCCGATCGAGTTCGTCAGCCGTAACCCCCGCAATCCTCGTCGTTTCTTCGATGACACTGAGCTGCACGATCTCGCAAGCTCCATTCGTCAGCATGGTATCGTGCAGCCGATCGTGGTGCGAACGATATCGCGGGATCGATATGAAATCATCGCTGGTGAGCGCCGCTGGCGCGCCGCTCAGCTTGCCGGATTGATCGAAATTCCAGTCATTGTCCGTGACGTCGATGACAAGACGGCGTTGGAAATCGCCATTGTCGAAAACGTGCAGCGCGCGGATCTCAATCCGCTTGAGGAAGCCTTGGGCTATGAGCAGCTCATCGCAGAATATGGCTACACCCAGAACGACCTCGGCGAGATCATCGGCAAAAGCCGCAGCCACGTTGCCAATTCTCTGCGCCTGTTGAAACTGCCGGACCCGGTTCGTGATCTGCTTGCTGCCGGCAGCCTGTCGGCCGGGCACGCACGCGCGCTGGTTTCGACGCCGGATCCGGCCAGTCTTGCCCGTACGATCGTTGCGAAGGGCATGTCGGTCCGCGATGCGGAGAAGCTGGCGCAGAACAATATCAAGGCACAATCCGAGCCTCCGCCGGCCCTACGGCGCGATCAGAAGGATTCCGACACGCTGGCCCTGGAAAGAACACTTTCCGATGCCCTCGGCCTTGACGTTGCGATCAATCACAAAACCAGTGGCGGGCAGATTAAAATTTCCTACAAGTCGCTGGAGCAGCTCGAGGAAATCTGCCGCTTGCTCGAGCGGCGTTAGAGCGATTCCCAGAAAATAGCGAAGCGGTTTTCCGTCCAGAAGGGCGTGAAGGGGCAGAGCGTGCTTCGGTTAGCAGCTGAAGCGCTCCAAATCACGCCGATTTTCGACCGGATTGAAGGGTGGTGGAAAGAAGCGTTTGCATCGCAACGCTGTCTTCCAGTACCTGGCGCCGCCGACTCTGCAGAATTGCGGCCTGCAGGCGATTGGATTCACGGGCGATGCTTTCGGCGGTCCATTGGCGCAGCGCCTGTTCGATGATCGGCTTGCGGCGAAAATGCAGATGCCGCCCCATGGTCTGCATGATCTGAGGCGGCTGCAGGCGTTTTTCCTCCATTTCAGCGCGCATCGTATCGAGAAGCTGAAACTGCTTCAGGCATGCCTGAAGCACGAGAAAGATTGCGGTTTTTGAACTGCTGATCTTCTGCATGGCGTGCAGAAAGGCCGTGAGATCGCCGCTGAGAATCGCGTCGACGGCATCGTCGACGGAGATCGCGCTGGCATCGCCAATTATTTCGGTAACGTGATGTTCTTCAACCGTATCGGCGCCGCGACAATAGAGCGCGAGCTTGCGCACCTCGTTTCGGGAAGCGATGCGATCACCGCCAATCAGTGCGATCAGCGCCTGCCGCGCGGCCGGCGTGATACCGAGTTTCTCTGCACCGAGTTCGGTATCGATCAGCGTATTCAGAGCACGGCTGTCATCGGCGTAAGAGGGGATCGTCATGACAGATCGCGCGGCTTCGGCGGTCTTGCGCAGCAGCGAACCCTTTTTCAGGTCGCCGGCCTCCACGATTAGATAGGCGGCTTCGAGTGGTTTTTCGGCGAGCAGGGCCAGGGAATCGACGAGGTATTTTTCGTTTGCGGCGCCGCGGATCCAAATCAGCTTCTCACCGCCGAACAGCCCGATCGACTGGACCTCATCGACCAATCGTCCGGGATCCTTCTGCAGATCGCCGATATCGAGCTTCGTCAGCGAGAATGGGTCGTCGAGGGCCACACCACTTTTACCGGCAAGCAGACCCGCCCGTTCCGAAACGAGGCCGCGATCCGGCCCATAGATGACGAAGATCCGATAGTTCCGCGCCGATTTCTGCAGAAAGGTCTCGAATTCGTGGGATTTTATCTCTGCCACATCTCGCCTCAGCGGCTGAGGGCAGCGGCGATGTCGGCCCCTACGAATTCCGCCGCCTGATCCGCTGCGCGGTTCTCGGCATCACGGATCGCCCGCTGCTTGGCAAATTGCTGTTCGGAGAAATCCACCAGCGCTGTGGCCTGACGGCTGCCGGCCTTGATGACATGATTGTCGGTTATGGCACGCAGCGTGTAGGTGACGGTGACGGTCACCCGGCCGGCTTTCGACGTATCGCCGGATTCCTGAAGCAGCGTATCGGCGACGCTCGAGGTGGCGTGCATCTCAACCTGATATTGCGGGTTTGCGGCTTCGCCGGCGCCACGTGCTGCAAAGAAGATCAGGTGATTGCGAACCTGCTGTTCAACCCGGCTGCCTGCCGAGGAAAAGCCGACGGAGGAAAGCTTTTCGGTGAGACCGGAATTCTCGGAGTAAAGCGGCCGGACCTGGCAGGCAGAGAGAAAAGCCGCGGAGGCAAGGATCATGGCGATGCCGGCATTGCGAGCCAGCTTGCAAGCGATATCAAACGACAATGTTTACAATCCTTTGGGGAACCACGATGATCTTCTTCGGTGCCTGTCCGTTCAGCGCGTTCTTCACCGCATCCAGATCCAGCACGGCGGCGGTGACGGCATTCTGATCTGCATCGCGAGAAATTGTCAATTCGGCGCGTTTCTTGCCGTTGATCTGTACCGGCAGAACGACGTCGTTTTCGACAACGAGCGTTTCGTCGTAGCGCGGCCAGCTTGTCCGGGCAAGCAGCCCTTCATTGCCGAGCGCCGTCCAGCACTCCTCAGCCAGATGCGGCGTCATCGGTGCGACCAGCTGGATCAGGATCTCTGCGGCATCGCGGACTGCCGCGCGATAGGCGGCATCACCCTCTCCCGCCGCAACCCTGGTCAGCGGTGCGGCCAGTGCGTTCACGAGTTCATAGATGCGGGCGACGGCCTTGTTGAACCAGAGCTTGTCATAATCGTTTTCGACAGCCTTCAGCGTCTTGTGGGCGACCTGTGAGATCGGCAAGGCTTCCCCCTCGCTCGCCGGCGCAGCTGCGACGGCGGAGAGTGCGTCCGCGGCTTCCGAAATCAGCCGCCACAGGCGTTGGGTGAAACGATGGGCGCCTTCGACACCCGCCTCGGACCAAATGACATCACGCTCGGGCGGAGAGTCGGACAGAACGAAGAAACGGGCGGTATCGGCGCCATAGGAGGCGATGATATCGTCGGGATCGACGACGTTCTTTTTCGACTTCGACATCTTCTCGATCGAGCCGATCGCAACTTCCTCGTTGTTGGTCAGCAGGAAGGCCCGGCGTTTGCCGTCGAGTTCGTCGATGCGGATATCGGCAGGGGCCACCCACTCGCGGCTGGCGCCGGCACCGCGGCTATAGGTTTCGTGGACCACCATGCCCTGGGTGAAGAGACCCTTGAAGGGTTCGGTGGCCGCCACGTGACCGGTTTCGCGCATGGCGCGGGTGAAGAAGCGCGAATAGAGCAGGTGCAGGATCGCGTGCTCGATGCCGCCGATATACTGGTCGACCGGCAGCCAGCGGTTCGCGGCTTCGGGATCGGTTGGTTTTCCTTCCCAGGGCGCGGTAAAGCGGGTGAAATACCAGCTCGAATCGACAAAAGTATCCATCGTATCCGTCTCGCGGCGGGCATCCTTGCCGCAGGTCGGGCAGGAGACATGACGCCAGGTCGGATGACGGTCGAGCGGGTTGCCGGGCTGATCGAAGGTAACGTCGTCGGGCAGCTTGACCGGCAGGTCCTTCTTCGGCACCGGCACGACGCCGCAATCATCGCAGTGGATGACCGGGATCGGGCAGCCCCAATAACGCTGACGGGAAATGCCCCAGTCGCGCAGGCGGAAATTGACCTTGCGCTCGCCCTGCGGCGCATTGCCGAGCGAAGCGGCCGCCAGGCGGTCGGCAACGATATTGAAGGCCTCCTCCGTCGTCTTGCCGTCGAGGAAGCGCGAATTGATCATCACGCCCTCACCGTCATAGGCGGTATCGCCGACGGCAAAGCTCGCAGCGTCGCCATCCCTCGGCATGACGACGGCCACGACCGGCAGGCCGTATTTGCGAGCAAAATCAAGGTCGCGCTGGTCGCCTGACGGGCAGCCGAAGATCGCGCCGGTGCCGTAATCCATCAGGACGAAGTTGGCGATATAGACAGGCAGCTCCCAGGAGGGATCAAGCGGATGTCTGACGCGGATACCGGTATCCATGCCTTTCTTTTCGGCGGTCTCGAGTGCGGCGAGCGACGTGCCGGCACGGCGGCACTCCTCGCAGAAGGCTTCGATATCGGCATTCTTTGCGGCGGCATCCTTTGCCAGCGGGTGATCGGCGGCGATCGCCAGGAAGGAGGCGCCGAACAGCGTGTCCGGCCGGGTGGTATAGACCGTGACCTCGCTCTCGCCGGCAGGCGCCGTTTCCGGCACAATCTCCCAACGAATCGTCAGGCCTTCCGAGCGGCCGATCCAGTTCTTCTGCATCAGCCGCACTTTTTCCGGCCACTGTTCAAGCGTGTCCAGCGCGTCGAGCAGATCCTGGCTGAAATCGGTGATCTTGAAGAACCACTGCGTCAGTTCGCGCTGTTCGACCAGCGCACCGGAACGCCAGCCGCGGCCATCGATCACCTGTTCGTTGGCGAGCACAGTGTTGTCGACAGGATCCCAATTGACCTTCGACTGCTTGCGGTAAACCAAGCCCTTTTCCAGGAAATCCAGGAAGAGATGCTGCTGGTGCTGGTAATATTCGACATCGCAGGTGGCGAATTCGCGGCTCCAGTCCAGCGAGAGCCCCATGGCCTTCAACTGCGCCTTCATCGAGCCGATATTCTGGTACGTCCAGGAAGCGGGATGCACGCCGCGCTCCATGGCGGCGTTCTCTGCCGGCATGCCGAAAGCGTCCCAGCCCATCGGGTGCAGCACATTATAGCCCCGCGCGCGCTTATAGCGGGCGACGACATCGCCCATGGCGTAATTGCGGACATGGCCCATATGGATGCGCCCCGACGGATAGGGGAACATTTCGAGGACGTAATATTTTTCGCGCGG
>Ga0209051_1001040_pt1 | contig 26240 bp, 27 predicted proteins | sample AraplaCvi_mMS_r2_2_FD_184286 | JGI IMG/M metagenome (GOLD analysis project Ga0209051, IMG submission 184286) | Arabidopsis root microbial communities from North Carolina, USA - plate scrape MF_Cvi_mMS_r2 (SPAdes) (version 2) | ecosystem: Host-associated > Plants > Roots > Endosphere | place...
CACCCACGACCGGCGGATGCTTCAGAACGTGCGCTTGGACCGGACGTGGGTGGTGGACCACGGGCGGGTCACCGAACGGTGAGACCCGCCCGGGGCGCTCACTCCAGGACGAAGACGGGGATCTGCCGGTCGGTCTTGGTCTGGTACTCGGCGTACGGCGGGTAGGCCTCGACGGCCAGCTTCCACCACGCCTCGCGCTCGGCGCCGTCGACTTCGCGGGCCTGCAGGGTCTTCACCGTCTCGCCGTCCTGCACCGTGACGGTGGGGTTGGCCTTGACGTTGAAGTACCACGACGGGTGCTTGGGATCGCCGCCCTTGGAGGCGACCATGGCGTACTTGCCGTCGGATTCCACGCGCATCAGCGGGACGTAGCGCTTCTTGCCCGACTTCACCCCGGTGGTGGTGAACAGGACGATCGGGCGGTCGAGTACCTCGACGCCGTCGGTGGTGCCCTGCTCCAGGATGCGCTTGGTCTGGTCGCGCACCCAGTCCGTCGGACTCAGTTCGGCTTCGGTTTCGGCGTTGTCAGTCACGCGGCGCACAACACCGCAAGCCGATGGAATATTCCCGATCTCCGGTTCGACCCGTGACGCGGGGTCGGCCTAGGTGGTGACGGGGACGACGACCTCGTTGCGACGGCGGAACGGCAGCGTCCAGGGCGGGTCGTAGAACCAGGCCTGCGGCTCGCCGCTCGCTTCGATTCCGTTGTCGCGCAGCATCTTCAGCAGCTCGTCGGACTTCGCCGCGATCGTCGCGGGGCCGCGGTCACCGGTGAAGCGCAGCACCGCCATCGTCTCGGCAGGCACCTCGACGAGGCGCACCCTGTCGTCGTCGGGAGTGGGCAGGGTGTCGAGAGTCCACTTCGACGGCATGAAGAAGCGGATGACCCAGCCGTTGTCGTCGTCGCCCGTGCGGGAGACCGGGGCCGTCATCGCGATCTTGGCTCCGGTGGATCCGGCCTGGCTGACGGGCGCCGTCATGGCGATCTGGTCGGAGCCCCCGTTGCCGCCGAAGATGTAGCGGGCCAACCGTCGAAACCCCTCGCTGCGCGCCCGTTCCTCGGCGGCCACGACGGTGGTCTCGGCGGCGATACGCGCTCGATAGCGGCGGATCTCGAGGCCACCGGCCAACCGCTCGGTGTCGTGAGGCGGTTCCTCGGTGCCCACGCGGATGCCGACGATCCCGAGCACGGATTCGGCTACCTGCGTCACCACCTTGGTCAGTTGGTTCAGCGGGTTCGACATGCCCCGACGGTACCCGCGCGCCGGGAGTCGCAACCGTGGTCGGCGTTTGAGACCCCTCGGGGACGGGGATGTCGTCACCACCAAGCAGATAGGAGGGTGGCCATGACACTGACGACCGTGACCAGCGTGTTCGGCCGCGCGGTGGACTTCGTGCGCCCGGACGGCCGCCACCGAATCGTCGCCCAGCCGCACGTACCCCTGCTGGCGCTGATGGCCCCGTCCGGGACGACGACCCGCATCTCGGGATCGGCGCCTAGGCGATGACGGCGTTGCCTCCGGACCCCGACCCCGCCGAGATACCGACGGTCGCCGACGCCCACGGGGTCGAGCCGGGTGAGACCCCGCCCGACTCCGGGTCGACGAGTCAGTCGGCCAATCAGGACCCGCCGCCGCGCTCCAGGATGACACCGACGGGCGTCGCGGCACTGGTCGCGGTCGGGCTGATCTTCACGATCTTCCTGATCGTGTCGGTGGTGTACCTGTTGCAGGTCGCGGGCGTGCTGGACCGGTGGTGATCCTGCGGTCACCACGCGGCCGCTCACCAGGAGGCGAAGCGCCCGCTGTCGCGTCGGCGATGCCGATGGTCGACTGGACGGGGGCCGGGTAGCGCCTCCCACCGCTGGGTGGTCGAACTCCACATCCGGCGTCGCGGCGTCCTGCCATGCCCCGCGATCTTACGATCGCGATGCCGAGTTTGGTTGCCGCCATTTCGTTTGGCCTCGTACATCGCGGCGTCGGCCGCGGCGATCAGCTCGGTGATCGCGTCCTGAGCGTCGTCGCCAGCCGGAATCTCGGCGATCGGGACGCAGGTGGTGCCCACGCTCGCGGTGGTCGCGAACGGCAGCACTTCGACCGCCCGGCACAGTCCGTGACCGACGGCGCGGGGGTCGGCGTCCCCGAGGTCGACGGCCACCAGGAATTCCTCACCTCCGGCACGGCCGATCACCGAGCCCCGCGGGGCGTGGTCCCGAAGCGCACGGCCGACCGCGGCCAAGGCGCGATCGCCGTGGCCGTGCCCGTGGGTGTCGTTGAGGCGCTTGAACCGGTCGAGGTCGATCATCGCGATCAGCAGTGATCCCTCGCCGTTGGCGGCGGCCAGCGCTGCGGTCCGTCGGAGGAAGGCCCTGCGGTTGTACAGGCCCGTGAGCGGGTCGCGGTCGGCCTTCAGCAGGTCCACGCCCAGCGTGTGGACGATGATCTGCACGCCGTAGGGGACGGCGATGTTGCCGATCAGCACCACCGCGGCCGCGGCGATGGTGCGGACGTAGCCGTCGGTGTCGACGAGCCTCGCGGCGGGCACCGCCGTCACCGCGATCACGACGAACAGGTTGCCCACCATCAGTGCGGGCGTGTGGAACAACGCGATGTAGCCCGAGATCGACGCGAACGTCGTGCAGCCCAGAATTGCCGTCAGCGGGTCGCTCTGGGCGAGCACCGCGCACGCGATGCTGAAACTAGCTGCGACGGAGAAGGCGATGGACTGAGTCTTGGTCGGAAAGTGGTGCAACCACAACGCCGTGCCGGCGAGGCCGCCCAAGCCGGCCACCACGCTGAGCGTCCGTTGCAGCGGGGAGGCGGGCGGTGCCGAGCCGAGCAGGATGACCAACGGGACCACCGCCAGGCATGACGTGACCGCGACGACCACCCCACGCGTCATCGTGGCCATGCGGCGGACGTGGAGGAAGGCGCTCAACCACTCGAAGTGGTCGGGCTGGCGCCACCACCATCGAATCGCCGTCACCATCGAGTGTCCCCTGCCTGGCCGCTACCCGGACCGCGCTGACTCCCCACGCATTTGCCACATGTGCAGCGAAGTGCGTTCTCGGTGGCGTCCGGTAACGCTCGACTCTACCGGTGCTCGCGGGGCTCGTCCTCGTAGATTTTGCTTCCTCGGGCATGGGCTCACACGGAGCGCTCGACCCCGGTGCTCCCGCCGCCGAACCCGCGCAGGATGGTTTCGAGGTGCCGGCGCCACAGCTGGGCGCCTCGGTGGCGCGGGTCGAGGCGCTCGGATCCGATGACGCCGCGCAGGGCCCAGATGGCCGCGGTGACGTCGTCGGGGGTGACCTCGGGCCCCACGGCGCCGGCGCGTTGGGCGCCGATCAGCAGATCGGTGGACAGGCTGCGCAGGTGCTCGACGAGGGGCCGGGGTGCGAGGTCGCCCCACACCGGGGCGGATAGTCCCGACTTGAGGGCGAGTTCGACGCCGACGGTCCGCAGGAACGTCTCGAGTCCGCGGTCGGGCGGACCGGCCGCAGCGCTTTGGGCGGCCTCGACGAGACGGCTGAAGAATCCGCTGAGCACCTCGTGGACGAGCGCGTCCTTGTTGGCGAAACGACGGTACAACGTTGCGGGTCCGACACCGGCGGCCCGAGCAACGTCGTCGAGCGTCGCCTCGGGCCCGTGTTCGGCGAAGACCGCCTCGGCGGCGGTGATCAGCCGTTCGCGGTTGGCGGCAGCATCTCGTCGCATGACCACACCTCCTGGCTGCACCGGCGGGAATCGAATGCGGCGCCGCGTCGTTCCGAATATCTGAGAGTAAGGCTATCGGTTATGGATGTGACGGAGGACGACATGGGCAAGGTCTGGTTCATCACGGGGTCATCACGCGGGTTCGGGCGCGCATTGACGCAGGCGGCATTGGACGCCGGAGACAGGGTTGCCGCCACGGCCCGTCGCCCCGAGGGTCTTGCCGACCTCGTCGAGACGTACGGGCAGCGCGTTCTGCCCCTGGCTCTCGACGTCACCGACCCGAATCAAGTCACCGCGGCCCTCGCGTCGGCCACGCAGCGGTTTGGTGGGGTGGACGTCGTGGTCAACAACGCCGGCTACGCCAACGTCGCGCCCATCGAAACCGGCGACGAGGCCGACTTTCGCGCGCAGTTCGAGACCAATTTCTGGGGCGTCTACCACGTCTCCAAGGCTGCGATTCCGGCTCTGCGCGAGCAAGGCGGCGGGTTGATCGTGCAGTTCTCCTCGATGGGCGGACGCGTCGGTGGCTCGGCGGGCATTGCGTCCTATCAGGCCGCGAAGTTCGCCATCGACGGATTCTCGCGAGCACTCAGGGCCGAGACCGCCCCGTTCGGGATCGACGTCCTCGTCGTCGAGCCCAGCGGCTTCGCCACGGACTGGGCGGGCTCGTCGATGGCGATCGCCGACATCCCCGATCGGTACGCCGACACCGTGGGCGCGATGAACGCCATCCGCGTCAGCGACGCGATCTCCGCGGGCGACCCGGCCCGGGCCGCGGCCATTCTGGTCGAGATGTCGCGTCGCGCCGACCGCCCGTACCACCTGCCGCTGGGCGTCAACGCCGTGGAGGGGTCGATCCGACACGACGAACTCCTGCTCGCCGAGGACCGCAAGTGGGCGGCGGTCGGGCGCTCCGCCGACTTCGCCGAGCCCTATCCGGTCGACATGCCCGCGTAGGCGGGCGCTCGGCGGCCGCCTACGGCCCGCCCTTCCAATGTTCGATGCGATGGTGGTCGGGAGTGAAGCCGTGGTCGACGCCCCACAGCACCGCCTTGGTGCGACTGGTGACGTCGATCTTGCGGTAGATCGTCCGGATGTAGGACTTGATCGTGTTCGGCGACAGATAGGTCAGGGCCGCCACCTCGGCGTTGCTCTTGCCCTGTGTGATCAAGGCCAGGATCTCGGCCTCGCGGTCGCTCAACCCCTCGCCTCGGCCGGGCCAGTCCAGACCGACCGCGGTGCGGGTGCGCGCCGGCGCGTTACTGACGATCATCTCGCCGGCGTGAACGGCCTCGAGGGCGGCCACCAGATCGCGCGCCGGGAGCGTCTTGGACAGATAGCCATGCGCGCCATGGCGTTTCGCGCTGTCGATCAGGTCGGGATGAAAGTTCCACGTGTACACCACCACGCGTCGGGCGCGTGGGTTGGCGACCAGCATGCCGATCTCCTGGTGGTCGGACTCCGGTTGTGCGAACGAGTCGTAGAGCACCACGTCGACCTGGTCGCTGACGCCCATCGTGGTGTCCAGTTCGGCCACCACGACACGGTCGCGGTAGTTGTCGAACATGTTGGCCACGCCCATCACGACGACGTCGTAGTCGTCGACGAGTGCGACGGTGATGGGACGCTTGTCGGCGGGGGCCACGAGGAGGCACGTTACCGCCCGAAGGGCGTCTCCGGACCACCCCAAGGGGTCCTTCCGCGAGGTGAACCGTCAGACGGCCGTCCGCCGACGGTGGCACTGCCGGGCCCCGTCGTGGCGGCCAGGCGCGAAACCGTTGTCGCCCAGGGGGTGTAGTGCGCACCGCACCGGGTACGTGCACCAAAGGTTCATCGGTTCACGAGTGGAGGAACAATGGCAAGTGGTGTGGCAACGGTGTGGATGCCCGTCGAGGACATGAGCCGAGCACTGAAGTTCTACGGCGAGACTCTCGGCCTGGAGGTCAAGAGCGAGGGTGAGGACTGGTCCGAGCTCGACGCGAACGGAGTGTCCATCGGGCTCAACGGTCGTGAGGAGACCCATGGTGGGAGCACCGGCGGGGCGGTGCTCACGCTGCAGCCCGACGGCACCCTCTACGACGAACTCGTCCGTCTCACCGACGCGGGCGTGACGTTCGTCGGCGAAGTCAGCGAGCATCCGTGGGGCCGAATCGCGGCCTTCAAGGATTCCGAGGGCAACGACCTGCAACTGTTCGAGCCGCCGTCGGAGTGACCACGGTGGTCCGGAAGAGCCCCAGTCCCGTTGGGAGTGGGGCTCTTCCGGTTGGGGGTCAGGACCTGATGGCGCTCTGCTTCTCCAGGAAGGCCGCCGTGTCGTAGAACGTGCGGAACGCCTCGACGGTCTGGCCGTCGCCGGATTCGAGCACGCTCACCCCGTCGTACCCGACGCCCGCGCCGTTGCTCAGCGTGCCGTTGGACGTCCACTCCAGGAACGCGATGCCGTCGCCGGTCACCACGTGATGAAAGGTCGACTCGATCTCGCCGAAGACGTTGCGGTACTGCTCCCAAAAGGCCCGAGCCCCGTCGCGCCCCCGTTGTCCATGCGGCATCCCGGCCTTGTTCAAGGTGGCATCCTCGGAGAACAGGTCGACCAGTGGATCGGCATTGCCGTCGTGGTGCAACTGGCCGAGCGCGGCGACGAATTTCCTTGTCAAGTCTTCCATTCGGGTGACGTACCCGGCCCGGCGGTCGTCAATCGAAGATGACGTCGACGTCAGAGTCTGCCGCGCAGCAACAGATTCCAGTAGATCTGCGGAAGGCCGAAGCGGTCGAATGCCCACGCCACCCGGCGGGGTCTGAGCGGATCGAGGAACGACGGGAGCGACGAGGCGAGAGCACCGTCCCTGGTGAATTCGCCCGCGATCAGATGGCGGGCGTCGGTCGCGATCGGCGCGACGGTGTAACCGTCGTAATGGTCGGCCACCGTCGTCCCACCGCTACGTGCGGCCACCAGGTTGTCGACCATGATCGAAACCTGCGGTCGCAGAGCACCTCCGGACGGGTCGGTTTCCACGCTCGCCCCGTCCCCGACACCCCACACGTTCGGATGCCGGCGATGCCGCATCGTCGAGGGGTCGACGTCTGCCACCCCGGCAGCGTCGTCGGCCGCCAGGCCCGAGGCGCTGAGCCACCGTGGCCCGCGGAACGGGGGCACCAGGTGCAGCATGTCGTAGGAGATCGGGCGAACGGTGCCGTCGCGGCGGTCGGTGACAGTGATGTGGCGGCCCTCGGGGAACAACCCGGTCACCGCGGTCTGGTAGAGCACCTTTACCCCGAGATCGCGAAGCTCCGCGCGAATCCTCCCGTCCAGGGCAGGTGCGTCCAGCAGCGTCGGACGGTCGACCACCAGGGTCATCTCGACGGTGGACAGTCGGCGTGTCCGCAGCCAGTGGGCCGCGGCCAGGAACAGCGGTTTCATCGTGGTACCGGTACAGCTGACCGGCGGGCGTGGAACGGTGAACACCGCATGCCCACCAAGGGGCATGCGCTGCAAGACATCCCACGTCTTGTCCGCGGCGTCGAGGTAGTTGCTCGCCACGGCGGGGCTGGCCATCGCGGCGTCGACGCCGGGGAGTTCGTCGGTGTCGGGTACCAGTCCGGGCGCCAAGACGAGGTCGCGGTACCGCAGCGTGCGACCCGACGCGCACCGCACGGTTCGCGCCTCGGCGTCGACCCCGACGGCCGAATCCCGTAGCCAGGTGCAGCCCTTCGGGGTCACCGAGCGTTGGGTACGTTCGGCGCTGCGCAAGTCGGCCTGGCCGCCGCCGACGTAGGACAACAGTGGCCGGTAGGTGTGTACGTCGTTCGGTTCCAGCACCGCGACGTCCCTCACGCCCTTCTTCAGCAGGCGGGCGGCGGCGCTGATGCCTCCGTTGCCCCCACCGACGACGACGACGTCGAAGCTCGAGTCGACGGTTTCCGCGGGTGAGGCCATGACTGGGACTTACCCGCCGTCGGGTAGTTCACGCCTGCGGTGGGCCAGGACTCGGAATCGCCAGGATTGACGGCGAGAAGGGTGATTAAAGCCATCGCGACGGGGCATGTCGCTATCACCGCCCCCAAAGACGCGACGGAGCAACGTAGTGACCACGATCTTCACCGAAGAATTGACACCCCACACCGACTCGCTGCGGGTTCCGATCGGGGTCTATCCGCCCCAGGAGGACTCGACGCTGCTCATCGAGGCCCTCCGGACGTCGGGGTTGGCCGCAGGCAATCGGGTCGCCGATCTGTGTTCGGGCAGCGGCGTCGTGGCGTTGGCCGCCGCCGAACAGGGCGCCGCGACGGTCGCGGCGTTCGAGATGAGTGCCCGCGCGGTCGACTGCGCTCGGGCCAACGTCGCGGCCGCCGGGCTCGGGGTGAAGGTGCATCGCGGATCGTGGACGCGGGCAGTCGAATTCGAGCCCTTCGACGTCGTCACCTGTAACCCGCCGTACGTTCCGTTCGACGAGGGTGCCGATGACGGACCGGTGGCCGAGACGGCAGGACCGGCCGCGGCGTGGAACGCCGGTCGCGACGGACGCCGGATCCTCGATCCGCTCTGTGAGCGCGCCCCCGAGCTCCTCGCCGACGGCGGCTCGATCTTCATCGTGCACTCCGAGTTCGCCGACGTCGACCGCACCGTGGCGGACCTGTCGGCAGCCGGGCTTCGGGCCCGGGTCGTCGCCGAGCAGTGGATTCCCTTCGGACCCGTGCTCACGGCGCGTGCGCTCTGGTTGGAGCGAATCGGGATGCTCGAGAAGGGCCGCCGCCAAGAGTTGTTGGCCGTGGTGCGAGCCGACCGCGTCTGATCAGCGCCGATCAGGGGCTGGAGTCGATCACCCGCTGGGCGATGTCGGTGAGCTTGACGTTGCCCTCCTGGCTCAGTTGCTTGAGCATGTTGAACGCGCGAACCGCGTCGACGCCGAAGCGCTCCATGATGATGCCCTTGGCCTGACCGATGCGGTCGCGGGTCAGCAGTGCGGCGTTGAGCTGCGTCTGCGCCTGCGTGGTGATGATGGCCGACGCGGCGTGGGCGGCGAGGATCGTGCCGATGGTCTCGGCGTCGGCACTCCACTGGTTGGGTGCGAACCCGAAGAGGTTGAGCGCGCCCGCGGTGCGGTCGGCGGTGTAGAGCTTGAACGACAACCCGCTCAGTACGCCGATCTCGACGACGGCCGGCGAATACTGCGGCCAGCGCGTCTCGAGCCGGAAGTCGTCGGTCCGTACCACGGTGTCGGCAAGCGCGGCCTGGACGCACGGTCCCTCGTTGAAGGTCACCTGCAGGATGTCGAGCTGATGAGGTAGGTCCGAGGTGGTCGCGACGGAACTGAACTTGCCCCCGCGCTCCAGCAGGAGGATGCCCGCGGTGTCGACGCCGGGAATCAGGTCCACCGCCGCCGTCGTCACCTCGGCGAGAATCGTGTCCAAGCTGGGCTTTGGCACCAAAGTTCGCGCCAACTCGGCCATGCGGAGGGCGAGATCGTGGTTCGTCGGTTGCGACACATCCCCGAATGCCCCCCTCGGATCACGATCAAACGGCGGCTACCCCGCGAGACGGGGTGCGCCCCTTGCGTCGCGGGAGATCAAGCCGCGTTGCTCGAAGGCGTCCAGCCACCCCTGCATCGGCCACCATCCCCACCGACGGTGAAACGTCGTCGCGTTGACCACGATGTCGGCCAGGTGCTCGACCGGCGGGTCGGAGACCGGATGAAACTGGTGGTAGGCGTGTGCGCCCCCCACCCAACGCAGACCCACCGCCGAGGCGGCCGCCCGTTGCGCGTAGTCGGTGTCCTCGCCGCCGTAGCCGGCGTACTCGGTGCAGAACCCGCCGATGCGCTCCCAGATCGGAGCGGTGACGGCGAACGACAGGGACCAGAAGAGGTGGTACTGATCGCCGGGCACCGTCATCCCCCTCGGCGGGGCCGGGCGCGCCGGGTGCGGTGCGGTCAGATCGCAGAGCCGCTCGAGGTCGTAACCACCGGGCCCGGGTGCCGGAAGGTAGGTGACGGGGCCGCACAGCAATGCCCCGCTGTGGGTGGGGTCAGCGGCGGCGAGCTGGTAGTACCCGATCATCTCGGGTGAGGGGATGCAGTCGACGTCGAGGAAGATCAGGAGCTCGGCGCCGGCCTCGACGGCCACCCGCGCACCGAGGTTGCGGGCCCGGGCCATCGGGATGCGCGGTGATCCCGAGCGCAGTGGCACCACGGTCGTACGGTCGCCGGGCACCCAGCGCGCGAGATCGTCGTCGTCGACGGCCACGACGACGTGGTGGTCGACCGGGGTGGCGCTGCGGGCGAGGCCGTCGAGTTGGCGGCGAAGATGGGCGGCGCGGCCGCGCACCGCGGTGACGACCGCCGTCCTCACGCTGCCATCCGCTCGATCAGTTCCGCCGCACGACCGGCAGCGCCGGCGGTCCGCCACTGCTGCCACCCCTGCGGGTCGAGGCCGCGTGCCTCCTCGAGTACGCCGCGCCAGTCAGACGACTCCGGCCAGTGCGGTCGAGCCACCGCCACCCCTGCGCGCCGCAGCGCGGCGGCCGTGGCGCGTTGTTCGCCGAACGGGCGGTCGGCGGCGACGACGACGGCCGGTCGGCCCGCTGAGGCGATGTCGGCGATCGAACTCTGGCCCGCCGAGGACACCACCACGTCGGCGGTACACAGATGGGGCCACGGATCCTCCGCCCATGGACCGCCGGCCACCCCGAGGGACGACCATCGGTACTCCGGATGCGTAGCGGCACAACGATCGATCGCCGAGACGTCGAGATCGGCGCCGCCGGATCCGTTGAGCACCAGGATGCCGGGCCGCTCGTCGTCCGAACGCGGGGTGCGCGGACGACCGTCGAAGCGGCTGATTCCGCCCACGTAGGTCGTCTTCGCCGCGTGCGGCACGAGCCACGCCGGCTCGTAGAGCGTTCGGGGCCAGGCCGCCAGGATGTGGTGGGCGACTTGGTAGACCAGTTGGTGGGGCGGGTCGGTCCGCTCGCCGGGCATCGCGACCACGACGACGGGGACGCCGAGGAGCCGCACCAACATCGTCACTTCGACCGACACGTCGACCACCATCACCGACGGCCGGTGGGTCGACACCCAGTCGGCGATCATCGTCATTCGGTCACGTAAACCGTTGTGACGCAACGGGGCCCAGTGCAAGGCGCCGTGAGCGTCGACGTCGGTGAAGCCCGACGGCTCGTCGTCGCGGGGAAGCCGAACCGTGCGAATCCCCGGCTCCGCCTCGATCTGAAGTGACGACAGGATCGTGACGGGTTCACGCAGACGTGCGCAGATGCTCGTCGCTCGGGCGAGGTGCCCGCGACCGTGGTGGTGTACGTAGTAGCCAATCATGGCTGGCGGAGGTCCGTTCGTCGATGAGGTTGCCGTAGATCGTGAGATAGCGCGACACCATGGCCCGAGCGCTGCATCGCATGACGGCGCTGTGGCGCACCGCATCTCGCGAGAGTGCGATGGCCTCGGGGATCGCGGCCGCCATGCCCGCCACGTCGTCCGGGGCGACCAGTCGTCCGCTTTGCGCGTCGATGACCTCCGGTATCCCGCCGCGACCGAAGGCGACGACGGGAGTGCCACACGTCGCCGCCTCGGCCGCGACGAGGCAGTACGGCTCGTCCCATCGCGGTGTCACCAGCGCGGCCGCCGCGCCACCCACCAGCGATGCCAGGCGCCGTTGGTCGAGATGCCCGACGTAGCAGACACGTTCGTTCAACAGTGGCTCGACCGCCTCGCGGAAGTACTCGGCGTTGCCGATGGGCCCGGCGATGACGAGGTGACGACCGGTCAGCGCCGCCGCCGCGATGGCGAGGTGGGTGCCCTTCTCGGGTGTCACCCGTCCCGACCACACGAGGTAGTCGCCACCGGGGCCAGCAGGCCAGCGACTGGGCTCGACGCCGTTGGGCACCACGTGCATTCGGTCGGTGACGACGTGGCCCCAGGATTTCGCCGTGTATCCGCTGACCGCGGCGAAGGCCGAACCGGCCCCGCCGGTGGTGCCGATGGCAGCTTCCAGCCGCGGCACCGGCGGCGTGTGCAACGTGGTGAGCATCGGGGTGCGCAGTCCGGGGGCAAGCAGCAGGGGCACCGGGTTGAGGCAGTGATTGTGGATCACGTCGAAGCCGTCGCCACCGTCGTCGAGGAGCTCCCGCATCACGTCGAGGTACGCGCAGTGATCGGATTCCGGCACCGCGCCCGGGAACGGGTGGCGCCGTGCCGCGGCAGCACTGCGATAGAGGGGCCTTATCTCCGGGCCGGGGTGGGAACCGAGGTCGGACTCGGCCGCGGCGAAGAGCGTGACCTGATGCCCTTCGTGCGACAACGACCGCGCCAGGTGCCACACATGTGCTTCCAGCCCGCCGGAGAACGGCTGACTGATGGGGAAGCGGTTGTGTGAGATGAGGGCAATGCGCAGGGCTGACGTCATGTCGTTGCCGGTTCGTCCATGACGGCGGTCACTCGCACCCCTTTCGATGATCCACGGGCGGATCAAGCGTCGGCTCACTTACCCCGTCTTCGGCAGTTGTAACGTCGCCTCTCGAGTTCGTCGACGCCGCGGTCCCCGCCGCGAGCGGGGCGGTTAGATTCGACGGTCATGGCCCTGTCACCGGACATCGTCGGACTCACCTATGAGCACCCCGACACCTACGTCGTCGGGCGTGAAGCCGTTCGCCGGTACGCGATCGCGGTGAAGAACGACGACCCCGCCTATCGCGACGAGGACGCTGCCCGCGCGCTGGGCCACGACGCGATCCTCGCGCCGCTGACGTTCATCTCCGTGTTTGGTTATCACGCCCAGATGGCGTTCTTCGACCACGCCGGCATCGCCATCACCGACGAGCGGCTCATCCAGGCCGAGCAGGGACTGAGGTTCCTCGCCCCCATCAAGGCCGGTGACGTCCTGCGGTGCCGGATCCGGATCGATTCGTTGCGGCGGGCGTTCGGCGCCGACGTGCTCACCCTGCGCAGTTGGATCGTCAACCAGGACGGCGAGACGGTCCAGGAGGATTACACGACGATGGCGGGTCGGACGGAGTCCGGCCCCGACTGACCGGCAGGGTTTCCTCGACGATTCCCGGGGTAGGACGTGTACGCGCGGCATCGCGCGGCTGACGGGTGGCGAGGAGTGGTGGTGGTCGACGACGTCGAGCGGCAACGGACGTGGAAGGAGTTCTCCGACGCGGTCAACATGACGGCCTCGGAGCTCCGACGGTGGCTCGACCGAGACGCGTCCAAGTCGGTGGGCCAAAGGGGAGACGGCGGCGGCGAGTCGACGGGCCACGCCAGCGGGCGCCGCATCGTCGACATCCTCGAGACCAAGAAGGCCGACCTCTCCGACGACGACTACGACCACATGCGAAAGGTGGTCGGCTACGTCAAACGGCATCGGGCGCAACGTCCATCGGGCGACGTCGGGGACACCGCATGGCGCTACTCGTTGATGAACTGGGGTCAGGACCCGATGAAGAAGAACTCTTGACCGATTCAAGAAAAGGCATTAGAACTTAGGACGTGGGTCACGGAGGTGAGTTCGAGCGAGTGCTGCGGGAGGCGTCGCTTCGCGTGACGCGCCCACGGGTCGCCGTCCTCGGTGCCGTGTACGCCAACCCGCACGCCGACACCGAGACGATCACCAGGGCGACCCGCGCCACCTCCCCGGAGGTTTCGCACCAAACCGTCTACGACGCGTTGAACGCACTCACCTCGGCCGGCCTGATACGCCGCATCCAACCCGCCGGATCCGTGGCGCGATATGAGTCCCGCGTCGGCGACAACCACCACCACGTGGTGTGCCGGTCGTGCGGTGCGGTGGCCGACGTCGACTGCGCGGTCGGCGAGGCGCCGTGTCTGGTGCCCTCCGACGCCGACGGGCACCTCGAAGGCTTCACGGTCGACGAAGCAGAAGTCATCTACTGGGGCTATTGTCCCGCTTGCTCGACAGTCGGCCCCGCCCCATCCAGATCCTGAAACCCAGCCCGTTTCACCAAACCGGAAGGAATGTCGTGTCCACCGATACATCCGATAGCCGCCCCCCAGCCTCCGACTCGGGAACCAGCTCGCACAGCGAGAGCGAGAACCCGGCGATCGATTCGCCGCACCCCAAGGGCCACGCGCCGCTGACCAACCAGGATTGGTGGCCCGAGCAGGTCGACGTGTCGGTACTGCACCGCCAGCCGGCCAAGGGCAACCCCCTTGGCGCCGACTTCGACTACGCCGCGGCGTTCTCGAAGGTCGACGTCGACGCACTCAAGGCCGACGTCCTCGACGTCATCACCACCTCGCAGGACTGGTGGCCGGCCGACTACGGCAGCTACGCCGGCCTGTTCATCCGGATGAGCTGGCACGCCGCGGGCACCTACCGCATCTATGACGGTCGCGGTGGCGGCGGCCAGGGCAGCCAGCGCTTCGCGCCGCTCAACAGCTGGCCCGACAACGCCAACCTCGACAAGGCCCGCCGTCTGCTGTGGCCGGTGAAGAAGAAGTACGGCAGCAAGCTGTCGTGGGCCGATCTGCTGGTCTTCGCAGGCAACGTGGCGCTCGAATCGGCTGGGTTCGAGACCTTCGGCTTCGGCTTCGGTCGCGAGGACATCTGGGAGCCCGAGGAGATCCTGTTCGGCCAGGAGGACACCTGGCTGGGCACCGACAAGCGGTACGGCGGCACCAACGACAGCGACCGTGAGCTGGCCGAGCCCTTCGGCGCCACCACCATGGGTCTGATCTACGTCAATCCCGAAGGGCCAGAAGGCAAGCCGGATCCGCTGGCCGCCGCCCACGACATTCGCGAGACCTTCGGCCGGATGGCGATGAACGACGAGGAGACCGCCGCGCTGATCGTCGGCGGCCACACCCTTGGCAAGACGCACGGCGCGAGCGACGCCAACGTCGGCCCCGAGCCCGAGGGCGCGCCGATCGAGCAGCAGGGCCTGGGCTGGAAGTGCCCGTTCGGCTCGGGCAACGCCGGTGACACCATCACCAGCGGTCTGGAAGTCGTCTGGACCGACACGCCGACGCAGTGGAGCAACCGCTACCTCGAGCTGCTGTACGGCAACGAATGGGAGCTGACCAAGAGCCCCGGTGGCGCTTGGCAATTCGAGGCCAAGGACTCCGAGGCGATCATTCCCGATCCCTTCGGCGGGCCGCCTCGCAAGCCCACGATGCTCGTCACCGACGTCTCGATGCGCGTCGACCCGGTCTACGGCAAGATCACGCGCCGGTGGCTCGACCACCCGGAGGAGATGAACGACGCCTTCGCGCGGGCCTGGTACAAGCTGCTGCACCGTGACATGGGCCCGGTCAGCCGTTACCTGGGTCCCTGGGTGGCCGAGCCGCAGCTGTGGCAGGACCCGGTCCCCGCGGTCGACCACGCACTGGTCGACGACGCCGACGTCGCCGAGTTGAAGGCCAAGGTGCTCGCCACCGGGCTGACCGTGCCGCAGCTGGTGAAGACGGCCTGGGCGGCGGCGTCGAGCTTCCGCGGCACCGACAAGCGCGGTGGTGCCAACGGTGCGCGAATTCGCCTCGAGCCGCAGCGCAGCTGGGAGGTCAACGAACCCTCCGAGCTCGACAAGGTGCTGCCGGCGTTGGAGAAGGTCCAGCAGGAGTTCAACGCGTCGGCCTCCGGTGGCAAGAAGATCTCCCTGGCCGACCTCATCGTGCTGGCCGGCAACGCAGGCATCGAAAAGGCCGCCAAGGACGGTGGTTTCGAGATCGACGTGCACTTCGCGCCGGGACGTACCGATGCCACCCAGGAACAGACCGACGTCGAGTCGTTCGCCGTGCTCCAGCCGCAGGCCGACGGATTCCGCAACTACGTGCGGCCCGGAGAGAAGGCACCGCTCGAGCAGCTGCTGGTCGACAAGGCCTACTTCCTGGACCTGACGGCACCGGAGATGACCGCGCTGATCGGCGGCCTGCGGGCCATCGGCGCCAACCACGGCGGTAGCAAGCACGGTGTGCTCACCGACCGGCCGGGCGTGCTCAGCAACGACTTCTTCGTCAACCTGCTCGACATGGGCACCAAGTGGAAGTCGGCCGAGACCGGCGAACACGCCTACGAGGGCTCCGACCGGGCGACCGGCGAGCTCAAGTGGACGGCCACCCCCAACGACCTCGTGTTCGGCTCGAACTCGGTGCTGCGCGCCATCGCCGAGGTGTACGCCGAGGACGACAACCAGGGCAAGTTCGTGGAGGACTTCGTCGCGGCGTGGGTGAAGGTCATGACCAACGATCGGTTCGACCTGGGCTAAACGCCCTCCCGTCAGACGATCACACCGGGCCGGACCCTTCGGGGTCCGGCCCGGTCGTCGTCGGGGGACTGTGGGAGTACATCGGCGAGATTGGGGTAAGGGCAGTCGTAGCGGTTAAGCAGAGGCCGGCCAGTACGCAATGCAATGCCCATTCACCGCAGCCCATTCACCGCAGCCCATTCACCGCAGCCCATTCAAGGAGCCCCATGCCTCCCCGCAAGCCCGATCAGTCAGCGCCAAAGCCCGCCAGCCCCACCGGCGTCGTCGAAAACCAGAGCACGGACGTCGACCCGCGCGCCCAGTCCGGTGCCTACCTCACCACCGCGCAGGGGTTGCGCCTACCCGACACCGACCACTCCCTCAAGGCGGGCTCTCGCGGCCCGACCCTGCTCGAGGACTTCCATCTACGCGAGAAGATCACGCACTTCGACCACGAGCGCATCCCGGAGCGCGTGGTGCACGCCCGCGGCGCGGCGGCCCACGGTGTCTTCGAGTCCTACGGCACCGCAGGCAAGTTCACGAAGGCCGGATTCCTGGGCAAGAAGGGCACCACGACCGAGGTCTTCACCCGCTTCTCGACCGTGCTTGGATCACGAGGTTCGGCCGACACCGTGCGTGACACCCGTGGGTTCGCGGTGAAGTTCTACACCGACGAGGGCAACTTCGACCTCGTGGGCAACAACATGCCGGTCTTCTTCATCCAGGACGGCATCAAGTTCCCCGACGTGATCCACGCCGGAAAGCCCCATCCCGATCGTGAGATCCCCCAGGCGCAGTCGGCGCACGACACGTTCTGGGACTTCGTGTCGTTGCATACCGAGGCCACCCACCACGTCATGTGGAACATGAGCGACCGCGGCATCCCACGTTCATACCGCACGATGGAAGGCTTTGGCGTTCACACCTTTCGGCTCGTGAACGCCAAGGGTGCGACGAGCCTGGTGAAGTTCCACTGGAAGCCGGTCGCCGGCGTGCACTCGCTGGTGTGGGAGGAGGCGCAGATCGCCGCCGGGTGCGATCCGGACTTCCACCGCCGCGACATGGCCGACGGCATCGAGGCCGGTGCGTTCCTGGAATACGAGTTGGGCGTGCAGGTCATGCCCGACGACGGCACGGACACCTTCGACGGCATCGACCTCCTCGACCCGACGAAGATAGTGCCCGAAGAACTGGTTCCGGTGACGCTGATCGGCAAGATGACCCTGAACCGCAACCCCACCAACTACTTCGCCGAGACCGAGCAGGTCGCGTTTCACACCGGGCACCTGGTTCCGGGCATCGAGGTCACCAACGACCCGCTGATGCAGGCCCGGTTGTTCTCATACCTCGACACTCAGTTGACTCGGCTGGGCGGACCGAACTTCAGTCAGCTGCCCGTCAACCGGCCACGCTGCCCGGTCAACGACATGCTTCGAGATGGCATGCACCAAACCGCAATTCACACCGGCCAGGCGCCCTACTCGCCCAACAGCGTCGACGGCAACGAGCCGATGCCGGCAGACGAGGAGCACGGCGGGTACGTGCAGACCCCGCGCCGCGTCGACGGGCCGACGGTGCGTGCGAACCCGGCGTCCTTCGACGACCACTTCACGCAGCCGGCCATGTTCTATCAGAGCATGACGACGCTGGAGAAGGCGCACATCGTCGAGGCCTTCACCTTCGAGCTGGGCAAGGTCTACGAGCAGGGCATCAAGGAACGACAGCTGCAGGTGCTGGCCAACGTCGACGCCGACCTGTGTCAGCAGGTGGCCGCGGGCCTCGGACTGCCGACGCCGAAGGGCACCCCACCGGCCGACGTGGTGGTGTCGCCGGCCCTTGTGCAGATCGTCGCGCAGCCGGGACCGGTCGACGGACGCAAGGTCGCGATCGTCGCCGACGCCGGGTCCGACCTGGCCGGGATCGGCAAGCTCGTCAAGGCGGTCGACGCACTCGGCGCGACGGCGCTGGTCGTCGCTCCGGTCGGCGGCGTCCTCAAGTCGGGTCGCCGCTCGGTGACCGTGGACCGCACGTTCGCCACCGCCCGCTCGATCGAATTCGACGCGGTGGTGATCGCGGGCGGCACGACGGCGGCCGACATCAAGCTCGTGGTGCTGTTGCAGGAGGCCTTTCGGCACTGCAAGGCGCTCGCGGCGTGGGGTGACGGCACCGCGGTCCTCAAGGCCGCCCGGATCCCGCTGAAGGGGCCGGGCATCGCCGTCGCCCCCGACGTGGACAAGTCGTTCACCGCGACCCTGGTCGCCGAGCTGGGGATGCACCGTGCGTGGGACCGAGCGGCCAAGGTGATGGCATCGGCGGTGCCACCCGCCGCGTCGTAGGGCTCGCGACACCTACAGTCAGACGATGGACTTCCACGAGTACCGTGCCCACGACGCCACCGGCCTAGCCGAGCTCGTCGCGGGCCGTCAGGTGTCCGCGGCGGAACTGCTCGCCGTGGCCCGGGACCGCGCCGCGGCGGTCAACCCGCAACTCAACGCCATCGTCCGCGACGTGCCCGCGTCCCCGACCGAGGAGCTCGACGGTCCGTTCGCCGGCGTCCCGTTCCTGATCAAGGATCTGGCGCAGGATTACGCGGGTCTGCCGACCTCGTCGGGCTCGCGGGCATGGATGTCCACGCCCGCCGCCGAGCACGCGACCGTCGTCCAGCGCTGGGTCGACGCCGGGCTGGTCGTGTTCGGCAAGACCAACACCCCCGAGTTCGGGGCGAAGGGCATCACCGAGCCCGTCGCGTGGGGACCGGCGCGCAATCCGTGGAACCCGGAGCGCACGCCCGGCGGCTCGTCCGGCGGGTCGGCGGCCGCGGTGGCAGCAGGCGTCGTGCCGTGCGCGGGTGCCAACGACGGCGGCGGATCGATCCGCATCCCCGCCGCCTGCTGCGGGCTGGTCGGCCTCAAACCCGGCCGCGGGCTGACCCCGTCTGGGCCGGCGCACGGCGAACCCATGCACGGAGCGGCCGTCCAGGGCGTGGTGTCCCGCACGGTCCGCGACACCGCCGGCATGCTCGACGTCCTCCGCGGCGGCGAGCCGGGCGGGCCCTACGTGCCCGGCATTCCGGACGCCCCGTTCTCGTCGTGCGTCGGCCAGGATCCGGGCCGGCTGCGGATCGGCGTGCGCGTGCCGTCGGCCATCACCGCGGCCCCGCATCCGGAGGCCGTCGCGGCCGTCGACGCCACGGTGCGCGCCCTGACCGAGCTCGGACATCACGTCGAGGAGCTCACCGAGGCGCCGTTCGACGACGCCGTGCTCGCCAAGGACTTCCTGCTCACGTGGTTCGTCCACGTGGCCCACGAGGTCGCCGAGGCCAAGCGGCGCACCGGGGCGGGTGACGACTCCTTCGAGCGCGACACGCTCATCATGGCCGCGCTGGGCCGCGCCACCGGCGGCGTCGACTACGTGGCCGCCGTCGAACGGCGCCACGAGCACGCGCGCCGCCTGACGACGTTCTTCGAGTCCTACGACCTGTTGCTGACGCCCACACTGGCGACACCGCCGCCGCGGATCGGGCAGTTCGACCTGCCGATCGCGCTGCAGCGCGGCGCCGACGTGCTGATCAGGACCCGCACCGCGAGACTGCTGCGCCACACCCGGATCGTCGACGACATGGTCGACCAGAACCTGGGTTGGGTGCCGTACACCCAGCTGGCGAACATCACCGGCAGGCCGGCCATCTCACTGCCGCTGCACCAGACCGTCGACGGGTTGCCGCTGGGCGTCCAGTTCGTCGCGCCGCTGGCCGGTGAGGCGCTGCTGATCCGGCTGGCCGCACAGCTGGAACGGGCGGTGCCCTGGTCTGACCGGGTCGCCCCCATCTAGCGTCGGCCGCCAGCGGTGTGACCGGTCCCTTACCGGCCTGGCGGCGACCCCCGAACGGGTCGTTTCGATGTGATAGACACTGCGCTATGTCCGCGCCGCACGCGACCGGCGATCGCCTCCTGATTCCAGGTTCGACGTGCTGGCGCCTCGAGCGCGCCGAACGATTCGCCTTCATCGTCGATGCGGCCGACTACTTCCTGCACACCAAGGCGGCGATGGTGCGGGCCAAGCACCGCATCCTGCTCATCGGATGGGACTTCGACTCCCGGACGGTCTTCGAGCCCGGCGGCAAGACGGTGCCGGGCTACAACGAACTGGGGCCGTTCCTGCGGTCGTTGGTACGTCGGCGTCCCTCCCTCGAGGTGTACGTCCTGCGGTCCAATCTGCGGTTGCTGCCGGCCTTCGAGGGCTTCTGGGAAGGCGTCACCCCGGTGTCGGTGATGAACCGCTTCAGCAGTGAGCGCCTGCACTTCGCCATCGACGGTGCGCATCCCACTGGGGCGGTCCATCATCAGAAGATCGTGGTCGTCGACGACGCGGTGGCGTTCTGCGGCGGCATCGACTTCACCGTCGACCGGTGGGACACCCCCGAACACCTCGACGAGAACCGGCTTCGTCGCGCTCTCGGCGAGCCGCACGGCCCACGTCACGAGGTGGCGGCCGCGGTGGACGGCGCCGCGGCCCGCGCCCTCGCCGACGTCGCCCGCGACCGCTGGGTGGCGGCCACCGGTGTCGACTTGGAGCCGGTCGAGGGCACGCGCGACGTGTGGCCGGCCAGACTGGAACCCACCCTGCACGACGTCGACGTCGCGGTGGCGCGCACCATGCCCCGACTCGGCGAGGGTGAGGAAGTGCGCGAGGTCGAGGCGCTCAACCTGGCGGGCATGGCCGCCGCGCACGACACGATCTACCTGGAGAACCAGTACCTGGCCTCGCGAATCCTCGTCGACGCGCTCAGCGCCCGCCTGCGCGAGCCGGCGGGCCCGGAGGTCGTGATCGTCATCCCGCGCAAGTCCGAGAGCCCGCTGGAGGAGCGGGCGATGGACAGCGCGCGGTATCGAATGTTGAAGCGTCTCTGGGCCGCTGACGAGTACGACCGCCTCGGGGTGTACTGGCCGGTGACCGACGGCGGCACCCCGGTCTACGTGCACGCCAAGGTCATGGCGGTCGACGACCGGTTGTTCCGGGTTGGTTCGTCGAACCTCAACAATCGTTCGCTGGGGTTCGACAGCGAGTGCGACGTGGCCATCGAGGCGCACGGGTCCGACGACGAGGACGACGTCGCAGGCACGATCGTGGCGCTGCGCAACGCGCTGGTGTGCGAGCACCTGGGCGTGGCGGTCGACGACTTCGAACGCGAACTCGCCGAGAGGGATTCGTTCCTCGGAGCCGTCGAAGCGCTGCGTGGCTCCGGTCGGACACTTCTTCCGTTCACTCCCGAGACCGTCGCCGACGAATGGAGTCTGTGGGCGGAGAACGACCTGATGGATCCCGACCGGGTGCCCGAGTCCTTCGCCAGGAGCGTCGCGCGGTGGCTCGGCGGATTCGTCGACTGACCCGATTCGCCCGGCGGCGGGCACCATGGACCTCGTGACGACTCCACCACTCGACTCCCTGACCGTCGACGAGAAGGCCGCCCTGCTCAGCGGTGCTGACTTCTGGCACACCGCGGCGCTCGAGGCCCACGGGGTGCCCTCGATCATGCTGACCGACGGTCCGCACGGCCTGCGCAAGCAACGCGGGTCGGGCGACCATTTGGGGCTCGGCGACAGCGTGCCGGCCACCTGCTTTCCCCCCGCCGTCGCCATGGGGTCGTCGTGGGACGTCGACCTGATCCGGCGCGTCGGTGAGGCGATCGGCACCGAGGCGGCCATCGAGGACGTCGCGGTGGTGCTCGGCCCCGGTGTCAACATCAAGCGAACGCCGTTGTGCGGGCGCAACTTCGAGTACTTCTCGGAAGACCCGATCGTCGCCGGAGTGCTGGGCGCCGCGATGGTGAACGGCATCCAGAGCCGCGGCGTCGGCGCGTCGCTCAAGCACTTCGCGGTCAACAACCAGGAGACCGACCGCATGCGGGTCAGCGCCGACGTCGACCCGCGCCCGCTGCGCGAGATCTATCTGCGCGCCTTCGGCCGCGTGGTCACCGACGCCCACCCGTGGACGGTGATGTGCTCCTACAACCGCGTCAACGGGGTGTACGCCTCGGAGGATCGCTGGCTGCTGACGACGGTGCTGCGTGAGGAGTGGGGCTTCGACGGCGTGGTGGTCTCGGACTGGGGGGCGGTCGACGACCGCGTCCGGGCGCTGGCCGCCGGCCTGGACCTGGAGATGCCCGGGTCCCGCGGCGTCACGACCGCTCAGCTGCTGGCGGCGGTCGCCGACGGTTCCCTCGACCCGGCTGCCCTCGACGCCGCGGCCGCACGCATGCTCGCACTGGTCGACCGGACCGGCGCCCGTGCCCCAGAACCGGGGCCGCTGGACGTCGACGCGCACCATGCCCTGGCGCGCGAGGCGGCGGGACGCTCCATCGTGCTGCTCAAGAACGAGGGCGGACTGCTGCCGCTGTCACCACACGCCGACATCGCCGTGATCGGCGCCTTCGCCGCCGCACCGCGCTATCAAGGCGCCGGCTCGTCGATGATCAACCCCACCCGGCTCGACCGGGCCGTCGACGAGATACGTGCCATGGCAAGCGGTTCGGTGACCCATGCGGCGGGGTTCGACACCGCCGTCGACGCATCCGAGACCGAGGCGGCGCGGCTGCTCGACGAGGCGGTCGCCGCGGCGACCGGGGCCGACGTCGCGGTGGTGTTCCTCGGGTTGCCGGCCCGGCTGGAATCCGAGGGTTACGACCGCGACGACGTCGACCTGCCCGCCAACCAGCTCGCCGTGCTGCGCGCGGTCGTCGACGCCAACCCCAACACGGTCGTCGTGCTGTCCAACGGCGGTGTCGTCACCCTGCCGTTCGCCGCGGACGTGCCCGCCATCCTCGAGGGGTGGCTGCTGGGCCAGGCCGGTGGCGGGGCGACCGCCGACGTGCTCTTCGGCGTCGTCAACCCGTCGGCCAAGCTGACCGAGACCATTCCGCTGCGGTTGGCCGACTCCCCGGCACATCTCGACTTCCCGGGCGAGTTCTCCCACGTGCGCTACGGCGAAGGACTCTTCGTGGGCTACCGCTGGTATGACGCCCGCGATCTCGACGTCGCCCATCCGTTCGGACATGGCCTGTCCTACACCACCTTCGAGTACGGACCGGCTACGGCGTCGGGTCTGGCGGACGGTGACGTCGAGGTCGCACTGACCGTGACCAACACCGGGCCGGTGGCCGGCCGCGAGATCGTCCAGCTGTACTCCTCGCTGCCCGGGGCGACGACGCAGCGGCCCCCACGCGAGCTCAAGGCGTTCGCGTCGGTGCCTCTGGAGGCCGGGGAAACGCGCGAGGTGACACTCACCGTACGGCGACGGGACTTGGCCTACTGGGACATTCGGGTCGACGCCTGGATCGTCGAGGGTGGCACGTACGCCTTCGACGTCGCCGCCTCCAGCCGTGACGTCCGCTCGACGGTGCACGTCGAGGTGCCCGGCGATCCCGTCGCCGTGCCGCTGTCGCGTGCGTCGTCGATCGGCGAGGTGCTCGCCGATCCCGCCGCAGGGCCGATCCTTCGGGCGGCGATGGCCGAGATGACGGGAGACGCTCCCGCCGCGGTGATGCCCGAGGGCGTCGACCTCTCCAAGCTGCTCGACTCGTTCCCGATCGGACGGGTGACGATGTTCGGTGCCGACGTCGACCCCGCGATGATCGACGCGCTCATTGCCGCGCGTCCGTCCGGCGGCGCCGAGGCGTAGAGCCCCGAGGTTAGGCCAGCCGTGCCTTCGGTTTACGAAGGCGCCCGTCGGGCAAGTCCGCTCTCACCGCGACGTCGCAGGTTCCTCCTGCGCAAGCCCCGATGCGGTTCGATGAAGGAGATGAATCAATGGCGATCAACGACGACGACATCACCACCAGCGGAGCAGGCGGCGAGGGACCGGCCGACGGCGGGTCGAACCCCGGCGGTCACGACGGCGGTGCGGACGGCAGCGCCGGTGGCGGCGAGGGACCGGCCGACGGTGGCTCCAACCCCGATGGCCATGACGGCGGCGCCGACGGCAGCGCCGGCGGCGAAGGACCGGCCGACGGTGGCTCCAACCCCGGTGGCCACGACGGCGGCGCGGACGGCTCTGCCTGATCCAGCCCCATGCTGAACCGCTGCATCGGCACCGACCCCCAGACGTTCGCCCGCGAACACTGGGGGCGGTTGCCGTTGTTGACCCGTGCCGCGGACCTGCCGCGCGACTTCGCCGACCTGCTCTCGGTCGACGGCGTCGACGAGCTGCTGTCCGAGCGCGGCGTGCGGGCCCCGTTCATTCGGGTGGCCAAGGAGGGCGAGGTGCTCGCGCGCGAGTGCTACCTCGGACCGGCGGGGTTCGGCGCCGAGATGCCCGACCAGGTCGACTCGGCGAAGGTGCTCGGCCAGTTCGCATCCGGTGCCACGATCGTGCTGCAGGGCCTGCACCGGTTGTGGCCGCCGATGATCGACTTCGTCAGGGCCATGGTCGACGACCTCGGGCATCCCGTCCAGGCCAACGCCTACGTCACCCCGCCCCAGAACCGCGGCTTCGACGCCCATTACGACGTCCACGACGTGTTCGTCTTGCAGACCGCGGGCACCAAGCACTGGATCGTCCACGAGCCGGTCCACCCCGACCCGCTGGCCTCCCAGCCCTGGACCGATCACCGCGACGCGATCGCCGAACGCGTCCGCGACGAGCCGGTCGTCGACGCGGTGCTCCGTCCTGGCGACGCGTTGTATCTGCCGCGGGGCTGGATTCACTCGGCCCGCGCGCTCGGCGCCACGTCGGTGCACCTGACGATCGGCGTCTCGGCCGTCACCGCCGTCGACGTGGTGCGCGCCGTCGTCGACCAGTTGGCGGCGGTCCCCGACTTCCGCCGGTCCCTGCCCATGGGAGTCGACCTGACCGATCAGAGCGAGATGGCCGCGACGACAACCAAGCTCATCGCCGAGCTGACCGAGAGATTGCGCGACCATGCCGCCGATCTGGGTGAGCAGGCCGCCACCTCGTTGCGGTGGCGCTTCGCCGACCGCACCCGGCCCGTCGCGGTCCGGCCGCTGGCCTCCCTCGTTGCCGCCGAGCAGGCCGCGACCACCGCGGTCCGGTGGCGGCCCGGCCTCGTCGCGACCGTGCGACGCCAGGACGGCCGGGTGAGCGTCACCCTCGCCGACCGCACCATCAGCCTGCCGGAGTCCTGCGCCGACGCCCTCGAGGCGCTACACGCCGGCGTCGTCGCCGAGGCCGGATCGCTGCCCGGGCTGGACGCCGCCGACGGAGAGGTCGTGATTCGTCGGCTGCTGCGCGAGGCGGTCGTCGTACCGGCTGGCGAATGACGCAGCCTGGCGGTTGGCGGCCCTGCAGCGACGTGTCGCGCGATCGGGACGACCCCATGTACGGCACGGCCTCGGCGGGTTCGTCGTGGCTGATGCTCGAACTGTGCGGCGCCTGGGGACCGTCGGCGTTCATGGACTCACCGTCGGTGATCGACCCCGGGCTCGGCCGCGCCATCGTCCGCCGGGCCGAGGGGGCCGGTATGCGGATCGCGGCCATCCGGCGGCCGGGTCGGCGATCCGCGCCACGGCGGTGGCGGTGGTTCGTCGCCCACTCCCACCTCGGTGCGGAAGTGCTGCACCACGGCGAGGTCGCCGGGCCCGAGGACTACCTCGAGTTGCCGCTCGACGGTTCCGCCGGCCATCCGACCGGGGCGCCACTGGTGGTGGTCTGCGCGCACGGCCGACACGACCAGTGCTGCGCGGTCCGGGGTCGTGGTGCGGCCGCGGCCATCGCGGCGGTTCATCCCGAGATCACGTGGGAGTGTTCGCATGTCGGTGGCGACCGGTTCGCTGCGACCATGCTGATCCTGCCGGAGGGCCTGTGCTACGGACGGGTGGAGATCGCCGACGCCGAGCAACTGGTGAGCCTGTACGCCGACGGGCGGGTGCGCAACGACCTCCTGCGCGGGCGGACCTCGCTGCCGCACGTGGTGCAGGCGGCGCAGTACTTCGCGCGCGAGGCGCTGGGTGAGGACAGGATGCGAGCGCTGGCGCCGGTACGTCTGGTGCCGGCCGACGGCACCACCCGCGTGACGCTGGCCGCCGAGACCGGAACGGTCGACGTGGTGGTCGGCGAACGGCTGTCCGAGCCGCTCCTGTCCCAGTGCAGCGCAACGGTTCCGGGGCGGGTGCGAACCTTTACGCTGGTGTCGCTGGAGCGGGGCTAGCGACGGTGGCCTCCCACCTGGCCCGTCGTTGCTCGTCGGTCTGTTCCCACCACGGCGGAGTGCCCCGTTCACCGAGTGCCACCTTGGCGGCCTGAACGCCCGCGCGCGAGGCGCGTTCCTCGTCGGTTCCCTTGCTGCGGCGCACGTCTCG
>Ga0209051_1001041_pt1 | contig 26225 bp, 26 predicted proteins | sample AraplaCvi_mMS_r2_2_FD_184286 | JGI IMG/M metagenome (GOLD analysis project Ga0209051, IMG submission 184286) | Arabidopsis root microbial communities from North Carolina, USA - plate scrape MF_Cvi_mMS_r2 (SPAdes) (version 2) | ecosystem: Host-associated > Plants > Roots > Endosphere | place...
CCGCAGGCCAGTCCCCTCCCGAGGGGCTCTCGGGTCTCAGGCCGGGTCGGGCAGCCCGAGGTTCCCGCGCAGCGTGGCGTGCTCGTACTCGGTGCGGAACCTTCCGCGCTCCTGGAGCAGGGGCACGACCTCGCGCGTGAAGTCGTCGAGGCCGCCCGGGAACCAGGCCGGCATGATGTTGAAGCCGTCGGCCGCTCCGGCGTCGACCCAGCGCACCATGTGGTCGGCGATCTCCGTGGCGGTGCCGGCCACGATCTGGTGGCCGCGCGCGCTGGCGACCTGGTGGTAGAGCTCGCGCAGGGTCAGGTGGTTCTCGCGCGCCGAGCGCAGGAGCAGGTCGCGGCGGCTGTGCGCGTGCGGCGCGGGCGGCAGCTCGGGCAGGGGGCCGTCGAGGGGGAAGACGGAGACGTCGAACTCCAGGTGTTCGGACAGGATGGCGAGGGCGTTCGACTGGTCGGTGAACGATTGCAGCAGGGCGAGCTTGTCGCGCGCCTCCTTCGGCGTCCGTCCGACGATGGGCATGAGCCCCGGCATGACGACGCAGTCGCCCGGCCGGCGACCCTGCGCGGCGAGCTGCTGCTTGAGGCCGCGGTAGAACGCCTGGGCTGCACCGAGTTCCTGCTGGGCGGTGAACACGACCTCGGCATGGCGCGCGGCCAGGGCCTGGCCCGGACCGGACGAGCCGGCCTGGATCAGCACCGGCTGCCCCTGCGGGCTGCGCGTGACGTTGAGCGGGCCCGCCACCTGGTAGAAGCGGCCGTGGTGGTTGAGCTCGTGCATCTTCGCGACGTCGACATAGATGCCGGCCGCCTTGTCGCGCACGTAGGGGTCGGCGTCCCAGGAATGCCACAGGCCCTTCACCACGCTGACGAACTCCTCGGCGATCTCGTAGCGCAGGTCGTGGTCGGGGTGGCGCCCGCGGCTGAAGTTGATGGAGCCGTCGGCGAAGGTCGTGACGATGTTCCAGGCCGCGCGCCCGCGCGAGAGCAGGTCGAGCGTCGCCAGCGTGCGCGCGAGGTTGAACGGCTCGCTGTAGGTGGTCGAGGCGGTCCCCGCGAGGCCGATGCGGCTCGTGACCATGGACAGCGCCGACAGCACCGCCATGGGATCCGGGCGCGTGATCATCGAGGGGTGGGCGTCGCGCTGCGTGACCAGGCGGTCGCCGATGAACACCATGTCGAACCGGGCGCGTTCCGCCGCTTGCGTGCAGCGCACGATGAGATCGATGTTCTCGGTGCCGGATTCGGCGTCGGGATGCCGCCAGCCGCCCGCGTGGTGGCCGGCGGCGAGCAGGAACAGGCCGAGTTTCATGGGGCGGCTCATTCGGCGGTGATGCGGCCGGCCGCGATGAGCCGCTGCGCGAGGTCGTGGACGGCGTGGATCTGGCGCTCGGTCTGCTCCAGCGTGAGCGGCTCCACCACGACCTGCACGGCGGCGAGCGCGCGCACCGTGCCGGGGTCGCGCAGCACGGCGGCCAGGCGTTCGCGCACCCGCGCGAGCACGTCGGCAGGCGTGCGGCGCGGTGCGACGATGTAGAAGGAGCCGGCGAGCGCATCTTCCCAGCCCTTGATGCCGGCCTGCGCCATCGACGGCAGGCCGGGCAGGTCGGCGGGCGGGGTCGGGCCGCCGAAGAACGCGAGTCCGCGCAGCGCGCCGCTCTTGATGAAGGGCGTGCTGAGCGGATCGAAGGCCATGTCGACGTGCCCCGCGACGGCGTCGGTCACGGCGGGCGCGCTGCCGCGGTAGGGCACGTGGCGGATGTCGATGCCGGCCAGCTGTTTCAACGTCTCGCCCGACAGGTGTCCCGGCGTGCCGATGCCGGACGTGCCGTAGGTCAGCTTGCCCGGACGGTCCTTGGCGTAGGCGACCAGCTCGGCGAGCGTCTTGACCGGCAGCGACGGATGCACCGCCACGGTGGCGCGTCCGCCGCCGCAGTAGGCCACGGGCACGAGGTCGCCGAACGGATCGAAGTCGGCCTTCATCAGCTGCGGCGCGATGGCGATGTTGCCGATCGAGGCGCTCAGCAGCGTGTAGCCGTCCGGGGCGGCCTGCGCGACCTGGGCCGTGCCGATGAGCCCGCCGGCGCCGCCCTTGTTGAGGATGACGACGCCTTGTCCCGTGTCGTCCTGCAGTCGCTTGGCGACGATGCGGGCGACGTTGTCGTTCGTGCCGCCGGGCGGATAGGGGACGACCAGGTTGATCGACCGGGTCGGCCAGGCCGCCGTGGCGGCGAGGGGGGCCCGCATCAGCGGGGCGAGGGCGAGCGCGCCGAGCTGGCGCCTGCGGAGCGTGAGGGGCATGGGAGTGTCGGTGGCGGCTGAGGTCGTCGCCATGTCAGCAGCCCGCGCGCCCCGTTCCAACGAATCTTTTCGGCCATCGACCTGCGGGAATCCGATGCGGCCATGGGGCCGGGCAGCCGACAAATTAGACTGGCGGCCTTCCCCCAAGGCTGCCCCCATGACCCACGGCCTCGACGACCGCTCCCGCTGGCTCGCCCTCATCGTCCTGTGCCTGGGCGTGCTGATGATCGTGCTCGACACGACGATCGTGAACGTCGCGCTGCCGTCGATCCGCGCCGACCTGGGCTTCTCAGAGACCTCGCTCGTCTGGGTCGTCAACGCCTACATGCTGACCTTCGGCGGCTTCCTGCTGCTGGGCGGGCGGCTGGGCGACCTCTTCGGGCACCGGCGGGTCTTCCTGCTCGGCATCGCCGGATTCACGCTGGCCTCGGCCGCGTGCGGGCTCGCCCGCTCGCAGGAGGTGCTGATCGCGGCGCGCGCCGTGCAGGGCCTGGGCGGGGCGGTGGTGTCGGCGGTGTCGCTGTCGCTGATCATGACCCTCTTCACCTCGCCCGAGGATCGCGCGAAGGCGATGGGCGTCTACGGCTTCGTCTGCGGCGGCGGGGGCAGCATCGGCGTGCTGCTGGGCGGCCTGCTGACGGGCGCGCTGGACTGGCACTGGATCTTCCTGGTCAACCTGCCGATCGGCGTGGCCGTGGTGGCCGGCTGCCTCTGGCTGCTGCCGGCGGGCGGGGCGGCGGCCCGGCACCCGCGTCTGGACGTGGCCGGCGCGGTGAGCGTCACCGCCTCGCTGATGCTCGCGGTGTACGCCGTGGTGCACGGCAACGAGGCCGGCTGGACCTCGCTCGCGACGCTCGCGCAACTGGGTGTCGCGGTGGCGCTGATGGCCGCGTTCCTGGCGATCGAGGCGCGCGTGGCGCACCCGCTGATGCCGCTGCGGCTGTTCGCGCTGCGCAACGTGGCCACCGCCAACGTGGTCGGCGTGCTGTGGGCGGCGGCGATGTTCGCGTGGTTCTTCATCTCCGCGCTCTACCTGCAGCGGGTGCTGGGCTACGGCGCGATGCAGGTCGGGCTCGCGTTCCTGCCGGCCAACCTGATCATGGCGGCGTTCTCGGTCGGGATCTCGGCGCGGGTGGTCCTGCGCTTCGGGATCCGCGCGCCGCTCGCGCTGGGCCTGCTGCTGGCGGCGCTCGGCCTGGCCTGGTTCGCGCGCGCGCCGGTGGCCGGCGCCTTCCTGCCGGACGTGCTGCCCGGCATGGTGCTGCTGGGCCTCGGCGCGGGCGTGGCCTTCAACCCGGTGCTGCTGGCCGCGATGAGCGACGTGGCGCACGACGAGGCGGGGCTGGCCTCGGGCGTGGTCAACACCGCGTTCATGATGGGCGGCGCGCTGGGGCTGGCGGTGCTGGCGAGCCTGGCGGCCGCGCACACGGGCGCGCTCGCCGCCGCCGGCGCGGACGCGGCCGCGGCGCTCAACGGCGGATACCGGTTGGCGTTCCTGCTGGGCGCCGTCGCGGCGGCGGTCGCCGCGGCGCTCGGGGCGGTGTTCGTGCGCACGCGCACGGCCGGCGCGGCGAAGGACGGCGCGTCGCCCGCGCCGGCCGGATAGGTCGCTCAGCCGCCGCAGGCGACGCGGTCGCGCCCCGCGCGCTTGGCCTCGTAGAGCGCGCCGTCCGTGCGCGCCAGCAGCGCCGCGGCCGCCTCCGTCCCGTCCCACTGGGCCACGCCGAAGCTGGCCGTGACCGGTCCGGGGGCCTGCGCCAGGGCGCCGCGCACTCGCGCGCGCAGGCCTTCCGCGAACGCGCAGGCCTGCGCCTGGCCGTCGCCGACGCGCACGATGACGAACTCCTCGCCGCCGGTGCGCGCCAGCGTGTCCTGCGGCCGCACGGCGTCGCGCACGACGCCCGCGATGCGCACCAGCACGCGGTCGCCGGCCTCGTGCCCGCAGTCGTCGTTGATGCGCTTGAAGTGGTCGAGGTCGAAGGCGACGAGCGACAGCGGCTGGCCGCCGCGGCGCGACGCCCGCAGCGCGTCCTCGAGGCGGCGGTCGAACGCGCGCCGGTTGAACAGGCCCGTGAGGGCGTCGGTGTCGGCGAGCCGGTCGAGTGCCGCGTTGGCCGCGCCGAGCGGGCTCAGCACCATGCGTCCCAGCAGCACGTTGAGCGCGGCCATCAGCAGCGCGAAGACGATGCCCATGGACAGCACGAAGCTCGAGAACATGCGCCGCGCACGCGCCTCCTGCTGGGCCAGCGGCATGGAGACGATCTGGGCCGCGACGGTCTCGCCCAGGCGCCAGCCGAAGCCGCCGCCGCCCGGGTAGGCCGCGCGCAGGCTCGCTGGCGCGCCGGCGGACGTGCCGTGGCAGCGCAGGCACGAGGCGTCGCGGATCGTGACGGGGCGGGCGATGTGCAGCACGTCGCCGTCCGGGCCGTGGTCGGTCCAGAGCTGCTCGCCGTCGGCGCGCCCCTCGCGATAGCGCATGAGGAGCTCGCGCTCGGGGCCGGTGGCGAGGTTGGCGGGGCGGGTCGGGTTGAGCGCGGCCTCGCGGTACACGTAGCCCGGGTAGTCCCGGTACAGGCGCGCCAGCGTCTCGCGCGCCGCGAAGGCCGGGATCGCCGCGTCCAGGAAGGGCGCGTCGGCGTGGAAGTCCGTGCGCGACATCAGCTCGTCCATCGTGAACTTGCGCACCGCCATGGCGGTCTGCATGTGCAGGCGCGCCTCGTACTCGATCGCCTCGGTCGTGACCCGGCGCGCCTCGGCGCGGAAGTACGCGGCGCTGCAGAGCAGGCCGAGCGCGAAGCAGGCGAGCAGGATGAGGTTCAGGCGCAGGCGCACCGACATGACGGACGACGGGCAGGGCGCGCGACGGGCGCGGCGGACGAGGATGACCGCATGTTGGGGCCGCGCCGCGCGTGCATTCGCCGGAGCAGCACGTCCAATCCCGGCCTGTTCCGGCGCCTGGCGCGCCAATTGCCGAGCTCGCCGCCATGCAGTGGCTCATTCGCCGCATCCGCCTGCCGCCGCGGCGGATCGTCCTCTGGCACTCGGTCGCCGCCGTGCCCATGGCCGCGCTCGTGGGCGTCGGCGCGCTGCTGTCCTGGCACTACCACGTGCTGGCCGACGACACGCGGGCGCGCATCGACCACAGCGCCCGCCTGCTCGACGGCACGCAGCGCCTGTTCGCGCTCGTCGAGGACGCGGCGCTGGCGGTGCGCGACTACGTGATCACGGGCCGGGAGGACGCACTCGCGCCGTTCCAGCTCGCCGTCGCGCGCCTCGAGCCGGCGGTGCACCAGCTCACGCCGCTGGTGCAGGACCAGGCGGACGAGGCCGCGCAGCTGGCCGAGATCGACGCCCAGACCGCGCGCGAGATGCAGGGCCTCGGCCAGGTGATCCAGGTGCGGCGGGCGCAGGGCTTCGAGGGCGCGCGCCGGCTCGTCATGTCGGAGTCGCGGCCGGCGCCGCTCGCCGCCTTGCGCCAGCGCGTCGGCGAACTGGCGCGCGCCGAACGCCAGCGCCTCGTCGAGCAGCAGGCCGCGGCGCAGGTGCACGAGCGGCACGTGATCTGGACGGGGGCGGCGGTGGCCTGCGGATCGATCCTGCTGCGCATCGCCATCGCGCTGTGGATGCGGCGCATGCGGATGCGGGCGGAGCCGGGGTAGGCGCGCACCGGACAAGCCTGCGCGCTCCGTTCCGTGCGCTTCGGAGTGGCCAGGCGCGCTCAGGACGCCGACCCGGCGCGGCGCACCGGCCGCGCGCGCGGGCCGGCGGCCTCGAGATCCTTGCGCACCCGCGCCAGCCCGCGGCGCACCCAGTTCTTCGCCGTGACGACGGGCACGTGGCATTGCGCCGCGATGTCGGCGTGGCTCATGCCGCGGTAGAGGACGAGCGCGAGCGCCTGGCGTTCGCAGCCGCCCAGGCGCTCGAGCGCGCCGGACAGGCCGACGTGGCGGCGTGCCCGCTGCCAGGCCTGCTCCGGGCGCGGGGCGAGGTCGGGCACGGTCTCGGATGCGCCGTCGTCGAGCGGCAGGTTCAGGTGCTGGCGGCTGCGGTGGGCGCGCAGCGCGTCGATGGCGCGATGCCGCACGATGCTGATGAGCCAGGTCATGGGCCGTGCCACGGTGGGGTCGTAGCGGGCCGCGAGGTGCCACACGGTCAGGTAGGCGTCCTGGAGGATGTCCTCGGCGCGCTCGCGCTGGCGGGCGATCTCGGAGGCGATGGCGAGCAGGCGGTCGCGCGTGAGGTCGTGCAGGTCGCGGAACGCCTGGCCGTCGCCGAGCGCGACGCGCGCGAGGCAGGCGGCCAGGCGCTCGCTGGCGGCGTCGTCCGCGCTGGCGGCGGGCGTGCGGCGCGCGGGCCGGTGGCTGGAAGGGCAGGGCAGGGGGGTCATCGTTCGCTCCGGTGGATGGGCGCCATTCTTCGAAGACGAAGGGGGCGCGTCGCGGGCCGGCTGTCCCGTCGCCGGGTCGGGCGCGCCCGCGGGGCCGGCGGATTCCGCGCACCAGCCAGGGACTCCCGTCCCGCCGCCCCCGAATGGGGGGTAGGGTGGCGAACCATGTCCGCCCCCGCCGTGCGCCCGCAGATCCGCTTCGTGCAGAGCCGCGACGGCGTGCGGCTCGCCTACGCCGCCAGCGGCCAGGGCGAGCCCGTGATCGTGAAGGCGGCGACCTGGCTCTCGCACCTGGAGCTCGATTGGGGCAGCCCCGTCTGGCGCCACCTGCTCGAGTCGCTGTCGAGCCTGGGCCGCTTCGTCCGCTACGACGAGCGCGGGTGCGGCCTGTCGGACTGGACGGTGCCCGACCTCGGGTTCGAGCGCTGGGTCGAGGACCTGGAGCAGGTGGTCGACACCCTCGGGGCCGCGCGCTTCGTCCTCGTCGGCATCTCGCAGGGCGCCGCCGTGGCCATCGCCTACGCGGTGCGCCACCCCGGACGCGTCTCGCACCTGGTGCTGCACGGCGGCTACGCGCGCGGCCGCCTGGTGCGCGGCGGCACGCCGGCGGACCGCGACGAGGCCGAGATGATGGCGCGCCTGGCGGCGCTGGGCTGGGGCAAGGCGGATCCGTCCTTCCGCCAGTTCTTCACCACGCAGTTCATACCCGGCGGGACGCCCGAACAGCACGAGTGGTTCAACGAGGCGGAGTCGCGGTCGACGTCGCCGGAGAACGCCGCGAGGTTCATGCGCGAGTTCAACGCCATCGACGTGACCGGCCTGCTGGCGCAGGTGCGCTGTCCGACGCTGGTGACCCACAGCCGGCACGACGTGCGCGTGCCCTTCGACGAGGGCCGGTTGATGGCCGGCACCATCCCCGGCGCGCGCTTCGTGCCCATCGACAGCGGCAACCACCTGCTGCTGGGACACGAGCCGGGCTGGCGCGTCTGGCTCGACGCCGTGCGCGCGTTCCTGCCGCGCGCCGCCGGCGACGACCGCTTCGCGACCCTGTCGCCGCGCCAGCGCGAGATCCTCGCGCTCGTGGCGCAGGGACGCGACAACCTGCAGATCGCCGCCGCGCTCGGCCTGTCCGAGAAGACGGTGCGCAACCAGGTGTCGGCGATCCTGGACCGCCTGGAAGTCGCGAACCGCAGCCAGTCGTGCTGGCGCGCGAAGGCGGGCTGGCCGGGGACGAGCGATCCTGAGCCGGCGCCCGCGCCGCAGGCGGGCTGCGGGTAGAGTCGCCCCGGTACCGTCTGCCTTCCCGTGCGCATGCGCTGCTCCCTCTTCGTCCGCCTCCTCCTCCTCGCCGCGGTGGCGCCCGTCCACGCCGCCAGCTTCGACTGCGCCAAGGCCGCGACGCCGGTCGACAGGTCGATCTGCGCCGACCCGGCGCTGGGCTCGCTCGACGAGCAGATCGCCCGGGCCTACGCGGCGCTGCTCGGCACGCTGGACGAGCCGCAGCGGCGCCACGCCCGCGACTACCAGGTCCTCTGGCTGCACGCACGCAGGAAGGACGACCTGGGCCACGCGATGAAGACGCGGCTGGAGGAACTGCGCGGCGCACGGCGCACGGTCGACGGCGTGGCGCTGCTGTTCCTCGGCGGACCGGGGCGGCCGCCGTTCGTGGTGTCGGGCGGGCTCCCGGGCCGCGCGGCCTACAACGCCTGGGCGGAGGGGCGCTGGCAAGCGGCCGACGAGGACGATCGCGCGGCGGCACGCGTGCAGGCGCTGCGGGCGCGCTGCGAGGCGGGCGGCGCGCGTCGCCCGTCCGACGAGGACTGCGAGGGCGACGCCATCTCGCACCGGTTCGAGCTGGAGTTCGTCTCGCCGCAGCTCATCAGCGTGCAGGAGGACACGAGCGAGGACGCCGGCGGCGCGCATCCGATGAACGCCACGGCGCACTACCTCGCCTGGCTCTCGCGCGCGGGCGAGCTGAAGGCGTCGGAGCTGTTCTCGGACGCCGGTTTCCGGCCGGTCATCGCGAGGCACGTGGCCCGGTTCATGCAGGAGACCGCGGAGCGCGCGGACAAGGACGGCTTCCCGGAGCAGACGGCCGTCGCCGCCGACCCGGCGAACTGGGGCCTGCACCGCGCGGGGCTGCACGTCACGGCCCAGGGGTACGACTTCGCCATCGGCCGCGGCTTCGTCGAGTTCGACGTGCCCTGGGGGGAGTTCGGGCACTCCCTGCGGCCGGCGGTCGCGCAGGCCGTGCTCCGCTAGGCCGAGTGGAAGCTCGCGTGCATGGCGCTGAACCTGCGCCGGATGGCGACGCCGGGCGCCAGGTGAGCGCGTCTACACTGGCGCGCGGACGATTTCGCCGCCAGGCGACAGGAGTGTGTCCATGGATGGAAACGACTGGGACCGGGTACCCATCGACTCGCAGAGCATCGCCGCGCCGCTGTCGCGCGCGGCGGTGTTCCTCACGCTGACCGTGGCCGATGGCCGCGCCGCGCTGCAGGCGGTCTGCGAGGTTCTCGACGGCCTCGACGACCTCGTCAAGACCGTCGGCTTCCGCGACCTCAACGGCCGGCTCTCGTGCATCGCCGCGCTCGGGTCGGCGCTGTGGGATCGCTTCCAGCTCGGTGCCCGGCCGAAGGAGCTCAAGCCCTTCGAGCCCATCGAAGGCGGCCGCCACACTGCGCCGGCCACCGCGGGCGACCTCTTCTTCCACATCCGCGCCGATCGCGAGGACCTCTGCTTCGAGTTCGAGCGCCTGCTGCTCGACCAGCTGGGCGACAGCGTCGCGGTGGCCGACGAGGTCAGCGGCTTCCGCTACTTCGATTCGCGCGACCTGCTCGGCTTCGTCGACGGCACCGCCAATCCGACCGGCCGCGAGATCGACGCGTCGACGCTGGTCGGCGCCGAGGATCCCGCGTTCGCGGGCGGCAGCTACCTGGTGGTGCAGAAGTACCTGCACCGCATGGCCCCGTGGGCGCGCCTGTCCAAGGACGAACAGGAACGCATCATCGGCCGCGAGATCGTCAGCAACGCGGAACTGCCCGACGCGGCGAGCGGCCAGAAGTCGCACAAGACGCTCGCCACCCTCGTCGGCGACGACGGCGAGGAGCACGACATCCTGCGCGACAACATGCCCTTCGGCCGGCCCGGGCAGGGCGAGTACGGCACGTACTTCATCGGCTACTCCAGGTACCTGTGGGTGACCCTGAAGATGCTGGAGCGCATGTTCGTCGGCGACCCGCCGGGGCTGCACGACCGCATCCTGGACTTCTCGACGGCGCATACCGGGGTGGTGTTCTTCGCACCGTCGCCGCGCACGCTGGGCGCGCTCGTCGAAGCGGCGCGCCACGACGCCTGACCCACGAGCGGGAGACGCCGTGAAGCTGCTGCTCACCTCCGCCGGCATCAAGAACCCCAGCATCCATGCCGCCCTGGTCGACCTGCTGGGCAAGCCCGTCGCCGAGTGCGATGCGCTGTGCATCCCGACCGGCCAGTACGGCCACCCGCAGGGCAGTCCGCAGGGCGCGTGGCGTTTCGCGGCCGGACGCTCGGCGTGCCCGATGGTCGAACTGGGCTGGAGATCCGTCGGCCTGCTCGAGCTCACGGCGCTGCCGTCGATCGGCGCGCACCGCTGGGTGCCGTGGGTGCGTGACGCGGACGTGCTGCTGGTGGAAGGCGGCGACGCGGTGTACCTGGGGCACTGGATGCGGCAGTCCGGGCTCGCGGCGCTGTTGCCCTCGCTGGAGCGCCAGGTCTGGGTGGGCCTGAGCGCCGGCAGCATGGTCATGACGCCGCGCGTGGGCGAGGAGTTCGTCGAGATGAAGCCGTCCATCACGGGCGACGACGCGACGCTGGGCGTCGTCGACTTCTCCATCTTCCCGCACCTGGACTATCCGGACTTCCCGGAGAACTCGATGGCGCACGCGCGGCAGTGGGCGCGGCGCCTCGGCGGGCCGGCCTATGCCATCGACGACCAGACGGCGATCCGGGTGGTCGGCGGGCGCGTCGACGTCGTCTCCGAAGGGCACTGGCACCGCTTCGACGCGGCCCCGAAATGACGCGGGCGCGGCCACCGGAGGTGGGCGCGCCCGCGGGTCTGGTCGAGACCTGACTACATCACGTAGGGAGGACCCTCTCGGACCAAGAGATTGAAGACATATCACCTCCTTTCGTGGTTACAGGGGGCCTCCAGGGTACATCAAGTCCGCGCGGAGGGTGCGGCGCCGTCCGTGAACCCTTGCTCGTCCGTCCGTTGCGTCGGCGCGCCGGGCCCGAGCGCGTAGACGGCGCTGGCCCACAGGACGAGTCCGGCGCCGATCGGGCCGGCCGCGCTGAGCGGCCCCGCGGCCGCCGCGAAGGGATAGGCCGCCGCCAGCGCCAGCAGCGCGAGGCCGCTCGCGTAGTGCGGCCGGTAGCCCATGACCGCCGCCAGCGGCAGGAAATGCGCGCCGACCACCGCGATGACCATGGGCACCACCCACTGCCCGAGGCCGACGTTGTCCAGCACGTTGGCGAGCACCACGATGAGCACCCACTGTCCGGCGTCGACGGCGTGGAACACGCGCTTGATGCGGCGCGCCCGCGGCGTGTCGGCGAGGGCGGCGCGCGCGCCCCGGTTCGCCTGGAAGCGGCGCCACGCGGCGGCGAACAGCACGACGCCCGCCAGGACGAGCGGAACGAGCGTCCAGTCGCGGCCGCCTCGGCCCACGACGTCGCCCCAGGCGAGCCAGGCCGTTCCGAAGGCCGAGAAGAACATCGCCCCGATGGCGCGGTTGGCACGGGCGGCGCAGACGATGGCGGGCGTGGCGGTCATGGGATCCAGGTCATCGGTGGCGGGATGCGGCCCATTCTGGCCATCGCGCCGGCGCGCGGCTGCCGAGCTGCGACGAGCGGCGTGCCCGCGGCGCGGATCGACAGGCGGGGCGACGGACCGCGAGCCGTTCCGCCCGGGCGCCTAGCAGACGGGCGCGCGGGTTGCCGGAGGCGGCATCCAAACCCACGAGCGGCAGCGGGACGTGCGCCGGCCGGGCCTGCGGGCCTCGCGCGGCGTCGGCATCATGTCGCGTCCCCCCATCCGACCACCGCCCTGGAGCGCGCCTCGGGATGCTCCCCGCCTTCGTCCTCTTCCCGCTCGCCTTCCTCGCGGCCTGGATCCCGACCGCGCGCGTCGGCGAGTTCCGCGTGGCGCCGTGGCTGGTGGTCTACGTCCTGGCCACGGGGCTCGCCGTCGCGGCCGGGGCCGTGACGCCCGTCGGGCTCGCGGTGCTGGCCATCCTCCTGGGCGTGGCGTGGGCCGCCCATCAGGCCGGCGGACGGCAGCGCTTCCTGCTCATCACGCTGTTCGCGGTGCTCGCGGTCGCGCTGTCGGTCCAGGCGCTGCCGGGCGTCGGCAAGCTGACCTGGCCGAGCTCGCTGCAGCTCTCGCCGCAGGCCGCGGCCTTCCGGCCCTCGCTCTACGTGGGGCGGGTCAGCGCCGGCCTGCTGCTGTTCGCGCTGCTGGTGCCGCGGGTGGCGGGCATCGCGGACGTCCGGCGACTGTGGCGGCCGACGCTGGCCATCGGCCTCGCCGGCACCGCGGCCACGGTGGGCGTGGCGCTGGCGCTGGGCTACGTGCGCTTCGAGCCCAAGCTGCCGCCCGGCACCGCGGTCTTCCTGCTGTGCAACCTGCTGTTCGCCTGCATCGCGGAGGAGTCGTTCTTCCGCGGCCTGCTGCAGGAGGCGATGCACCGCTACGCCGATCGCTCGGGGCGGCGCGGCCTGCACGTGGCGGCCGTGGCGGCGTCGGCGCTCGTCTTCGGCGCGGCGCATGCGGGCGGCGGGCTGCACTACGTGCTGCTGGCGACGTTGGGCGGCCTCACCAACGCGCTCGTGTACGCGAGGGCGCGCAAGGTGGAGGCGAGCATCTTCGCGCACTTCCTGCTGAACGCCGTCCACTTCGTCTTCTTCACCTATCCGATGCTCGCGCGCTGAGCGCGCCGCACGCCGCCAAGGCTCGCGGCCCGTTTGACAATAAAAATTGTCAAGCCTAGGATCGCGGCCATGCAAGCCGTCCAGGTCATCGACGATCCCGCCGCCGCCATCGTGGCGCTGGAGCCGATCCGCAGCCGGTTGCTGTCCGCGCTGGCCGAGCCCGCCTCGGCGGCGACGCTCGCCGGGCGCGTCGGCCTCGCGCGGCAGAAGGTCAACTACCACCTGAAGGCGCTGGAGGCGCACGGCCTCGTCGAGTTCACCGAGGAGCGCAAGTGGGGCGGCCTGACCGAGCGCCTGCTGGTGGCGAGCGCCGCCTCCTACGTCGTCTCGCCCGGCGCGCTGGGTCCGGTCGCCGCGGACGCGGGCCGCGAGACGGACCGGCTGTCGGCGAGCTACCTCATCGCCCTGGCCGCGCGCGCCGTGCGCGAGGTCGGCGACCTGGTGCGGCGCGCCCGCGACGCGGGCCAGCGCCTGGCGACGCTCGCGGTGGATGCCGAGATCCGCTTCCGGTCGGCGGCCGAGCGCGCCGCCTTCAGCGACGAACTCGCCGAGGCCGTCAGGACGCTGGCCGCGAAATACCACGATGAACACGCCCCCGGCGGCCGGGTCCATCGGCTCGTCGTCGTGGCGCATCCCCTTCCCAAGCCATCCCCCTCCAAGGAGACGTCATGACCGTGAAGAAGGAAGCCTCCGGACGCCGTTCCGTGCAGGTCGAAGTCGAAGTCCCCGGCACGCCCGAGGAGGTGTGGCAGGCCATCGCCACCGGGCCGGGCATCTCGTCGTGGTTCGTGCCGACGGTGTTCGCGGAGAGCGGCGGCAAGCCCGTGACCGTATCGGCCACGTTCGGGCCGGGCATCGTCTCGACGTCGGACATCACGGCCTGGGAGCCGCCGCGCAGGTTCGCCGCGCAGGGCAAGGGCTGGGGCGGTTCGCCGCCGATCGCCACCGAGTGGAACGTCGAGGCGCGGGCCGGCGGCACCTGCGTCGTGCGCGTCGTGCACAGCCTGTTCGCCGACACCGACGACTGGGACGGCCAGCTCGAGGGCACCGAGAGCGGCTGGCCCGGCTTCTTCCGCACGCTGCGCATCTACCTGGCGCACTTCCGCGGACAGCGCTCGGCGCTCATGCAGTTCGTCGTGCCGGCGCCGGGCACCGAGGCCGAGGCCTGGGAGGCGCTGACGAGCGCGCTCGGCCTGCAGGGCGTGGCGGTGGGGCAGCACTGGCGGGCGCCCGCCGGCTCGCCGGCCCTCGGCGGCGTCGCGGAGTACGTCAGCCGCACGCCCTTCGATGCCCTGGTGCGGCTCGACGAGCCGGGGCCGGGCGTCGCCGCGCTGGGTGTGTTCGACATGGGCGGCCAGACCATGGCCGCGCTGAGCTTCTACCACTACGGCGACCAGGCGCAGGAGACCGCGACCCGGGAGACGCCGGCCTGGCAGGCGTGGGTGCAGGAGCGCTTCCCGGCAGCCTGAGCGTCGGGGCTCGTTCGTCTCTCGCCGCGCGGCACCGCCAGGGTGCGCCGACTTGACCGCGGTCAAGCGCGTGCCCGGCCGCCCCTGGCTAGCATGCGAGGCCAGAACGAGAAGACCCCATGGAACTGGAAATCCCGGAGACCCTGGCCGCGTCCCTGCAGGGCCTGGTCGGTGCGCACTCGCCCCTCGGACTGCAGCTCGGCGGCGCAGGGGCGGGTTGCGGCACGCGCATCGTGTCGAGCCGCCACTTCGACGGCCCTGCGCTGACGCTGCTCTACCAGCTGGGCCAGCGCAGCGGCGCGCGCGACCTCGTCTTCCAGCTGCTCGCGCTCGACAACCTCAACGGCGAGCCGCTGCAGCCGGTGACCAGCCTCGAGCGGATGGTGCCGGCGCTCGTCGCGTGGCTGTCGCGCGACCTGATCGACGGCTGGCTCTACCAGCGCGGCAAGGACGGCGTGATGCTGGCCTGGCTGGTCCACACGGTGCGGCTCGTGAAGCCCACGGAGGGCAACGCCTACGTGGTGGTCGGGCTGCTGGCCAACACGCTGCAGGCGGCGGGCCGCGAACCGCCGAGCGACCCCCGCCTGCGCTTCGCGGGGATGACCTGGGGCATCAGCTTCTACGCGGAGGACCTGCCGGGCCGCACGCTGGCCGGGCTCTTCGCGGATCACGGCTTCCACAAGGAATGCCCGGAGTTCAAGCGCGAGTACGAGGCCCAGGTGGCGCGCTTCTCCGCGCTGCAACCGCAGTTCGGCGCGCAGTTCACGGTGGGCGAGAGCGCGTGGACGGCCTGCGAGGGCCCGCGCGGGGGGCACGAACACCACCGCCTGCCCGCGGGCGCAGGCGCGCGCTGCGTGAACGACGAGGAGCTGCTGCCGCGCCGCTTCGACCTCGCGGCCGATCCGCACTGGTGGCGCGAGAACGGCTGCGCGCGCGCCTTCGACCGCATCCCCCAGCACTGCTACCTGCACCTGTTCCACCTCGAGTGGCACCGCGACATCTGGGTGCATGCGCAACACGTGCAGCCGTATGCCTACCGGCCCGCGCTGCGCGAGCGCCTGGTGCTGCCGCAGGCGCAGCGCGACCTCATCGACATCCTCACGGCCGACCGCAACTTCCTGGTCGAGGACGTGGTGCCCGGCAAGTCGGGCGGCACCACCATCCTGTGCCGCGGCGCGCCCGGCCTCGGCAAGACGCTGACGGCCGAGGTGTACGCCGAAGTGGTCGGCAAGCCGCTCTACCGGGTGCATTCCGGGCAGCTGGGCGTGAGCGCGAGCTCGGTCGAGGCGAGCCTCACAGCGATCCTGCGGCGCGCCGCGCGCTGGGACTGCGTGCTGCTGCTCGACGAGGCCGACGTCTACATCCGCCGGCGCGACAACGACCTGCAGCAGAACGCCATCGTGGCCGAGTTCCTGCGCACGCTCGAATACTTCAGCGGCCTGCTGTTCATGACCACCAACCGGGTGGACGACATCGACGAGGCCATCCTCTCGCGCTGCATCGCGGTGATCGACTTCCACCCGCCCGGGCCTGAAGACGCGCGCCGGTTGTGGCGCACCCTGGCGGCGCAGCTGGGCGCCGAGCTCCCCGACACCCTCGCCGACCGGCTCGCGGCCGTCTACGCGGGCGCCAGCGGGCGCGACATCAAGGAGCTGCTCAAGCTGACCGGCAAGTTCTGCCGGCGCAAGGGGATCGCGCTCACCGAGGCGGCCTTCGCCCAGTGCGCGGTGTTCCGCGGCCTGGCCGGGCGCGGGGAGGCGGCGTCGTGAGCATCGACCCGAGCCTGCTGGGCGGCGACCTCACGGGCCGCCTCGCGTTCCGGCCCGGCGCGCCCGCGGTGGCCGCGGCGCTGCCGCCCGGCCGCCACGGCATCGCGTTCGCGGAAGGCCGCGAGGCCGTGCTGGTCGTGCCCGAGGGCCTGCCCGCCGGTGCGCCGCTGCCCCTGCTCGTGATGTTCCACGGCGCCGGCGGCGAGGCCAACCGCGTGCTGCCGCACCTGGTGCGGCATGCGCGCGAGCGCGGCTTCCTGCTGCTCGCGCCGCAGTCGCTGCATCCGACCTGGGACATCGTGATCGGCGGCCACGGCCCGGACCTCGAACGCCTGGAGCACGCGCTCGCGGCGGTCGCGACGCACTTCCGGCTCGATCCCGCGCGGCTCGCGTTCGCCGGCTTCTCGGACGGCGGCAGCTACGCGCTCTCGCTGGGCGTGACCAACGGCGACGTCGCGAGCCACGTCATCGGCCTGTCGGCCGGCTTCATGAACGCGTTCACGCAGGCCGGCACGCCCCGGGTCTTCCTCGCCCACGGCCGCACCGACCGCCAGCTGCCCATCGAGACCAGCGCGCATCCGCACGCGCGGCGCCTGCTCGAGGACGGCTACGACCTGACGCTGCAGCCCTTCGACGGGGACCACGTCATCGTGCCGTGGGTGGTCGGGCGGGCCGTGGAGTTCTTCCTCGGCGAGGGGTGAGGATCTCCCGCTCCGCGGATGGCGCGGGCGCGGCGCCGCCGGGCGGCATCGGCCTCGGGGCGACAATGTCGACCGACCGATGATCGACAAGGACACCACCTTCCTGCTCGGCGCGCAGGATCCCGAGATGCGCGAGATCGAGCGCGTCGTGCGCGACGCGGGCCTCGCCGCGCTGCATGCCGCGCGCGGCGGACGCCGCTGCGATGCCCGCACGGCCTACCTGGCCGACGCGGTCGTGCGCGTCGGGGCCGACGGGGTCGCGCGCGCGGCGGTGCTGCGCCCCGCGCTGCCGTTCGTCGAGGTCGAATGCACGCTGGACGGCCGGGTGCCCGCTTGCCGGGTCGACCACCATCGTCCGGGCGACCCGGGCTTCGAGGCGCCGCCCGAGGACTTCCTGCGCGGCGCCTCGCTCGGCCAGGTGCTGGCCCTGCTGGAGCGAGAGGCGACGCCGACGCAGCGCCTGCTCGCGGCCGGCGACCACTGCCTCACCGCCGCCTATGCGGGGCGCTGCCCGGGCGTCGCGCCCGACGAGCTGCTGTTCCTGCGCGCGTCGTGGAAGGCGCGCATCAGCGGGCGCAGCCTGACCGACGTCGTCGACGGCATCCAGGATGCGGCACGACGGGCGCGCGGCCGCCTCGACGCCGAACATGGCGAAGCGCGCTTCCTCGACCCGACCGAGGTGCCGGGCGACCTGCCCGAGGGCGCCGCGTACGCCGGCGTGCCGGTGCGCTACCGCGACCTGCTGCGCGACGGCACGCTCAAGGAGATGTTCAAGGGCGGCACGCCGGCCGCCGTCGAGGCCTTCATGGCGGAGCATCGGCGGGCGGGTCGGGTGGTCTACGGCAATCCCTGGCGCGGATACGCAGGGGCCTACGACGCGGCGTTCCGCTGACGGCGTGGCGCCGGCGCGCGGGCGCCGCCACGAAAAGCGCCCGGCACGTGGCCGGGCGAGACCCCGGCAGCAGAGCGGCTGCTGAAAACTCACCGGGGAAACCCATGTTCCCACGGTCGAGCTGGGTGCGGTGAGAATTTCGGTGCATGTCTTCACACGCCGAGGCGGGCCCGCTGCTGCCGGCGAGGCTCATCCCGGGCTAAGAAGTGGCGGATAGGGTGTTGTCTTCGCAACCCTTCCGCCGCGACCGATGACCTCCTCCTCCGCCGCCAAGGTGCCCGCCGTCACGCTCGGCTTCTGGCTTGCCAAGATCGCCGCGACCACCCTCGGCGAAACGGCGGGCGACTGGGTCACCCTGTCGCTCGCGGCCGGCTACCTCGTCGGCAGCGCGATCTTCGCGGCGGCCTTCGTCGCGCTCGTGCACGCACAGGTGCGCGCGTCGCGGCTGCGGCCCGCGTTGTACTGGGCCACCATCGTGGCCACGACGACGCTGGGCACGACGCTCGCCGACTTCTGCGACCGCTCCCTCGGCGTCGGCTACCCCGGCGGCACGGCCATCGTCGCCGCGCTGCTGGCCGCGAGCCTGCTCGCCTGGTACCGCGTGGAGGGCAGCGTGGCGATGGCCAGCGTGAGGACGCCGCGCGCCGAGTGGTTCTACTGGGGCACGATCCTGTTCTCGCAGACCCTGGGCACCGCGCTCGGCGACTGGACGGCGGGCGAGGACCGCGGCGGACTGGGGCTGGGCTACGAGGCCGCGGCGGTGCTCTTCGGCGGCGCGCTGCTGCTCGTCGCGGCGCTCCAGGCATGGACGCGGCTGTCGCGCACCACGCTGTTCTGGGCCGCCTTCGTGCTCTCGCGGCCGCTGGGGGCGACGGTCGGCGACTTCCTCGACAAGCCGCATGCGCAGGGCGGGCTGGCACTCGACCGGCTGGTCGCGTCGCTGGTTCTGCTGGTGGTGATGGCGCTGTGCGTCGGGCTGCTGCCGCAGCGGCCGGCGCGCGAGCCCGGCGCCTGACTTCCCGGGCGCCGCACCGGCGGGTTCAGCGCAGGGCCGCGTCGTCGGCGTCCAGGGTCAGGGCCGCACGTTGCGCAGCCGGGAGGCGTCCCCAGCCGTCGAGCGCGGCACGCTGGGCTGCATCGATGCGCGCAGCGTCGCGGGCGAACCAGGCATCGGCGGCCGGGGTCTTGTCGACGAGGGGCGAGTCGACCCATTCGTGGAACGTCGGGTTGGCGATGGACGGCTCGACGTCGTCGCGAACGCGCAGCGGCAGCGGTTGCAGGTCGCCGTCACCGACGGGCCGCATCAGCACGTAGTAGCGCCGCCCGGCCGCGAGGTCGGCCGCCACCAGGTGCGCAGTGCCGCCCCAGCTCATGAAGACGTGGTGGCCGGGGGCGAGCAGCTGCAGCGAGCTCGTGTGCGCGCCCATTGCCGCCAGCAAGGTCCGTCGCTCGCCATCGATGTCGAACAGGCCCGCGGCCGGCGCGGCCTCGGGCCCTGGGCCGGGCGCCAGGAAGATGACCTGCGCGCGGTCGCGCGGAGGCGGGGCGTAGAAGGACGCCGACGCGACGAACAGCGGCTCGGCCGTGCGCGTCGGCGGCGCTGGCGCGCCGGCGCAGCCGGCGAGGGCGATGGCGGCGAGGGCGCTGGACGCCGGGTGGAAACGCATGCGTGCTCTCCCGTGAGCCGAGGGTGGGAGAGGCAGGGTACAGGAACCGGTTCCAGGGGCAAACCCGCACGACGTGGGCGTGCTGCGACGCCGCCCCCGGCGGCCACGCGGTGCCTCAGGCACGGACGGCCGCCGGCTCCTCGTGCGCGGCCTCCGCCGCGAGCGCGACCGGCACGAGCGGGACGGCGGCGGCCGCGCCGACCTCGGCGGTATCAGGCCCCGCGAGCTGGACGGCCGGCGCGCGCACGGTCGCATGCGGCCAGCCGGAGATCTCGGTCAGCAGGCGCCAGACGGTGGCCGGCGCCGGCGGGCGGGGCGTGGCGAGGGTCCGTTCGCACATCGCGCGGTCTCCGGTCGGGTTGGGATGACCGGAAGTGTCGCGCGAGTCTCCTGCCAGCGTCCTGTCAGCAGGACCGCAGGGAACGGCTCAGTGCCAGTGGCCGTCGTAGCTGGCGACCAGGTCCTCGATGCGCAGGTCCTGCACGGCGTTCTCGCCGCAGACGCGGCCGAGCTCGAGGCAGTACACCGGGTCGTTGGCGACCAGCGTCGGGTGGGTGGGCACGAACTGCCAGGCGTCGTCGGGCGCGATCAGGCAGATCTCCGGGCGCCAGCCGGTCGACCCGGCCTGGGCGGAGACCAGGATCTGGTAGTCGCGATAGGCATAGCGGCGGTTCATGGCGGGCCCCGGTGGAACGATGTGGTCCGAAGTTTGCGTGACTTGAGGGTGGCAGGTCGCCGGAACAGCGGGGTAAACCCGGTGCATTCCCTCGCCAGGCGCGGGCATGGCCGGGTTGTACCGCGCCAACGCGGCGGGCCGCCCGCAGCGAGTGCACGCTGCGCCACGAAGGGTCGCGGCAGGCTCTTCCGCAGTGCTTCCGAAGGGAAAACGCCGTCCATACAAACCCCACGAACTAGGCTGCCAATATCGATTCCCCGGCTGTTAACATCTTTTCGCAAGCGTCCGAATCCGTCGCCGACCCCTGGAGCGACGACGGCCTTCTTGCTTCCCGTTGTCTGTTTACCCGTCCCGCTGGAGCCCCCATGCTGCAACTCAAGCCCGATTCCTCCGCCGACATCCCGTCGCTGCCGGAGAAGAATTCGGACATCGTTCGCGAAGCCCAAACCGTCCTGGACATCAACGACCCGCTGGAGATCCCCGAGCGCGCGATCACCGTGATGCGGATCAAGACGGGCTTCTTCACGGTCAACGTCTCGATCAACACGATGCGTCCCGCCGACCGCCTGGTCGTCACGTTCCAGGGCGCGCGCGGAGGCGGCAAGGACACCACGAACTCGCGCCGCCCGATGTTCGGCCGCCGCAACTTCGAGGCCCTGTTCGAGTGCCCGATCCTGGCCATCTCCGACCCGCAGACCGAGATCGAGTGGGACTCCCACCTCCCGCGCGTCGGCATGTACGCCGGCACCTTCGAGCACGACCTCGTGCCCGAACTGAACGCGCTGATCGACAAGTTCTGCAACGCGCTCAACATCCCGCTGGGCCGCGTCGTGATGTACGGCTCGTCCGCGGGCGGCACGTCCGCCATGCTGGTCGGCGGCCGCCGCAAGACGCCCACCGGCGTGATCGCCGTGGTGCCTTTCCTGCGCCCCGACAAGTACCGCGAGGAAGTCGTCGCCGTCACCGCGCGCGCCGCCGGCGGCACGATCGACGACTGGAACCGCACCAACGCCGACGAACCCTGGCGCTTCAACCCGATCACCGCGGTGCGCGACGGCATCTCCGCCGGCCAGGACCTGCGCATCGTCTGCGCGCAGAACACCAAGGACAAGGTCACGATCAACCGGCACTTCCCCGGCCTGTGGCGTCGTTTCGACATCGACCCCGAGGGCGGGATCTCGCCGGACGGCCACGTCATGGCGGTGCTGTTCGACTCCCCCGACGCCGGCCACGGCCACGAGCCGCCGGAGTTCTCGCGTCCGCTGATCAAGATGGCCTACGAGTTCTTCGACGGCCCGCTGAAGCCGCAGAGCAAGTCCGAGAAGCGTGCCGCCAAGAAGGCCGCGCAAGAGGCGACGGCCGACGAAGACTGATCGTCGCGCACTGCTAGTCTCGCGAGGCCGGGTCGGCGCAGCACGCGGCGACCCGGCCTTTCCATTTCACGGACAAGAACCACGGACCGGAGGGAACCGTCCATGACCGAACTCAGACAGAAGCTCCTCGAGATCATCGCCTCCTACGCGCCGCCGGACGCCAAGCCGGAGGCCTTCGCCGCTGCGAAGACCATCAAGGACCTGCCGCTGGACTCCATCGCGCTGCTCGGCGCGTTCGACGAGATCGAGGAACAGTACGAGATCAAGTTCGCCGGCGCCGCGACGCCGGACATGACGATCGACGACTTCGAGGCCATGCTGGCCCGCCTCATCGCCGAGAAGGAAAACAATGCGTAGGGTGGCGATCACCGGGATCGGCCTGAAGACGCCGCTGGGCAACACGCTCGACGACGTCCGCGCGCGCTACCTGCGCGGCGAGTCCGCGGTGCGGGCGATGGCCTCCAGCACCGACGCGCGCCCGCGCGTCGCGGCCTGGATCGAGGAAGACCTCACGCAGGGGCTCGCGGGCGGCGTCGTCAAGATCTCCGACCGCGTGTCGCTGATGTCGCTGCACGCGGCCGAAGGCCTGATGGCCGACGCGCGCCTCACGCCCGCCGACTACGACCCGTACCGCATCGGTACCTTCATGGGCATCGGCAGCGGCGCCTGCGAGACGCAGAACACCGCGCACGAAGGGCTGTACAAGCGCGACTACATGGGCCCGATGACGCTGCTGAAGAGCCTGCCCAACGGCCCGGCGGCCCACATCTCCATGCGCTACGGCCTCAAGGGCGAGTGCGCCACGCATTCCGTCGCTTGCTCCTCCGCGGGCGCGGCGATCGGCCACGCGTACCGCTCGATCCGCCATGGCTACCTCGACATGGCGGTGGCGGGCGGCGTCGAGTCGCCGCTGGCCGAGAGCTCCATGCGCGCATGGGAGTCGCTGCGCGTGCTGGCGAAGGTCGACCCGTCGCGGCCGGGCGCCACCTGCCGTCCGTTCTCCAGGACCCGCTCGGGCATCGCGCTCGGCGAAGGCGCGGTCGTCTACCTCCTCGAGGAAGAGGAGCACGCCAAGGCGCGCGGCGCGAAGATCTACGGGATCATCGCCGGCTGTGGCATGTCGGCCGACGCGAGCCACATCACGCTGCCGAGCCAGGAAGGGCAGATGGCCTCGATGAACGCCGCCTTCCGCGACGCGGGCATGGTGCCGGCCGACATCGGCTACATCAACGCCCACGGCACGGCCACGGGACAGGGCGACGCGATCGAGACGCGCTCGGTGCGCGGAGTCTTCGGCAACCGGGCGGAACTGACGCCCATGAGCTCGACCAAGGCCTTCCACGGGCACCTGCTCGGGGGCTCGGCCTCGATCGAGCTGCTGGCCACCATCCTCGCGCTCGACGAGGGCCTGCTGGCGCCGACGCTCAACCTCGACGAGGCCGACCCCGAGTGCGACCTCGACTACGTGGCCAACACGGCGCGCACCGGCGTGAAGATGCAGGCCGTGATGAACAACAACTTCGCCTTCGGGGGCTCGAACGCGAGCCTGATCCTCGTCCAGTGACGAGGCGCGCGCCGCGTCGCCGCTCCGGGGAGGGGCGGCGCGCGGCGGGCGTGATCCTGACAGACACCCGCCCGGGAGGGGCGCCTGCCGTCATGGCCGGTTCAGTGATGCTGGGTATGATCCCTCGCACTTGCCGGCCGTCGCGGACACGCGCGGCGCGAGAACACACGATACGCACCCCATCGTCCTTCGCGGCGTCACCGGGGCTGCGCGTGCGAGGCGTCCGTCCGGCGCCCCGGCACGTCGCCGCTGTCGCCGCATCACTTCAAGATTGGAAGATCGCCGTGAGTGAACTGCGCGTCAAGCTGCTCGAGATCATCGCCTCCTATGCCCCGCCGGACGCCAAGCCGGAGGCCTTCGCCGCGGCCAAGACCATCAAGGACCTGCCGCTGGACTCCATCGCGCTGCTCGGCGCGTTCGACGAGATCGAGGAACAGTACGAGATCAAGTTCGCGGGCGCGGCGACGCCCGACATGACCATCGACGAGTTCGAGGCGATGCTGGCGCGACTCATCGCGGCGAAAGATGCGTGAGGTCGTCATCACCGGGGTCGGCCTCGAGACCCCGATGGGCAACACCCTGGAGGAGGTCCGTGCGTGCTACCTGCGCGGCGAGAGCGTCGTGTCGGAGTTCCCCATGGGGACGTCCGACAAGCCGCGCGCGGCGTCCTGGATCCGGCGCGACGTGAACCAGGGCCTGCCGACCAGCCTGGTCAAGATGATCGACCGCAGCGTGGTGCTCGCGCTCCACGCGAGCGACCGCGTGATGGCCGACGCCGGGCTCGTGCCGGGCGGCTTCGATCCGTTTCGCGTCGGCGTGCAGGTGGGCTGCGGCGTGGGCGGCGTCGAGTCGATGTACACGACGCACCAGGCGCTCGCGCTGAAGGACCACATGGGCCCGTTCGCGATCCTGAAGCAGCTGCCCAACGCCCCGGCCAGCCACATCTCGATCCGCCACGGCCTGCGCGGCGAGACCACGATCCACACGGTCGCGTGCTCGTCGGCGGCGTCGGCGCTCGGCGGCGCGTTCCGCATGATCCGCCACGGCTACCTCGACCAGTGCATCGCGGGCGGCACCGAGGCGCCGCTGGGCGAGAGCCTGGTGCGCGCGTGGGAGGCGATGCGCGTGCTGGCGCGCGTCGACCCGGAGAACCCCGCGGCCACGTGCCGGCCCTTCTCGAAGAACCGCACGGGCGTCGTGCTCGGCGAGGGCGCGGCGCTGTTCATGCTCGAGTCCGAGGAGCACGCCAGGGCGCGCGGCGCGCGCATCTACGCGCGCATCGCGGGCTACGGCGCGGCCGCCGACGCCGCGCACATCACGCTGCCCGACCGCACCGGCCAGGCGGCGGCGATGCGCGCGGTGCTGGCCGACGCGAAGCTCGCGCCGTCCGACATCGGCTACATCAACGCGCACGGCACGGCCACGGCGCAGGGCGACATCATCGAGACCCAGTCGACGCGCGAGGTCTTCGGCGCCGACGCCGGGCGCATCCCGATCAGCTCCACCAAGGCCATCCACGGCCACCTGCTGGGCGGTTCGGGGTCGATCGAACTGCTCTCGCTGCTGATCGCGCTCAACGACGGCGTGCTCGCGCCCACCGTCAACCTCGACGAGCCCGATCCGGAGTGCGACCTCGACTACGTGCCCAACCAGGCGCGCACCGGCGTGCACATCGCCGCGGCGATGAACAACAGCTTCGCGTTCGGCGGGTCGAACAGCTGCCTGATCCTCACGCGCTGAGGCGCCCGCCCATCGACCGCGCGTCCACTGCGCCGGTGCAATCGCCCCCGCTGGCGGCTAGTGCGCCAGCACCTGCGCGAGCGCGACCAGCGCGTGCTCCGCGGGCTTGACGCGGCCGGCCACCTCGGCGAGCGGCGTGAGCGCCACCGCGCCCTGGCGCAGGCCCGCGAGGACGCCGTGCGTGCCCGCCGCCAGGGCCTCCGCGGCCGCGGCGCCGAGCCGCGTCGCGAGCAAGCGGTCGGTCGAGCCGGGTGCGCCGCCCCGCTGGACGTGCCCCAGCCGGCACAGCCGCACGTCGAACCCGAGCCGCCGCTCGTGTTCCTGGAAATGCGTCGCCAGCGCCTGCACGCTGGTGGCGGCGCCCTCGGCGACGATCGCGATGGCGTGGCTCTTGCCCCGCGCGTAGGCGGCGCGCAGGATGGCGGCCACCTCCTCCGGCGTCTGCGGCGCCTCCGGCGTGACGATGGCCTCCGCCCCGCTGGCGATGCCGACGGTCGTCGCGAGGTAGCCGCAGTCGCGGCCCATGACCTCGACCAGGAACACGCGCCCCACGGCGGAGGCCGTCACGCGCAGGCGGTCCACCGATTCGAGCGCCACGTCGACGGCCGTCGTGGTGCCGATCGTGATGTCCGAGCCGACCAGGTCGTTGTCGATGGTGGAGGCCACGCCCGCGACCCGCACGCCCGCCTGCGACAGGGCATGGGCGCCCGACTGCGAGCCGTTGCCGCCGATGACGACCAGCGCGTCGATCCCGCGCGCGGCCAGGCGGCGCACCGCCTCGGCCTGGCCGGCCGGCGTCAGCAGCGCAGGGCAGCGCGCCGTGCCGAGCAGCGTGCCGCCGCGCTCCATGACGCCGCCCACGTCGCGCGGCCCGAGCGCGACGAAGGCGTCCTCGAGCAGGCCCCGGTAGCCGTGGCGCACGCCGAACACCTCGCAGTCGCGGGACGCGGCCACGCGCACCACCGCCCGGATGGCGGCATTCATGCCCGGGGCGTCTCCCCCGCTGGTCAGGACGGCGAGTCGATTCATGGCGTTTCCCCGGCAAGCGCGCTGCGGCGATCGGACGGAGTCTCGCGCGTGCACGCGCCCGCGCCCTTGAGGCGGCGCAAGCCGCCTCCTCGCGATCGCGCGCCCGCCCGTCGCCTTCAGGGACGCTCGAACTCGCCGAGGTCGTCCCGCAGGTACGAGAGGTAGGCCTCGCGGGTGCCCGGCGTGCGGCAGGCCTCCAGCAGGGCGGCGCAGCGGGTGCGCGCCAGCTGGTTGGCGGCCAGCCACTCGTCCATGCGCGCGCCCGCGGCCTGGGCGAGCAGGCTGGGCAGGAACACCAGGTCGAGCGCGTCCGGCGGCTCGCGGCGCAGCCGTCCGGGCCGGTTGCTCGAGACCTCGTACCAGGTCTGGTAGCGCGCGGGGACGGCCCCGGACGCGGTGGGTACCGGGCGCACGCGTTCGCGCAGCGTCACCGCGTTGGAGAAGGGCGGCTGGTGATCGCCGAACCAGGCGAGCACCGCGGGGCGCGCGGTGTCGAGGACGGCGTGGCGGGTGAGGAGCAGCTCGCGCTCGAACGCACGGCTGCGCCACAGGTAGTCGGCGACGCTGCGGGCCTCTTCCGTGGAGGCGAACTGGCGGGCCGCGGCGGAGAGGAGCCCCGCCGGCACGCGTTCCATGCGCACGCCGTGCTCCGCGTGGTTGAAGATCGTCTGCACGAACATGAAGACGG
>Ga0209051_1001042_pt1 | contig 26209 bp, 17 predicted proteins | sample AraplaCvi_mMS_r2_2_FD_184286 | JGI IMG/M metagenome (GOLD analysis project Ga0209051, IMG submission 184286) | Arabidopsis root microbial communities from North Carolina, USA - plate scrape MF_Cvi_mMS_r2 (SPAdes) (version 2) | ecosystem: Host-associated > Plants > Roots > Endosphere | place...
CGGCGAAAGTCCTCGCGCATAGCTGGCTTCCATCCACGTCTGTTGGGATGCCGAGATTGCCGCCTGCCTGGTGCCGCGCGTCAGGATGGGGACGAGATAGCCTGCCAGCGCCAAGCTGGGCAGGATCGTGTACTGAACGTTGTCGGGCCAATATCCGGCCCAGCCGCCGGCGGGGAACAGCGGGATCTTCAGGGCCAACACCAGCAGCAGCACCAGGCCTAGGAAGAACGGCGGCAAGGTCAGGAGAACTGTCATCGTGGCACGAATCGCGACATCGGTGGCGCCGCGCCGTAACCCGGCAAGCAACCCCAGAGGTACCGCAATCACCGTCGAAATCACCATGGTGATCGCCACGACGGGCAGGGTTACGCCTAGCGAGTTGGTGACGATCGACAGAACGCTGCGACCGCCGCCGGCGAACGATTCGCCGAGGTCGCCCCGCGCCACGTTCGTAACGTAGTGGATGAACTGTAGGTAGAGCGGGTCGTCGAGATTGAGGGCCTTGCGTAGCGCGTCCTTCGCCGCGTCGCTGCCCTTGCTGCCAAGGATTGCCGTGGCGGGGTCGCCTGGCACGACGCGCACCAACAGAAACGTGATCACCACGACGCCGAACGCGACGACCAGTGCCTGCCAGACGAGCCGGAGCACGCGCCCACTCGCCCCCAGCCCGCGTCCACGCAGCCGCTGGGCACGAAGGGGCTGAGAAGCCACCATCGTTTCGACTCCAGTCATATCGTCTCTCTTGGCATTTGGTCGTTCTCAGGCACTTCCTGCATGGCAGACGGAGTACCAGGATGGCTGGCGATTAGATCAGTGCGGATTCGACGAGGAGTTTGGTGTAGTCCTCCGTTGGATTGTTGAGTAGTTCGTCGATCGGTCCCTGCTCCACGACGTCACCGTTGTAGATGACCAACGCGTGGTCAGTCAGAAGCCGTACTACACCGAGATCGTGGGAAACGAGGACCAGACCGATGCCTCGGTCGACCTGCAGGCTCAACAACAGGTTCAGGATTTGGGCCTGGACTGACACGTCGAGCGCCGAGGTGGGTTCGTCGGCAATGATGATGTCGGGGTCGGCGGCGAGTGCGCGGGCGATGCCTATGCGCTGACGCTGGCCGCCACTGAGGCTGCCCGGGCGGCTCTGCATGGCGTCTGGAGCCAGGCCGGTGCTGGCAAGCAACTCGCGGGCGAGCTCACGTGCCTTGGCCTTGCTCCCTTGACCATGGACGAATGCGGATTCAGTCACCGCGTCCAATCCCGTCATGTACGGATTGAGAGAGCTGTACGGGTCCTGAAAGATGTACTGCACCTTGCCGTGAAGAGGCGAAGAGCGTTTCACCTTGGCCCACGGGGTCCCGTTGACTGTGACCGAACCCTGGGCGGGATGTAGTCCGCCTAGCAGTAGGCGCGCGAGTGTGGTTTTGCCGCTGCCGCTTTCGCCGACCAAACCGATCGCCGAACCCGGCTCGATTACCAGGTTCACGCCGCGGATGGTCAAAGGTGCGCCAGGTGCGTACGACGCTCCGGCATTGATGGCCTCGATACGAGTCGTCATGCGTTGGCCTTCAGCACGGCCTCGGACTGGAAACATGCAGACGTGTGACCCACACCGACGGTTTCCGACGGCGGATCTTCAGTGGCACAATCTGGTTCGGCGTAGGTGCACCGCGGCTGGAAATTGCAGCCGACGGGTCGCCACGCCGGTGACAACGGCGAGCCCGGCAGCACCTGGAGGGGTTGTCCCCGCCGGGCAGCGGCGACGCGAGCCGCAAGGAGCGCGCTCGTGTAGGGGTGGGCCGCCTTGTGCAGCAGCACCTTCGTCGGTCCACGCTCGACCGTGACCCCGCTGTACATGACCACGATCTCCTCGGCAAATGACTCAGCCAGGGACAGATCATGCGTCACCACCAGCAAGCTCATCCCCTTCTCTTTCCGCAATTTAGTGAGCAGTTCGAGGATGGAACGTTGCACGGTGGCGTCGAGCGCCGTCGTGGGTTCGTCGGCGACCAACAGGTCTGGATGCCCGGCAAGCGCCAGCGCGATCATTACGCGCTGGCGCATGCCGCCGGACAGTTGGTGCGGGTAGGACTGCACGACCCGGTCGACGTCGTGCATCCGCACGTCCTGCAACAGCTCCTTGGCGCGACTCACCGGGTCAGCGTCTGGATCGAGAAGCTTGATGGTCTCCCGCAGCTGTGCACCGATCCTCATCACTGGATCCAACGATGCGATGGAGGCCTGGGGGATGAAGCCGATCTTGCGACCCCGTATCCGGGACCATTCACGGCTCGTCGCACCAGCCATGTCCTGGCCGCAGAATGTCACGCTGCCGCGCACGATCCTGCCTCCAAGGCGGGGGAGCAGACCTGCCACCGCCCGGCAGGAAATGCTCTTTCCCGAACCGGTCTCTCCCACGACGGCCAGGGCTGATCCCTTGTCGACGGAGAACGATACGTCGGTGAGCACCTCGACCGTTCCGATCCGCACGGCGAGGTGTTCGACCCGAAGCAAAGGCTCACGGGATGGGGAGGCCACGTCAGGCATCGTCATCAGTGACCCTACTGACGTTTGAATGTGTAAGTAGCGGAGTCAGATTCGGTGACAAGTCCCTCTTCCGGCAGGTTCGCTGCGGAGAACGACGGATACGGGGTGAGGTTGGCGTAGGGCGCGTCCTTCACGAACAGGGCATCGATCTTCGCGAGGGTGTCCTTGAGCTGATCTCCGGATTGCTGGTTGGCCTGGTCGATGAGTTGGTTCATCTCTGGAGAGTTGTAGAAGGAGAAGTTGGCCTGGCTCCCACCCTGCTGCAGCGCGTAATTGAGTAGACCCGAGGGCTGATTCACGTAGTCCCAGACCAGCAGGATGGCCATGGGGACCTTGCCGTCAGCGAGGCGGCTGTAGAGCGTGGTCGGATCGAGATTCTGCAGGTTAAGCGTGATGCCGATGTCGGCGAGGTTCTGCTTGATGACCGTCGCCATCTCGGGTTCACCCGGGTATCCGGACGTGAAGTACAGATCCGAGGTACAGCCCTGCTCGCACGGCGTGCCCCGTAGTGCCGCCTTGGCTCCCTCGAGGTCACGCCCGGTTGGAACGTTCTTGTCGTAGCCATCGACGTTGGGGGGCCAAAACCCGGCCAACGCTTGAGACTTGCCGTGCCAGGCGATCTTGTTGATCTGATCGCGATCCACTGCCAACGAGATCGCCTTGCGGACACCTAAGTCGTTAAACGGGGCGACGGTGTTGTTGGGCACCAGCGAGTAGAAGCCGCGAAACTGAGCGGTGACCAGCTTGGCGGGGGCGGTGACCTGGTCGATCAACGACGGCGAGATGTCCGCCGCAAAGTTGACCTGACCGGACCGGACCTGACTGATCCTGGTGCTGTTGTCGGTGACACCGGTCATCGTGATGTTCTTGACGATCGGCTTCGCGCCCCAGTAGTTCTCGTTGCGCACGAACTTCGCTTCGGCACCACCACCCCAGGAGACCAGGGAGAACATTCCCGCCGAGACCGGCGAGTCGTAGAACTTCGGATCAGAGGCATGGGCCGCCGGAACGATCGTCGTGACTGGATAGGACAGAACGGATTCCAGCTTGGGAGACGGCACGTTCAGGTCGATGCGTACCGTCTGCGGATCGACGGCCGACACCAACTTCCAGGAAGTGGTCAGTGCCGCGTAGACGTTCGTCGGGTCGGTGCGGACCCGTTCGAGGCTGGCCGCGACGTCGGCCGCCGTCAAGGGAGAATTGTCGGAGAACTTCAGATTCGGGCGCAGCGTGAAGGTCCAGCTCAGCTGATCCGGCGCGGCGGTGCCCGATTGGGCCAGACCCGGACCGACGTTGCCATCTTGGTCGTAGGAGAACAGTCGTCCTCCGATCAGGTCGATGGCGCGAAGATCGGTCGACTGGTAGGCCAGGATGGGGTCAAAGGTGGTCACCTTCGCCGGCTCTGCCAGCACTAACGATTCGGTGCTTCCGCGTGACCCGCCACCATCTCCACCGCAGCCGGATACCGCGAGGACCAGCGTCACGGCCAGCGATGCGGCGACGGTGAACGCCCTATTTCGTGAATGCCAGGTAATGATGGGATCTCCTCGTGTCTCCGTGAGAATCGCTCAGGGCTATGGAGTCTCTTTATGGGGACCCCGTAAGGTGGACGGGTTTCTCTGAACGTTCGTCCTCTGCCTTAGAGGTGGTCTCACCCTTGTGGAGTAATGGGCGCCCGGGAACTGTCGTGGTGTCAACCTTGCACGTGAGTGACCATGACGGATCGTCAACGTCGACGCACTTGTCGTGTCGGCGACGCCTGAAGGCAATTCCACGTGTAGGCGTCCGAATCCCTCAGGCCGTGGCGATGCGGGGGCGATCGCCGCGACGCCGATCGGAATTCAACGACGAACTGCGGCAGTGATGTTCGACGATCACCGCTTGCCAATGTCGGGGTGCACGCGGTCCGATCGCACTACCGTTGATTTTCGGGCGGCAATGGCTGTTCCGCGACGCGGCTAGGTCGAGACCACACATGGGATCGACGGGCTCGACGGCGACACCCACGAGTTTGGCCGCACCCGCGTTCCAACCCGAAAGCGTCGACCCAATCTTCAGCGGTTTCCCGCGCACCGTGAGATGCGGTTCGGCGCAACGCGGCGTCAGCGCAACCATGACCGCCCCGCTTCGCGACTTGCCGAGGCCGCGACGACACGGAGTGACAACCCGAAGGCTGACGTGCGCCCATTGGAAGGGATGTTGGCTAGACAGCCGGCGACGCGGAGCGAGATTTGGCCGTCGTCGATGTTTCGGCATGTCCAACGGGCCCATTCGCTGCAATGTTGTGGACAACATGTCGACCCAAGAGGCGGCATTGCCGACATTTCGCCCTTCGACGTCCGATACCAGGGTTCGCAACACTGTTGTCATGAGTTCGTCACTGAGAGATGCCACTTCCGTACTCGCGAGCATGCCCGATGCTGCGGATCTCGCTGCCGCGGATGCGCGGCACGTCATCCACGGCTTTAGCCCGTTCGGCGACCGAACGCCAGGCCCGATCTTCCAGTCGGGTCGCGGGATCACGCTGACCGACGTCGAGGGCCAGGACTGGCTCGACGCCTGCGCCGGACAGGCCAACGTTGCTCTCGGGTACGGCCGCACAGACATCGCCGACGTGATTGCCGACGCGCTCAAGGAGCTCACCTTCGGTACCCATTTCTACCAGCGACGCAGCCACGTGGGTGCATCCCGGCTGGCCGAACGGCTCGCCCAGATCACGCCGCCCGGACTCGATCAGTTCGTCTACATGCTCGGTGGATCGGATGCGGTGGAGACCGCCATCAAGATTGCCCGGTTCTCCAATGCCGCCGCAGGGCGTCCCGAGAAGATGCACATCATCGGTCGATGGAACAGCTACCACGGCGTCACCTACGCCGGGTCCAGCATGACCGGCGACCCCGCAATGTGGCGCAACATCGGTCCACGGCTGGAGGGGTTCTCCCACATCGACCAGCCGGAGACCGATTCCGTGGGCGCTGCGCGCCTTCTCGAGGACGAAATTCTGCGCGTAGGCGCCGACAGGGTCGCCGCGTTCATGGCCGAGCCCATCTCGACCCCCAACGGCATCGTCGTACCGCCCGCGGACTACTGGGCCCAGATCCGTGAGATCTGCGATCGCTACGACATCTTGTTGATCAGCGACGAGGTGCTCACCGGATTCGGCCGCAGCGGAAAGATGTTCGCGGTGGAGAACTGGGATCTGCGCCCCGACATCTTGACCATGTCCAAGGCCATCACAGCCGGGTTCTTCCCGCTGGCGGTCGTGGCGATCAGTGGTGAGCTCCGCGAGAAGTTGTCAGCCAGCAACGATCCCTTCGTCCACGGCGTCACCGCGGGGGGCCACCCGGCGGCCTGCGCTGCTGCGCTGGCCACCCTGGACATCTACGAACGCGAGGACGTCTTGGCGAACAGCAACGTCGCCGGCAAGTACCTGTCGACTAAGCTCGATGCCCTGGCCGACACCTATCCGGTGCTCGACAAGAGCAGCGTCCGCGGGATCGGGATGATGCACGCAGTCGATCTCATCGCCGACGTCGACCCCGCGTACGGTGCTGCCCTGCACGCAGAATTCCTCAACCAACGCGTCTTCGTGCGGACCTACCGCGCCAACCAAACCATCGGTCTGCTGCCGTCGTTGACGATGACCACCGAGGACATCGACGCCGTCACCGCGCGTATGGCGGCCGCCCTGGAGGCCACCAGTTCGCAGGCCGGCAACTGACCATCCGACCGAGCACACTTCGCCCGAAAACGAAATGAAGGATTCATGACCCAAACCATCAAGAGCTCGCTCACTGAACGCGTTCCCAGTCTGGAGCGCCTCACGCGGCCATTCATCAATGGTGCCTACGTCGACGCTCAGTCGTCTGAGACGTTCGAAAACATCAGCCCGGTCAACGGTGATCGCCTGCCCGACCTCTCGTCCGGCAATGCCAACGACATCGACGCCGCGGTGACCTCGGCCCGCGACAGCTTCGAGAACGGTGACTGGCGGCGGCGCACGCCGCGCGAGCGCAAGGTCGTCCTGCAGCAGTTCGCCCGCAACCTTCGGGACAACACCGAGGAGCTGGCTGCGCTGCAGACCGTCGAGATGGGCAAGCCGATCAAGGACGGCCGCTGGGAGGTCGACTACAGCGCCACCGTTCTGGAGTGGTTCGGTGAAGCCGTCGACCATCTCTACGACGAGGTCGCACCCATCGGCGAGGTCGGTCACGCCACCATTACCCGGGTACCCATGGGCGTCGTCGCCGCCATCACGCCGTGGAATAACCCGCTGCTGATGCCGGCGGTGAAGATCGCGCCGGCACTGGCCGCCGGCAACTCGATGGTCCTCAAGCCCGCCGAGCAGTCCCCGGCGATCGCACTGCGGATCGCCGAGCTGGCGCTGGAAGCCGGCGTTCCCGCCGGTGTGCTCAACGTCGTACCGGGACTAGGCGAAACGGCTGGCAAGGCACTGTCCGAGCACCCCGATGTGGAGGCACTCGGGTTCACCGGTTCCACCACCGTCGGCCGGATCATCCTCAAGGCGGCCGCCGACTCGAACCTGAAGAAGGTGTCTCTCGAGCTCGGTGGCAAGTCACCCGCTCTCGTCCTCGAGGACGCAAGAGACATGCTGGACCTGATCGCGGTCAAGACGGCGATGTCGATCTTCGGCAACGCGGGCCAGATGTGCGACTCGAGCTCGCGCCTGATCGTGCACGAGTCGCTGGCCGACGAGTTGATCGAGCGCATGGGCGCCGTGGCCGCCGAATGGCAGCCGGGGGACCCGTTCGACGATGCCACCTCGATGGGTGCGATCGTGGACTCCCGCCAGCTGGACCGGATCATGGGCTTCATCGACGGTGTCGCACCCGGCGGTGCGTCAATCGCGCACGGCGGCAACCGCGTTCGGCAGGACACCGGCGGCTTCTACGTCGAGCCGACCGTCGTCCGGGGTGTCACCAACGACATGGACATCGCCCGCAGGGAGATCTTCGGACCGGTGCTCTCGGTCATCACGTTCTCCGACGACGAAGAGGGTCTGCGTATCGCCAATGACACCACCTACGGGTTGGCGGCCAAGCTGTGGACCGGCGACTTGAAGAAGGCGCACCGTCTAGCCCGCGAGCTGCGTTCCGGCGCGGTCTTGGTCAACGGTGACGAACTCTTCGACGTCACGTTGCCGCACGGCGGGTTCAAGCTCTCCGGTATCGGCCGTGACTACTCGCACCACGCCTTCGACAACTGGACCCAGCTGAAGACGACGTTCATCAACCTCCTCTAGCCACCGTGAAACCGGCTGCCGCCGTGGGCATTTGCCCGCGGCGGCAGCTGTCGTTTGCGTCGGTGTCAGATCCGCGCCGGAGTCACAGCTGCCCACTGGGGATGTGACTGAGCACCCGCAGCGCGAGATGCAGTCCGAGCCGGGCGTCCGGATCGTCCAGGTCCACGCCAAGTAGGGACTGAATGCGCTCTACCCGGTTGTAGAGTGATTGCCGCTCCAAGTGCAGGGCCCGCGCAGTCTCTGTCTTTTGGCCGTGCTGTTCCAGCAGGACCTGAAGGGTCTTGACCAGTTGGGTGTGCCGCTGCGCGTCGTAGGTGACCAGACGTTCCAGGCGCAGCCTCGCGAAGCGCTCCAGATCGGGATTGTCGCGCAGACTCCAGATCAGTCTGTCGAGATCGAGGTCGGTGGCGTCGTGCCACGCCCGCGGCGGACTGTGTAGGGCGCCGTCCAAGGCATCCACCGAGACGGCCAGACCTTCGGTCGCTGCCTGCCAGGTGTGCACCGCAGGACCAACTGAGAGCACCGCCGCCTGCGGCTCGGCGAGATGGCGCTTGGCAGTGTCTTGAACGACCTGTGCGACCCGGTCGGCGATGCGGCCACGGTGGGCGACGTCTTCGACACCGATCATGACCAGGGTCGGGTTGGCCGTGGTGGCCTCGTCGATCAGTGCGGGTATTCCGATGTTCTCCAGTTCGGAATGGACGTCGCGCCACACCATCCGCCACTGATGGTCTTCGGAGCTGACTGTCGCCGCCCGATGATGGCGTGCCCGCCGGATGCCAATGGGAATCATCACCGGCGGGGTAAACCCGAACGCGATGGCGCGGGCTTCGGCTGCGTACGGTTCGGTCGAGCCCGCCAGCAGCGAGGCCAGGAAACCGCCGTGTCGGCCATGACTGGCGAACACCGCGTCGCGACGACGGTTGCCGATGACCAGCAAGCTCACCACCTGGGCGGCGCGTTCCAACGCCACGGTGGCCGCCTCGTCGAAGACACCACCTTGGGGTATGCCGAAACCGAGGGCCACGAGGCGGCCGTCACGCGCACCGTCCATGGTCAGATGCTTTTCGATGTACGGCGGGGCTCCGTCGACCGACCTGGTGATCAGCTCCCAGCCGGCGGTGACGTCGCGCTCGGTGAGGCCGTTCAGCGCTCGATACACGAATCCGCCACCAGCTCGCTCGTATATGACGGGCTCGCCCAGAATCGCGGCGAGCGCGTCGAGCACCTCGGCGATCCCGCCACCTTCGAGTACGAGCTCGGTCAGCTGACGCTGGAGCTCCTGCGCATGGTCCAGGAGAGTGATCTTCTGGTTGACGATCTGGGTGTGGATGGCCTCGGTGACGTCGACGAAGGCCACCGGGAGATGCAATGCCACCAGGGTCAGATTTTGCTTCTGGCATTCGTCGATGAGGTGGCGGGGCACGCTGTTGAAGTTCGCGCCAAGCTCGAGGACCATCGCTGCGATCTCGCGTTCGGCCAACTCCACGATGAGTCGCCGGTCAGAGGACTCTGGCCCGTGGAACATGCGCCCCTCCGTGAGCACTAGTTCCCCGCCACGCAGAACGGAGGCGATGTCGCGAACCTCGACGACGTGCACCCACCGGATTGCACGATCCAGATTGTCTCGACCGGCGACGACTTCGGGGGCACCCCCGCGGAGAGCGGGCAGCTGCAGGGCCGCGCGGACCGTCAAGGTTTCAGACACCTACCGATTGTGGCTGACTCTACGTATATCGCAGCTGAACGAGCGAAGCTTCTGACATTCCGTAGCGCCCGCACCTGAGACGCTTGACACGGCGCCGGTTGGGCGGCGGGTAAACGTGCAGCAGTATTTCGCCAAGGTGGTCGAACTGCGTTGGGAGCTTGTCTGTGAGCATGCCGATCGTTGGTTACACGGACCGCCTCACGGTCGAGCCTGGGCAAACGGTCGATTTCAAGATCAGCTGCACGGCGAACACCTTCAGCGCATCGCTGGTGCGCCTCATTCACGGTGATGCCAACCCCGCGGGTCCGGGCTTCAAGGCGCAGCACGTCCCTTCGGACATCGACGGTGACCACCCTGGTCGACTTCAAGCGTTGCGTGCGGGCTCCTACGTCCGCATCCCGCACCGCACCGGGCTGACGCCCGCCGCAGGCTTCTCCGTCCACCTGTGGATCTGGCTTGGTGCGTCCACCGGTGGCTCACAGACCCTGTTGTCTCAGGGGGTGGTCGGTACCGGTGGCTATGCCGTGCGCCTGGAAGCCGGCCGGATTGCTGCTCGGGTCGGTGACCAGGTGGTCACCGTATCCAGTCCAATCCTGCCTCGCCGGTGGTACTCGGTGTCGGCGGTGTTCGACTTCGCGGCGGACGAGGTGCGCCTCGACGTGGTGCCGAAGGCACTCAACCGAAGCCCCCAGCATGTCCGCGCAAGCAGCTCGATCGGTCTGCCAGCGCCCGGCGTGGCCGACGTCCTCATCGGTGCCGAACTGCTCAGCGATGGGCTAATTGGAAACTTCTACAACGGCAAGATCGACTCGCCCCGCATCTACCCGACGGCGCTCAACGATGCGGTCTTGGAGGGGATCAGGCAGGATACGTCGAATCACGCCGAGGGTTCGCCGCTGGCTGCGTGGGATTTCGCCGCCGACATCAGCAACTGGACGGTGACTGACGCCGTCGGTGGTTTCCACGGACACACGATCAACAAGCCGATGCGCGGTGCGACCGGGCACAACTGGGACGGTTCGGAGACTTCGTGGGCGCACGCACCCGCTCACTACGGCGCCATCCACTTTCACGAAGACGACCTCGCCGACGCGGACTGGGACACCACCTTTCAATGGACGGTTCCCGACGACCTTCCCAGTGCGGTCTACGCGGCTTACCTGACTGCCGGTGACGCCGAGGACTACGTCCCGATCTTCGTCCGGCCCCGTTGCGGGAGTCCTACGGCCAACATCGCTCTTCTCATCCCGACGTTCAGCTATCTGGCGTACGCCAACGAGCAGCTCCTAAACAACCCACTGCTCCTCGACAAGGGCGACTACCCGTCCCAGATTCAGGACCGCTACATCGTCGAAAACCGCCTGCTGAGCCTCTACGACGTGCACAGCGACGGATCTGGTGTCTGCCATTCCTCGCGACTGCGGCCTTTGGTCAACATGCGCCCCAAGTGCAACATGGCATGGCTCGACGGCGGGAAGGGTGCCCCGCACCAGTTCAACGCCGACCTGCACATCGTCGACTGGCTGCACGAAAACGGCTATGAGGCAGATATTTACACTGACGAAGACTTGCATCGCGGCGGACAGGCCTTGTTGGCGCCGTACAAGACGGTGCTGACCGGCTCCCACCACGAGTATTGGTCGGGTGAGATGCTGGACGCTGCGCAGCGGTACCTTCAGGACGGCGGCCGTTTGATGTCGTTGTGCGGCAACGGAATGTACTGGGTGACCCAACTCGACCCGGAGACCGGAACCAGCGTCGAGATCCGCCGCCGCGGCCCGGCGACGAGAATGTGGGAACCAGAACCGGGCGAGGCGCATCTGAGCAGCACCGGTGAGCTCGGAGGCACTTGGCGCTTCCGTGGTCGCGGGCCTCAGTCGTGGATCGGCGCTGGCTACACGGCCGAGACGGCCGGGCGTGGTCGTCCCTTTCGCCGTACCGCACAAAGCCGTGACGAGGACGTTGCGTTCATCTTCGACGGCGTCGAGGGCGATCTGATCGGTGACTTCCCGTGCCTCGTCAACTCCTATGGCGCAGCAGGATTCGAGTTCGATCGTGCCGATCCTGCACTCGGCACCCCAGCCGAAACCGTCATCCTGGCCACTGCCGACGGGTTCGACGACGACGCGCAGGGAGCCGTCGACGACGTACTACTGTCCGACTCCAGCCAAGGCGGAACGCAGAGCCCGTTGGTGCGTGCCGACATGACGTTTCTGAGGTATCCCGCCGGTGGAGCGGTCTTCTCGGTCAGCTCCATCGCCTGGGCGGGATGCCTCTCGTATAACGGATATGACAATGACGTCTCCCGCATCACCCGCAATGTACTGGAGGCGTTCGTCACTGACGCGATCTAGACACCGGGAACGAACTACACCAATTCGCCAACGAAGGGACGCGTCGCCAGTCGCGGCGGCCCAGATGTTTCGCGATGAGCTCGACGAGCTTGCGCTGTGCGGCCACGATCGGGCCACTCTGCAAACATCTCACCAGACGTTCACGCCTTAACCGCTCGGAATAAAGGAAACACATATGCCCATCGCCACCATCAACCCAGCCACCGGGGAGACCATCGAGACCTTCGTCGCCCACGACGACGCCGAGGTGCAGCGCCGCGTAGCCGAAGCCGCCGACGCCGTGAAGGCGCTGCGCGACACGACGTTCGGCCAACGCGCGGACTGGATGAAGGCGACCGCCGACCTGCTGGAGGCCGATGTCGAGTCGGTGGCCCAGATGGTCACCCGCGAAATGGGCAAGCCCATCGCCCAGTCACGCGCAGAAGTGCTCAAGTGCGCCAAGAACATGCGCTTCTACGCCGAACACGCCGAATCCTTCCTCGCCGCCGAGTCTCTGGCGGACCCCTCGGCCGTCGCCGCATCCGAGGCCGGCTCGATCTGGCAGCCACTTGGCGTGGTACTGGCCGTCATGCCCTGGAACTTCCCACTGTGGCAAGTCGTTCGGTTCGCTGCGCCAGCGCTGATGGCCGGTAACACCGGGCTCCTCAAACACTCGTCGAATGTGCCGCAGACGGCTCTCTACCTCGACGCGCTCTTCGAGAAGGGCGGATTTCCCGTGGGCGCGTTCCGTACGTTGCTCATCGGATCCGCTGAGGTCGCGGCGATCCTCCAGGACGACCGTGTCAAGGCCGTGACTCTGACCGGTTCCGAACCGGCGGGTCGCTCGGTGGCCGCAACCGCCGGGCAGCAAATCAAGAAGGCCGTCCTGGAACTCGGCGGGTCCGACCCGTTCATCGTGATGCCGAGCGCAGACCTGGAGGCCGCGGCCGCCACCGCCGTCAAGGCACGCATCGGCAACAATGGTCAGTCGTGCGTCTCCGCGAAGCGCTTCATCGTCCATACCGACGTCTACGATTCCTTTGCGAAACTGTTCGCTGAGAAGATGTCCGCGCTGACCGTTGGTGACCCGATGGACGAGGCAACCGACGTTGGGCCCATGGCCACCGAGTCCGGCCGCGACGAAGTGGCCGAGTTGGTGGATGACGCGGTGGCCAAGGGCGCCCGAGTGCTCGTCGGCGGAACGGTGCCGAAGACCGCAGGCTGGTACTACCCGCCGACCGTCCTCGCCGGCCTGACCGATGACATGCGCGTCGTCATGGAGGAGACCTTCGGCCCCGTCGCGTCGCTCTACGAGGTTGCCGATCGCGACGAGGCATTGAAGATCGCCAACCAGACCACCTTCGGGTTGAGTTCGGCAGTGTGGACTACCGATACAGCAGAACAGAACTGGTTCGTCGATCAACTGGATGCCGGAGCGGTGTTCGTCAACGGGATGACCGTGTCCTACCCCGAGCTGCCGTTCGGGGGCGTCAAGGCGTCGGGCTACGGCCGCGAACTCGCCGCGGCGGGCATCCGTGAGTTCTGCAACCTCAAGACGGTGTGGAAGGCCTGAGCTCAACTCATGCGCCCGACAGTGATGCGCGATCTGCGGTCGACCGAACGGGCGGCGAATGCTTGACGAAGTGTCGGCGTCGCGGACCGGGCGCCTGACAGTCCGCGGGGTGTCCGCGCTCACACCAGCGACCACAATTTACTGTGAAGGGGCCACGCCCCATGACCAGCCCGGGTCTTCTTAAGGAGCCTGTTCATGTCCGTAATCGATCACGACAACTACTTCACCAGCCTGCCCCGCGAGTATTACCTCGACGACGGGCGGTACACCGATGAGCTCGCCAAGGTCTGGGGCCAGCAGTGGATCTACGCTGGTCACGTTTCGCAGATCCCGAAGAGCGGCGACTACTTCACCTTCGAGGTCGGGACCGAGAACATCCTGGTGGTGCGTAATGGCGACGACGTCACCGCAGTACACAACGTCTGCCGGCATCGCGGGCTGCAACTGTGCAATCAACCCACCGGCCGGGTCGGTCGGAGAATCGTCTGCCCGTACCACTCGTGGAGCTACGGCCTCGACGGGAAGTTGCTCAAGGCCACCCGCCAAGCCGACGGGGAGTTCTTCGACTACAAGGACTTCAGTCTGTTCCCGATCCACGTCTCGGTGTGGCAGGGCTTCATCTTCATCAGCATGGCCGAAGTGGCCCCCGCTCCGGTTGCGTCGATGATCGACGAGAAGGCCAACGCCGACATGGCGATCCTCGATCCCACCCGGCTCAAGGTGGCACACGAGATCACCTACATCGCCGACGCCAACTGGAAGCTTCTGCTCGAAAACGGGGTCGAGTGCTATCACTGCCCCTCGGTGCATCCCGAGTTCTGCGTGTCGCTCGACTCGCAGGAGATGTCGGATTACTACGAAGAGGACTACGTAGGCGATCTGGTCCAAGGCCTGGTCATCCCGGTGAAGCGGGAGCTGGAGTCGCTGTCGATGGACGGCAAGTACGTCTCGAAGAAGCTGCTCGGTGAATTCGGCCGCGGGACACCGGTTCCCGATGATTTCGGTGCGGGCTTCATGACCCAACCCGGCTACGCATGGGGCGGATTCCATCCCGATTACGGGATGATTGCCAGCACCCTGCCGCTCTCGGCGACGCGAACCAAGATGGTGTGCTGGTGGTTCGTGCATGAGGATGCCGTAGAAGGCGTCGACTACGACGTCGACGAGCTCGTCAAGCTCTGGGACGTCACCAACCATCAGGACCTGCACATTCAGGAGCGCCAGCAGGTGGGCCTGACTTCGCAACGTTATGTTCCCGGACCCAACTCGCCGTCGCAGGAACCCGGCATCCGCGCCGCACTGCGCAAGTACCTGGAGATGATGGGAGAACCAAGCTGAGCGCGCACAGCTCGCGCCCGGGTCGCCTTGCCGGCAAGGCCGCTGTCGTCACGGGTGCCACCAGCGGCCTTGGATTGGCGGTGGCGCAGGCGATGTCGGCTGAAGGTGCCGCGGTCGTCGCGGTCGGGCGCAACGCCGACCGCGGGTACGAGATCGTGGAATCGATAGCGGCGACTGGAAGCACCGCGGTGTTCGTGCGCGGCGACGTCACTGTCGAGGCAGACATCGTCAGGGCAATCGAAGTCTGTCGGAATGAATTTGGTTCGTTGGACATCATGCATAACAACGCGGCGTTCTTGGTGACCGCCGAGGTCCACGAGACCACCAGCGAGGATTGGGATCGTTCACTACGGACCAATTTGAGTTCGGTGTTCTGGGGCTGTAAGCACGCGGTATTGGCGATGCGGGAGCAGGGTCACGGCGGCTCGATCATCAACACCGCTTCGGTCGCCGCCTTCACCTCGACAGCCGACACCCCCGCCTACACAGCGACGAAGTCAGGTGTCATGGGCCTCACCCGGTCAGTGGCACTCGCATACGCGGCCGAGGGGATTCGGTGTAATGCATTGTGTCCCGGCGATTTCGAGTCGCCGATGTTAGACGCCTTCCTGGCAACTCAGAGTGATCCCGACACCGCCCGAAGGGACTTCGAGGCGGTGTATCCGACCAAGCGCATCCTCAAGCCTGGTGACGTAGCCAACGCGGCCGTCTTCCTGGCCTCTGATGAGGCCGTAGGCGTCAACGGAACGTCGCTCGTGGTTGACGACGGTCTGCTGGCCAAGACCTACTGATCGTTCTGGCCATGAACTACTGATCGTTGGAGTTTCCTTTCTTGTCCCCTCTAGTCCAATTCAGAGTCGTCTCGGTTACCGCGGAGACGGACGACGCCAAATCCTTTCGGTTGCGGGCACCCGGAGCGCTCTCCTACAAGCCGGGGCAATTTCTCACCATCGGGATTCCGTCTGACCGCGGAACCGTGGCGCGATGCTATTCGATGTCGAGCGCTCCTCACGAGGACGACATCACGATCACCGTCAAGCGCACGCCGCAGGGTTACGCGTCGAACTGGATGTGCGACAACGTGGCGGCGGGGGACACCATTACCGCGCTGCCGCCGTCGGGTCAGTTCGTTCCATCGGCGGAGGATGACGTGCTCCTGTTCGCCGCCGGCAGCGGGATTACCCCTGTCATGTCGATCGCGAAATACGTGCTGGCCCAGACGGACCGGAAGGTTGCGCTGTTCTACGCCAACCGGGACCCGGCGGCAGTCATCTTCGCCGAACAGCTACGTGCCATGTCCAAGGATCACCCTGAGCGGCTGCACGTCGTGCACTGGCTGGAGGAGCTGCAATCGCTTCCTCGGCAGGCTGACCTGCAACGGTTCGCGGCGGCGTACCCGCAGTACTCCGCGTACACCTGTGGGCCGGCACCATTCATGGATGCGGTCACCGACGCGTTGAACTCGTTGGGTTTTCCCCACGATCGGTTCAAACGCGAGGTGTTCCAGTCTCTGAGTGGCAACCCTTTCGAGACCGAGGTGATGGTCTCCGAACCGGGCGCGGAGCACGCTCGAGTCAAGGGTTCCTGTAATGGCACGAGCTTCGACTTCGACGACTGGCCGTCTGATGTGCCCCTGCTGCAATACCTGCTGTCAAAGGGCATCGACGCTCCCTTTTCCTGCCGTAGTGGCGAGTGCGGGGCGTGCTGTTTCCAGCTGGTCGAGGGTGAGGTCGACATGGAGCTGAACGACGTTCTCGACTCCGACGAAGTTGCCGACGGGTACCGACTCGCCTGCCAGGCCAAGCCGTCGTCGGATTCAATCGTCATCACCTACGACTGACACCTCACCGGTGACGTTGGCCGTGGTTGACCACCTCGCGGACTCTGGCACTTTGGCGCGGTGATGAATAGCGAAGAGAAGCATTGGACTGCAACACATTTCGGTCGTTATGCGGTACGCGGCGATAATGATCTAACCCTCGAGGCGCTCGGTCGCGACGTCAACCACCTGCAGGACGGCTTTGCCGATGTCCAGGACGGACCGCTACGCATCACAGCGCCGGCTATCCGGCGCGGATGGCTGGACGCAGTGCGCCGCGGTGAGGCTCCCTCCGGTTCGGGCAGAGGCATCGACGGCTACGTCACCGTCGAGTGGGACACCGCGCTGGACCTGGTCGCCACCGAGTTGGCGCGGGTACGAAGAGACCACGGTGACGGCGCGGTGTACGGAGGATCGTACGGATGGGCGAGTGCCGGTCGATTTCACCACGCGCAGAGCCAAGTCCATCGCTTCCTGCGCCTAGGCGGCGGTTACACCGACTCGGTTAACTCCTACAGTGCTGGAGCGATGGAAGTCATCCTGCCGCATGTAATCGGCGGTGACTCGTGGGCTTTCTCGGAGAAGGGCGTCACCTGGCCCGACATCGAGCAAGCCGGGCAGCTGGTGGTGTCCTTCGGCGGCATGGCACCGAAGAACGCATTCGCGAACGCGGGCGGCATCGGTGAACACGTGCAACCGAGTTGGCAACAGCGCTGTCACGCTGCTGGGGTCGAGTTCGTCAACGTCTCACCGCAGCGCACCGACATCGACGAAGCACTCGGTGCGGAGTGGGTGTCGCTGCGACCCGCAACCGACCTCGCGTTGATGCTGGCCTTGGCACACGAGCTTGTCGCGCAGGGTCTGGCCGACACGGACTTCCTGCATCGGTGTTGCACGGGGTGGACGGTCTTTCGCAACTACATCCAGGGCGTGGCCGACGGACAGGTGAAGTCTGCCGAATGGGCCGCGCCGATCTGCGGCGTGGCCGCCTCGACCATCCGCCGGTTGGCGCGAAGCATCGGAACTCGTCGAACGACGATCAACGTTTCGTGGTCACTGCAACGCCAGCGTTTCGGGGAGCAGACCCACTGGATGGGAGTGGTGCTGTCGGCGATGTCGGGTTCGTTGGGCCGCGTCGGTGGCGGATATGCAGGCGGTCTGGGCATCTCGCAGATTGGCGTGCGGTCGCGCCGGCCGAAAGTGGCCGGACTGCCTCAGGGGCACAATCCCGTCAGACAGCACATTCCCGTGGCCAGGGTGGCGGACATGCTGTTGAACCCGGGCGCAGAATTCGACTACAACGGGACGCGGCAGCGCTATCCGTACATCCGGCTCATCTACTGGATTGGTGGCAACCCGTTTCACCACCATCAGGATCTGCACCGATTGGTGCGCGCCTGGAGGCAACCTGAGACGGTCATCACCCACGAGTCGTGGTGGACACCGCTACCGAGATTCAGCGATGTCGTCTTTCCGGTGGCTACCTCGTTGGAACGCAACGACATTGCCATCGGTCAACTGGATCTGACGCTGGCCGCAATGCACCGGATGCGCGACGCGCCGCCAGGTGTTGGCACCGATTTCGACGTCTTCGCCGCACTGGCGAGCCGGCTCGGGTATGGCGACCACTTCACCGAAAACCGGTCCGCCGACGACTGGGTGCGTGAACTGTACGCCCGCACGAAGGAATCATTGGGTACCGACGGCGTCTGCCTGCCGGACTTCGCGGACTTCTGGGGAACCGGATCGGTTGATCTCCCCGATCCGGGGGAGGCAGCGGACTGGTCGTTCTCACGACTCCGCGAGGATCCGACGCGCTGCCCGTTGCCGACACCGTCGGGCAAGATCGAGGTGTTCTCCGAGTCCGTCGCGGAGTTTGGCTACGACGACTGCCCGGGGCACCCGGTGTGGCGCGAGCCAGAAGAATGGACGGGTTGCGCGCGCGCAGCCGAGTTTCCGCTGCACTTGTTGTCGAACCAGCCAAAGGCGCGTCTGCATAGTCAGCTTGATCATGCGCGTCACAGCCAACAGTCAAAGGTGGCGGGTCGGGAGCCGGTGCTGATCAACACCCGCGACGCGCACGAGCGCGCGATACATGATGGACAGACGGTGCGGATCTTCAACGACCGCGGAGCATGTCTGGCTGGCGCAGTGCTGACGGACGACATCCGACCGGGTGTCGTGGTGTTGGCGACCGGGGCCTGGTTCGATCCCGAGCAGCCGGGTGTGAGTGGGACGTTGTGCCGCCATGGCAATCCAAACGTGTTGACGATGGATGTCGGTACCTCGCGACTGGCGCAGGGCCCAAGCCCGGGCAACACCCTGGTGGAGGTGGAGGTGTACGCGGGCACACCGCCACCGGTCAGAGTCTTCGATCCGCCCCAGCTAGAGCCGGATAGTAGCTAACCCGAGAGCCACCCGCCCGTTGCCGCGGGAGACCCCTTTCGGAGGGCCGCACGAGGCTTAGACCTTTTCGCCCACCGACAGCGCGGCATTGATCGCGTCCACGCGGTCCTTCGCGTCACCGAACAGCATCTGGGTGTTGTCGCGGAAGAACAGCGGGTTCTGCACGCCGGCGTACCCGGAGGCCATGGAGCGTTTGAACACGATGACGTTGTCGGCGTTCCAGACCGTGAGCACCGGCATGCCGGCGATCGGGCTGCTGGGGTCGTCGGCTGCGGCGGGGTTGACGGTGTCGTTGGCGCCGATGACCAGGACGACGGACGTGTCGTCGAAGTCGTCGTTGATCTCGTCCATCTCCAGCACGATGTCGTAGGGCACCTTGGCCTCGGCCAGCAGCACGTTCATGTGGCCGGGCAGGCGGCCGGCGACGGGGTGGATGCCGAATCGGACGGTGACGCCGCGCTCGCGCAGCTTGCGGGTCAGGTCGGCGACGCCGTACTGCGCTTGGGCGACGGCCATGCCGTAGCCGGGGGTGATGATGACCGAGCTGGCGGAGGTGAGCAGTTCGGCGGCGTTTTCGGCGTTGATCTCGCGGTGCTCGCCGTAGTCCTTGTCCTCGGCCGGACCTGCTTCGATGCCGAAGCCGCCGGCGATGACGGAGATGAACGAGCGGTTCATGGCCTTGCACATGATGTAGGACAGGTAGGCACCGGAGGAGCCGACCAGCGCGCCGGTCACGATCAGCAGGTCGTTGGACAGCAGGAAGCCCGACGCCGCGGCGGCCCAGCCGGAGTAGCTGTTGAGCATCGAGACCACCACCGGCATGTCGCCGCCGCCGATGGAGGCGACGAGGTGCCAGCCGAGTACCAGTGCGAGCACGGTGACGGCGATCAGCAGCCACAGCTGCGGGCTGATGACGAACCACACCGTGAGTGCGAAGAACACCACCACGGCGCCGACGTTGAGGATGTTCTTGCCCGGCAGCATCAACGGAGTGGACTTGATGCGCGCGGAGAGCTTGAGGTTGGCCACGATCGACCCGGTGAACGTGACGGCGCCGATGAACACGCCGATGAAGACCTCGGCGGAGTGGATGCCGAGCAGGCCTTGGCCGTCGAGCACGGCGGCTTCGGCGCCGGAGAGGTCACCCTCGACGTGCAGGTAGCCGTTCCAGCCGACCAGCACTGCGGCCAGGCCCACGAAGGAGTGCAGCAGCGCGATCAGCTCGGGCATGCCCGTCATCTCCACGACGCGGGCGCGCCACAGGCCGATCGCGGCGCCGATCGCCATCGCGGCGACCAGCAGGCCGATGCCCAGCGGCTCGATGTGACGGGAGATCGCCAGGGCGATGGTGGCGACCAGCGCCACGGTCATGCCCGCGATGCCGAAGCTGTTGCCCGAGCGCGAGGTCTCGTGCTTGGACAGTCCGGCCAGCGCCATGATGAACAGCAGTGCCGCGACGACGTAGGCGGCCGTCGCCGCAGTTTCAGTGCTTGTTTCGGCGAACACGGTATCTAGCTCCTCGAGAACATGGCGAGCATGCGGCGAGTCACCGCAAAGCCACCGAAGACGTTGATGCTGGCCAGCAGGATCGCTACGAAGGCCAAGGAGGTGATGACGGGATCGCCGTGCCCGATCTGCAGTAGCGCGCCGACGACGATGATGCCGGAGATCGCGTTGGTGACCGACATCAGCGGCGTGTGCAGCGCGTGGTGCACGTGCCCGATGACGTAGTAGCCGATCACGATCGCCAGCGCGAACACCGTCAGGTGCACCTGCAGTGCGGCCGGGGAGAGCGCGATGAGGACGAACAGCACCGCGGCCGCGGCGAAGGTGAGGCCCAGCCGGCGGCCGGCGCTCATCGGCTCCTTGACGGGTTTGGCCGCGAGGGGCGCGGTCGTGGCGGCGGCGGCCGGGGCGGCCGACACCTGTACCGGTGGTGGTGGCCAGGTGATCTCGCCGTCGCGCACGACGGTCACCGACCGCTGGACGACGTCCTCGAAATCGAGCCGAAGTTCGCCGTCCTTCTCCGGGGTGAGCAGCTTGAGGAGGTTGACGAGGTTGGTGCCGTAGAGCTGCGACGCCGTGGCGGGCAGGCGCCCGGCGAGGTCGGTGTAGCCGATGATCGTGACGCCGTTGTCGGTGACGATCGCCTGGTCCTTGACGGTGCCCTCGACGTTGCCGCCGTTGGCCGCGGCCATGTCGACGATGACGCTGCCGGGCTTCATCGAGGCCACCATGTCCGCGGTGATGATGCGCGGTGCGGGCCTGCCGGGGATGAGCGCGGTGGTGATGACGATGTCGACGTCGCCGGCCTGTTCGGCGTAGAGCGCCGCCTCGCGGGCCTTGTAGTCCTCGCCCATCTCCTTGGCGTAGCCGGTGGCCGACACCTCGGCGGCCTCCGGGTCGACGTAGAGGTATTCACCACCCAGGGACTTCACCTGGTCGGCCACCTCGGGCCGAGGGTCGGTGGCCCGCACGACCGCGCCCATGCTGCCTGCGGCGCCGATGGCGGCGAGTCCGGCCACGCCTGCGCCGACCACCAGGACCTTCGCCGGTGGCACCTTGCCCGCCGCGGTGACCTGCCCGGTGAAGAACCGGCCGAATGCGTGCGCGGACTCGACGACGGCGCGGTATCCGGCGATGTTGGCCATCGAGGACAGCACGTCCAGCGACTGGGCCCGGGAGATGCGGGGAACGGCGTCCATCGCCAGCACCGTGATCGGGCGGGCCGAGAGCTTCTCGACCAGCTCGGGGTTGAGCGCCGGTGAGATCAGGCTGACCAGGGTGGCGTGGTCGGCCAGTGCGGCGATTTCGGCGTCGTTGGGCGCGTTGACCTTGAGGACTACGTCGGCGGACAGCGCCTGTTCCGACGAGCCGACGGTGGCGCCCGCTTCGACGTAGGCGGCGTCGGAGAAGCTGGAGGCATCACCCGCGCCGGATTCGACGACGACGGAGTAGCCCAGCTTGAGGAGCGCTCCTACGGTCTGGGGTGTGGCGGCGACACGCGTCTCACCCGCGTGAGACTCGCGCGGAATCCCGATCTGCATCGAATCACGGTCCGATCTGGTTGTTCATACACCCGTGCGACGTAGGCCTACGGCCTACGTCGCACGGGTGGTGACGGCCTCGGTGACAGGTTCAGCTCACTCCTTGCTGTAGTCGGCCGAGTTCCACACTTCGGGACGCATGGTGATCAACACCGCTTTGTCGGTGTAGTTCGCGTCCAGGTACTCGTCCATCTCCGCGTCGGAGACGTAGCGGCGGACGATGGGAAGTACGCCCTCGCGGGGGATGTCCGTGCGAATGGTCGCGGGTCCACCGACGGAGACGTAGCGGTACGGAACGGTTTCTTGTTGCACTGCAAGGGAAAAGCGGCCGGCGGCCCGGATGAACCGCTCCTTCAACGAACCGAGTTCGGTCCAGATCTCGATACCGTCGGTCTCGTCGAGGCGGTACCAGATGGGGACGGTCAGCGGCGGCTTGTCCTGCCGCTCGATGGCGATGATGGCGACGTGGTCGTCGGCGAGGAACTCAGTGCGTTCGGCCACCGTCATTTTGAGGTCGGACATGGTCGTGCTCCTAATCGAAGAATTGAGGCGTGGGCTGGTATGCAACGCTGCGAATCACGCCGGCGCCTAGTGAATTTCAAGCTATGTGGCGTTGTGGTTAGAACTTGACAATGGAGGGAACGTCGGCGAGAACACACCCCGGTGTCGTATCCGCTACCCGTAGAAGAAAGTTGAGCTTTTCAATGCGCTCACCCGAGCGCGGCGCACCATTCTTCTGAAACGGCACCGACAGCCCCACCGACAGGTCCATGACGACGTCGTCGATGACGCCACCCGAACGACCGGACGGAATGGCCAAGAGTTTGTGATCGACCGCGTAGCGGTAGCAATCGAGCGCCTCGGTGATGGTGCCGACCTGGTTGGGTTTGAGGATGAAGCCGCCGACCGCGGACAATTCCACCGCACGCTGCAGACGATCGCGGTTGGTTACCACCAGGTCGTCACCGAGGATGATCGACTTGTCGATGGTCGCCACGGCCTTGGTGTATCCGGCCCAGTCATCCTCGTCGAGCAGATCTTCGATGAATACGAATGGGAACTCGTCGCTAAGCCGACGGGTGTAGTCGATCAGATCCTCGGAGGAGACGCGTTCGCCGTTGAGTTCGTAGGTTCCGGTGGCCGCGTCGTACATCTCGCTGGACGCGCAGTCCAATGCGAAAGCCATGGTGTCGGCGACACCGGCACGCTCCACCGCGGTCGTCATCAGCCGCAGCACTTCCCGTGGGTCCGACGACGGGCTCGCGTAACCGAAGGACGACGCCACCTGCGGCTTGCGCCCCAGATACTCGGTGAGAACCTCTTCGAGCACCCCGAACAGTTTCACGCTCTTTTCGACGGCGTCCTCGATGGAGACAGCCTTATAGGGCATGACGATGAACTCGTTGAACGGCTGCACGACACTGCCGTAGCGTCCGCCGTTGATCATGTTGAACCCTGGCACCGGGACCTGGGCCACCGGCCCCGGGCCAAAGTGCTCGGCGATCCACGAGTAGGTGGGGACGCCGGCGGCGGCGGCGGTGGCCCGCAACAAGGCGATCGATGTCGAATAGATGGCGTTGCCGCCGAGACGGCTCTTGTCGGGAGTGCCGTCGAGATCGATCATGAGTCGGTCGTTGGCCTCGAGGTCGAGCTCCGTGCCGATCAGGGCGGGAGCTATCTCGTTGGTCACGACATCGACGGCGCGGTGCACGCTGAGCCCGTTGTACTCGTTCGGGTCCCCGTCGCGGAGGATGAACGCTTCATGGGCGCCGACGGAGCTACCGGTCGGCGAGGCGCCACGGCCGACATGTCCGTCTTCGGTGACGATTTCGACCTCGACCAGCGGTCGTGTCTTGCAGTCGAGGAGCTGGCGGGCGGTCACTGAGGTGATTTTCATGGTGTCTTTCGAATCCGGGGCGGGTCAGGCCGGGCGTGCGGGGATGTAGAGGATGTTCAAATCGCACAGGTTGGTGCCGGTGTTGCCGGTGAAGACCGCGTCGCCGATGGCCACCAGCGCTTCATGGGTGGCGTGGGTACGTAGCGATTCGTGCAGGTTCACACCGCACTGTTCGGCGCGGGCCAGACTCGTCGAGTCGCACAATCCGCCGGCGGCCGTGGTGGTGCCGTCGGTGCCCTCTGAGTCGAGTGAGATCATCGCCGCACCAACGGTGTTCGCAGCGGTAAGCGCGAATCCGGCCACCAACTCGTGGCCGGGTCCGCCATGCCCACCGATGACGCTGTTGTCTGGAATGTGAGTCGTGGTTTCGCCAGCGGCGATCAGGACGCAGGGCGGCGCAATGGGGTTCCCGCTGGCTTGGGCTTCGCGGGCGATGGACGCGAAGAAGGTTCCCGCATCGCTGCTCTCGCCTTCGAGGAACGAGCTGACGATCATCGCCGGCAGTCCCATCTGTTCGGCGACTTCCTTGGCGTACAGGCACGAATCGGGAAGTGTGTTCAGTAGGAAATAAGTGTTGTCGGAGAAAGCCTTTGGTGTCTCGTCTTCCTCGCCTGCAGACCGGATGTAGTCGACGATCGACCGGGGCAATTTGTCGGCGAGGTCGTAGTTCTCGATGACAGCTCGCGCATCGGCGAGCGTGGTCTTGTCCGGGCCGATCGGTGTGGACGAATAGTCGGCGTACGGCCGGGAGATGTCACCCGATGGGGGATTTCCCACGGCGTCGGAGATTCCGAAACCGATCAGTTCCGCACCGGATCGGGCGATGCGCTGGGCGAGACGGCCGCCGTTGGTCTGTGAGATGTGTCGGCGGATGGCGTTGATCTCGTAGATGCCCGCGCCGCTCTTGAGCAGGACGTCGGTGGCGTCCATCTCGTCCTGCAGCGTGATTCCCTCGATGGGACAACTCATCAGCGCTGACGAGCCACCGGAGATGACGGCGATGAACAGGTCTTCGGGGCCGGCCTGATCGGCAAGCGCCAGAATCTCCAGCGATGCTCGATGGCCGGCTTCGTCGGGAATCGGGTGGCCCCCGACGTGAACCTCGGTGTGCTGAAACCGGTCGCTGTCCTCGGCGATCTTGACGATCGCGATGCCGCGGGTGAGGCGGTCGCCGAGGATTTCGTCGATCGCCATCGCCATGTGATTGCAGGCCTTGCCTGCACCAACCAGGTAGACGTTCTTTTTGGTCGACAAGTCCCAGCTACGGGTGCCGATGGTGAGAATGTCGCCGTCGAGGCGGGTGATCGACTTGATCCGATGGTAGGCATCTAGTCGGGTCAGAACCCGGTCGGCAATGTTCAGGACGATCGATCGGGATTCGCTGTCTCCCAGTTGAATGAGATCGACGTAGTTCTTGATCTTGTTCACTTCGGAGACCTCCGTGGGGTGGGTAGTGGTCATTCCGCGTACGGTGCGTCCCACAGCGCAAGCGCTGTTCCGATGCCTTTGGCGAGAGCCGTCTTGTAGGTTTCGTATCCCCAGCCGAGGTCGAACACCGACATCCCGCAGGCGACGAAGACGGTGCGCTGGCCGTCGACTGCACCTTGCGCGGCAGGTGACTGCAGCAGCGTGCCGAGGTCGGTGAAGTCCTTGAGAGCAGGCAGCTTGCCATCGTCGATGAGGCGATAGAGGGGGCCGCCGATGACGCCGTCATATGCGGCTTGTTTGTCGGGAGAGGCAACGGCCTCTTCAACGTACGCCTCATGCAGCGCAACGTGATCCAGCACGATGCGGTTGTCCAACCAGAATGCGTCATCGCCCGATATCGGTCCGGAGATGAGAACGGTTGCGTTCGGCGCGAGCCAGTCGTTCTGGATGACAAGGGGTTTCACGCGTGAGGCAGCGACGGTGACGACCTCGGCGCCGGCCAGCGCCGTTTGCAGGTCACTTTCGATGACTGCTTCGACACTCAGGGTCCTTCGCGCCCAATCGGCCAGCTTCTCGGCTGCCGCCTGGAAGATGTCGTAAAAGACGACCCTCTCGAGGTTCGGCAGCTGACTGGCGATTGCCTTGAGGCAGGCCTGGTTGATCGGTCCGCAGCCGAGCACAGCAACCGAACGTGCTGCGGGGCTTGCCAGATGACGTGTAGCAACCCCGGGGACCGCTCCGGTTCGGGCGGAGCTCAGCAGGTTGGCCGACATGAGGCACAGCGGCTCGCCGGTCTCCTTGTCGTTGAGCATCAACGTCAGGACCGATCGCGGCAGGCCCTTTTGGGTGTTCG
>Ga0209051_1001044_pt1 | contig 26194 bp, 2 predicted proteins | sample AraplaCvi_mMS_r2_2_FD_184286 | JGI IMG/M metagenome (GOLD analysis project Ga0209051, IMG submission 184286) | Arabidopsis root microbial communities from North Carolina, USA - plate scrape MF_Cvi_mMS_r2 (SPAdes) (version 2) | ecosystem: Host-associated > Plants > Roots > Endosphere | place: USA...
GGACTTCGTGCTGTCCCTCGGCATCGTGCCGGTCGGCAGTCGTGGCGGCTACTTCGAGAACTACGACAGCTTTCCGTGGGTACAGAAGGAGACCGGCGGCAAGGGTGTGCCCGCCATCGAAGGCGACTCCATCAACTTCGAGGGCATCGCGGCGGCCAAGCCCGACGTCATCTTCGCCATCAACGAGACCGTCGACCAGAAGACCTACGACCGGCTCTCGCAGATCGCCCCCACCGTGGTGCAGTCTGCCGACTACCCGGACGAGGAAACCCCGTGGAACGTACAGCTCCTGACGACCGGCAAGGCGCTCGGCCGTGAGGAGCAGGCGCAGAAGCTGGTCGACCAGGTCAACGCCAAGTTCGACGAAGCCAAGGCCGCTCACCCCGAATTCGCAGGCAAGAAGCTGGTCTCCGACTTCACCTCAGAGGCCAACGCGCACTACCTCATTGGCAAGGGTGACCCCCGCAACGCGATCTTCGACGGCCTTGGGCTCGACACGGGCGACACCATCGGCGACGTCTCCGAGGAGAAGCTGAATCTGCTCGACGGCGAAGCGCTGTTCGTCAACGGCCTCAGCAAGGAGCAGATGGCCGACGTCCCGGCGTTCCAGCGGCTCAACGTGGTTCGCGACGGCCGGACGCTGTATGCGGGTTCGGACTCCGCGCTCAGCGGTGCGATTGCCTTCCACGGACCCAACGCCATGATGTACGCGCTGGATCTCCTCGTCCCGCAGCTCGGCAACGCCTACACCGGCAAGCCGGTCGAGGACCTCTCCAACGCCTAACCCCCTCCTTGCGCGAGACCTCTCTTGCGCGAGCAGACGCAAACGGCCCTGAGTCCTCGAGATTCAGGGCCGTTTGCGTCTGCACACTGGCTAGGTGGACAGCAGCGTGACGAGGCCGCCGGCGCCGGTCACGACCGGAGCGATGCCGCGTCGCGCCCCCGAACTCAGCCAGTCCCCCGCATCCAGCTGGTAGACGTGTTCGGTGAGCACTCGCCCGTGTTCGGTGAACTGCTCCGTCGACGTGCGCCGGTAGCCGAGCTTGGTCGAGACCGCGACGCTCGCGCGGTTGTCGTCCAGCACCCACGATTTCGCGGACTCTGCCCCCAGGCGCGCGAAGACAAGTTCGAGAACCGCGGCGCGGCAACGTGTTCCGAGACCTCGCCCCTGGTGCGACCTCACCAACCACGAGGTGGTGCCGACGATTCGGCGAGCCGGCCATCGGTCGAAGCCGGACACGCTCTGCAGGCCGACCGGCTCGCCGTCGACGAGCACCGCCAGGTCGAGTGTCCACCCGGGCCGCATGGTGAGGTCTCGGTTGGACCGCATGCGGGCAATCCGATCACGTTCGATCTGCGCCGGCGCCAATCCCTCGAGCCACTTCACGAAGTGCTCCTCACCCTCCGGCAGGATCGACCCGGGCTGGGCGGCCCGTCGCGCCAGCAGCTCCACCTGTTCGTCGGTGGGCACCTGGAGTCGCGCACCCTCGACGTCGATGCGCAGCGCGGCCTGAGGATTCGCCCGGGTCACCGTGAAGCGTTCCACCCCGGGATACCTCTCGCCCAGCGACGCTATTGCGAAGCCAGTCGACCGGTAGAAACCCACCGACGCCTGGTCGGTCTCGGCAACCAACGGCAATCGATATCCCGTTGCCTTACCGACCGCGTCGAGCAGCTGAGCTCCAATGCCCTTCCGCCGCAACGACGGTGCCGTTGCGATGTGCAACACGGTGACCATGGATTCGCCGACGACGTAACCGGCGACACCCACCGAGCGACCGTCGAGGCGTGCGACGAGCAGCCTGACGTCCGGGTCGTGCTGATACCGATCGGCCACCGCCTCGAGTCGACCGCTGCCCCCTCCCACCGCGGCGGCCAACAGTTCGACGATGGAAGCGTCGTCGGCGAGCATCCGATGGCGAATCTCCGGTCCCGACACGCTCCCAGCGTATCGGGGGCTCGGGTCAGCGGGTCAGCTCGGCGGCGATGAGCGGGCCCAGTCGATCCAACACCACCGCGTCCATCAACTCGGAGTGCGCACAGTCCAGCGCGACGACCCTCAGCTCTCCGCCGACGTGATCCCGCCACCCCTCGGAAGCCACCCCCGTCAGGTCCATCTCCAGCCGGGTCGCGTCGACGAAGAACACGTCGCCGTCGTAGCGACCGTAGTCCGCGCCGGCCGTCAACCGCTCTGAGGCGACGTAGTTCTCGACGACCCTCGCGATCTGCACGTCGTCGAGGATCGAGATTGCGTCACCGCTGGTGCGCACCAGGGCCACGGCGTCGTCGACCGTCATCGTGGCACCGGGGTCGACAGGGAAACCCATCTCCCTGAGCAGGCTGGCCAGCACGGTGTCCTGGTCGAATTCCTCGTCGACGACGACGTCGGTGCGCGCGTCGAGCATCCCCACGAACGTCACCTCGCGGCCGCGCCGGACGAGTTCCTCGGCCACCAGCAATGCCAGCGAGCCGCCGAACGACCACCCGAGGAGCCGGACCGGCCCCCGGGGCGCGACGTCGGCCACCCGGTCGGCGTACTCGGCCGCGAGGGTGGCGATGCTCTCGGGCGTCCGCCCGCCGTGAAACAGCGACGACTGCAATCCGTACAGCGGAACATCCTGCGGCAGATGACGTTTCAGCCCGGCGAACTGCCAGCTCAGGCCGCTGGCCGGAGCCAGACAGAACAGTGGCGCCGCCGAGCCCGAGGCGCGCAGCGGCAGCACGGGGGCCAGGCCGTCGACGGAGTCACCGGACTCCTGGTTCAGCACCTCGGCCACCTCGGCGACCGTCGGGGCGACCATCAGGTGCGCCACCGGCACGTCGACCTCGAACTCCCGCCTGATGACCGAGGCCAGTCGCACCAGCAAGAGCGAATGCCCGCCGAGGGCGAAGAAGTCGTCGTCGACGCTCGTCACGGTGACCCCCAGCACGTCGGAGAACACCTCGCACAGCCGCCGTTCCAGCGCCGTGGTCGCGGGTCGCCCACTGCCGGAGACGATCTGGGGATCGGGCAGTGCCTTGCGGTCCAGTTTGCCGCTGGGCGTCAGCGGATAGGCCGCGAGTTCGACGAAGGCCGACGGCACCATGTGGATCGGCAGCGATTCGAGCGCGTGCTTGCGCAGTCCGTCGATGTCCGGCGCTGCGGCGCCGTCGGTGGGCAAGTAGTACGCAACCAGCACGTCACCCCGAACGACGACGCGTGCCGAGGCCACCGACGGGTGAGCGCCCAGAACGGTCTCGATCTCGCCGGGCTCGATCCTGACCCCGCGCAGTTTGATCTGGTCGTCTGTTCTGCCGAGGTACTCCAGCGCCCCGTCGCGACGCCAGCGCACGGCGTCACCGGTTCGGTACATCCTGGCGCCGTCCTCGAAGGGGTTGGCCACGAAGCTCTGTGCAGTGAGACCGTGCCGGTGCAGATACCCGTCGGCCAGTTGCACCCCGGCCAGATACAGCTCGCCGGGGGCGCCCACCGGGACGGGGTTGAGGTACGGGTCGAGCACGTAGGCGCGGACGTTCCAGCCCGGCACGCCAAGGGCGACCGGCCCGCCGTCGGCGGTCCAGCCGAGGACGTCGACCGACGCCTCGGTGGGCCCGTACAGGTTGTGCAGCGGCACGTCGACGACGTCGGCGAACCGAGCCGCCACGTCGGCCGACAACGCCTCGCCGCCGACGGTGACCCGGGTCAACGACGTACAACCGGCGGCCCGCGGCTCCTCGAGGAACAGCTCGAGCATGGACGGGACGAAGTCGACCGCGGTGACGCGTTGGGAGACAATGGTTTCAGCCAGATAACCGGGGTCGCGATGACCACCGGGCTTGGCGACGACGAGGGTGGCGCCGACGCTCAACGGCCAGAACACCTCCCACACCGACGTGTCGAAGCTGATCGGCGTCTTCACCAGCATCCGGTCGTCGGACCCCAGCGGGTAGGCGTCCTGCAACCACGCGATGCGGTTGACGATGCCCGCATGCGGCACCGCGACACCCTTGGGCCGGCCCGTCGAGCCAGACGTGTACAGGACGTACGCCAGCTGTCGTGGGTCGACGTCGGCCGGCGGCGTCACCGCCGTGTCACCGCTGGCACACACCACCGTGTACGGGTCGTCCAGCACCACGGCCGGCGCGGCGTCGGTTGTCATGTACGCCAACCGATCCGCCGGGTAGTCGGGGTCTAGCGGCAGGAACGCCGCACCCGACTTCGCGACGGCAACCAGGGCGACGATCAGCTCCACCGACCGGGGCAGTGACACCCCGACGATCGAGCCCGGTTGGGCACCGTCCTCGACGAGGTTGGCGGCCAGCCGGTCCGACCACCCGTCGAGCTCGGCGTAGGTCAGCTCACGACCGTCGAAGACCACGGCCGTCGCGTTCGGCGTCTGCGCCGCCTGCCGAGACACCAACGCGCCCAACCCCATTGCCGGGAGCTCGCGGGTGGTGCGGTTCCGCTCGGTCACCAGGTCCTCGAACTCGCCGTCGGCGAGCACCTCGACGGTTCCGATCGGACATTCGGCATCGACGACGACCTCGCCGAGCATCCCCACCAGCCGAGAGGCCAGCGTTCGCACGGTCGCCTCGTCGAACAGGTCGGCGCCGTACTCGGCCATGATGGTGGCGCCACCGTCGCCGCCCTCGTCGACGAGGGTGAAGCCGAGATCGAACATGGCCGCCGACGAGTCGGGCTCACACCACTCGGTGGGCAGCCCGAACATGTCGGCATCCGCGTCGGCGCGCCGGTGGTATCCGATGAAGACGCCGAACAACGGGTTTCGGCCTGCGACGCGCGGCGGGTTCAGGTCTTCGACGAGACGCTCGAAGGGCAGCTCCTGATGGGCGAATGCCGCCAGGTCCGCCGTCCTGATCCGGGTCAGCAGGTCACCGAACGACGGGTTGCCCGCGACGTCGACCCGCAGCACCACGGTGTTGACGAAGAAGCCGATCACGTCGTCTAGCGCGGAGTCGGCTCGGCCCGCGACCGGTGTCCCGACGACGATGTCGTCACCGGCGCCCAATCGGTGCAGAAGCGTCGCGACCGCCGCATGCAGGACCATCAACACGCTGACTTGACGTTCAGCGGCCAGGTTGCGAAGTGCCGCAGCGACTTCCGGCGCGATGTCGAGGTTGACGGTACCGCCGACGCCACTGGGCCTCGTCGGCCGCGGGCGGTCGGTCGGCAACGTGAGCTCGTCGGGGGCGCCGGCCAACGCCGCACGCCAGTACGTCAGCTGCTCCTCGCCGATGGCCGCCAGCAGCTCGCGCTGCCACAGCGCGTAGTCCGCGTACTGCACTGGCAGGTCGGGCAGGTCCGGATCGGCACCGGCGAGCCGCGCCTCGTAGGCGCGGTTCAGGTCGGTCACGAACGGCGCGTCCGACCACTCGTCGGTCGCGATGTGGTGCAGCAGCACGACGACCGTGTTGTCGTCGGCGCCGGTGCGAATCACGTCGACCCGCAACGGAATCTCCGACGACAGGTCGAAGGAGTGCGCCGTCGAGGCGGCGATCTGCGCCTGGACGTCGCCCTCGGCGCGGTCGAGTACCTGCAGCGGCACGGGGGTTCCGACGGGCAGGATCTGCTGGAACGGGACGCCGTCCGAATCTCCGAACACCGTCCGCAGCGACTCGTGGCGGTCGACGACGTCGCCGAGGGCGGCGCGGAGCGCGTCGACGTCGAGCGGGCCACGGACCCGGAACACCAACGGGTAGTTGTACGCCAGGCCGGTCTCGCCGAGCCGGTCGAGGATCAGCAGACGTTCCTGAGCGGACGAGGTCGGCAAGACCTCGGGACGCTGCGACGCCACCAGCACCGGCCGGGGCGCCTGAGCGGCCGGCTTCGAGTCGGCCAGGGCGGCGAGCTCGGCGACGGTGGGGGCGTCGAAGACGTCGCGGATCGACATCTCGACGCCCAGCCCGGTCCGCACCCCGCCGATCAGGCGGATGCTGAGCAGCGAGTGGCCGCCAAGGTCGAAGAAGTCGTCGTCCACCCCGACCTCGTCGAGTTCCAGCACCTCACCGAAGATCCGACAGAGCGTCTCCTCCGTCGCGGATTGCGGTGCCCGGCTGGCGGTTCGCTGGGTGGTGGGGTCGACGTGGGGCAGGGCTCGAACGTCGAGCTTTCCGTTGTCGGTCAACGGAAGTCGGTCGAGCACCGCGATCGCCGATGGCACCATGTACCCGGGGAGCGCGGCCTTGAGGTGGCTGCGCAGCTCGCCGATCAACGACGAAGCCTCGTCGTCGGAGAGCGCAACGCCACCCTTGGCCACCACGTAGGCGACCAGCTGATGCGACCCCGACGTCTTCGGATCGGGACGGGCGACGACCGCCGCCTGCGTCACGCACTGATGTGCGGCGATCGCACTTTGCACGTCCCCGACTTCCACGCGATAGCCACGAATCTTGACCTGGTCGTCGGTGCGGCCCAGGAAGTCGAGGTTTCCGGCCCTGTCCTCAGTGGCACGGCGACGCACCACCAGGTCTCCGGTCCGGTACATCCTTCCGTCGGCCTCGAACGGGTTGGCCACGAACCGGCCCGCGCTCAACCCCGGCTGACGGAGATAGCCGCGGGCGAGGCCCGCTCCGGCGATGTAGAGCTCGCCGGCGACGCCGTCGGGCACGGGCCGCAGCCACGGGTCGAGAATGTGGGCTCGGGTGTTCCAGATCGGTGTTCCGACAGTGGAGGTCGCGCTGTCGTCGGTTCCGCCACCGAGGGTGTTGATGGTGTACTCGGTGGGGCCGTAGAGGTTGTAACCGTAGCTGGTGTCGCTGTCGCGCAACCGGTCCCAAACTGCGGCCGACACCGCCTCGCCGCCCAGCAGCACCAGGACGGGCGCGTGACCGGCAGGGGCGAGCGAAGCGACGGGAGAAGGCACGTCGCCGAGGAGCCCCTGGTCGAACAACAGCTGGGCGTACGTGGGCGTCACGTTGACGACGTCCACGTCATGCTGATGGCAGTAGGCCACCAATGCGGTTGCGTCCCTGCGCAAGTCCTCGTCGCAGATGTGGACCTCGTGTCCTTCGACGAGCCAGAGCAGCTCCTCCCACGACATGTCGAAGGAGAACGACACCGTGTGGGCGATCCGCAGCCCGCGCCCACCCGCCTTGGCGATGGCGGGCGCGAAGATGGCCTCGCGGTGGTTGAGGTGCATGTTGGTAAGGCCACGATGCGGGGTGACGACGCCCTTGGGCTTGCCGGTCGACCCCGAGGTGTAGATGACGTAGGCGGGGTTGTCCAGCGACGGCGCGAACCCGTCCCATTGCGTTGCCTCGGCCGCCAGTTCGGCTCGCACGCCGCCCTCGTCGAGGACGACGAGCGGGCAGTTGGGCGGTGTCACCGCCGCGATTCGGGACGCCACGACCGTCGTCGTCAACAGGCAGACCGGTCCCGCGTCGGCGAGCATGATCGCCAACCGCTCGTCCGGGTAGTCCAGCTCGAGCGGCAGGTAAGCGGCGCCGGCCCGCAACACCGCGAAGAGCGCGATCACGGCATCGATCGACCGCGGAATCGCGAGTGCAACAGTCTGTTCCGGTCCGATGCCGCGGTGCCGCAGCAGCCATGCCAGGCGGTTGACCCGTTCGTCCAACACTGCGTAGTCGACGCTCTCGCCTGCGCACACCAGCGCCGTGGCCCGTGGCGACTGTGCGCAGCGCTCGGCGAGCAGGTCCATCACGGTGGCAGCGGGAAGGTCGTGGCGGGTGGAATCGTGGTGCGCCGCCAGCGCGGCGGTCTCGTCCGGCAGCAGCATCGGAACCGTGGCCAGAGTCGCCGCCCCGTCGGCGATCTGGAGCATCGCGTGACGCAGGCGGTCCAGCAGGCGCTGGGCGTCGGCGCGGTCGACCACGTCCGGCCGGTATTCGAGCTTCACCCAGAGTTCGCGTCCGGGCGAGGCCACCCAGGTCAGCGGGTAGTGCGACGCGTCGACCGAATCGTGGCCGACGATGCCGTACCCGGCCTCCATGTCGGTGAAGGTGTCGTCGTCCAGGAAGTTCTGCAGGACGTAGAGGCTGTCGAACAGCGCCCCACTACCGGAGCCGACTGCGCGCTGGATGTCGCCGAGCCCGAGGTATTCGTGGTCCATCAGGGCCAGTCGATCGGATTGCACGGCCCGCATCGTCTCGGCGACCGAACGGCCCGGCTCGAGCCGCACCCGCGTCGGGACGGTGTTGAGGAAGAGCCCGATGACGTCTTCGATGCCGTCGAGGTCGGTGGGACGTCCGGCGACGGTGGAGCCGAAGACCACGTCGTCGCTGCCCGTTTCGTACGCGAGCACCATGGCCAGCGCGGTGCTGATGAGCGCGTTCAGGGTGACGCCCGCGTCGCGGGCGGCCTGCAGCAGCATCGCGCTCTCTTGCTCGCTCAACGTGAAGTCGAGACGCAGCGCCAGTGTGGGCTCGGTGCCCACTGCGGCGGGCACCAGAAGCGTCGGTGCGGCGAGGCCGGACAACGCCGTGGCCCACTCGCGGGCCGAGGCATCGCGGTCCTGGTAAGAGAGCCAGCGCAGGTAGTCGGTGAAGTGGGCGGTCGGCTCGGGCAGCCCGGCAGGCACCCCCGTCTTCGCAGCCCCGTACTCGGCGAACAGTTCGCGCAGCAGCTGCTCACGGGACCAGCCGTCCAGCAGCAGGAAGTGATAGCTGAAGATCAGGCGGTCGCGTTCCGCGGTCCGGGCGACCGTCATCCGCGCCAGCGGTGGCGATTCCAGGTCGAAGGTGCGCAGCCGGTCGGCGGCGGTCATCTCGGCGAGACGCGCGTCGAGGTCGGCGGGCGTCACGTCGGTCAGGTCGACCAGTTCGGGTTCGCACACCGGGTCCTTCGCGATCGCGGCGACCGGATGCGGCAGGCCGTCGGCGAGGAAGGCCGAGCGCAGCACCGGGTTGCGCCGCATCACCGCCGAGTACGCGGTGCGCAGTGCGCCGAGGTCGACGGGTTCGGTGAACTCGAAGACGTTCTGCACGATGTACACCGCGGCCTTGGCGTAACTGGCTTGGAAGTACACCCCCTCCTGCAGCGGCGAGAGCGGCCAGATGTCCTCGACGTCAAGCGTCGTCGCGGCGGTGACCCGGTCGACGTCGGCCTGGGACAGCTCGACGAACTTCAGGTCCGAGGGCGTGAGGGAGGGCGCCGACGGTCCGCCCCCGAGCTGACCCAGCTCACGCAGTACCGCCGTCCAGTGCTCGGCGAGGTCGACGACGGAGTCCTCGGCCAGCTCCCCGTCGGCGTAGGTGAGCGTCGCGCGCAGCACCGGGCCGTCGACGGTCTCGTCGCAGATGGCGTTGATCTCCAGCAGGTAGGGGGTGCCGAGATCGGGGTCGGGGGCACCGCGGAGCGCGGCCACCTCCGGTGCCGAGTCCCAGTCCGCGGTGCCGTCGGCCGCCCAGCGGCCGAGGTAGTTGAACAACAACTGCGGGGCAGGTAGACGACCGAGGGCCGCCGCTGTACGGGGGTTGCAGAAGCGCAGCTGGCCGAATCCCAGTCCGCCGTCGGCGACCGCGCGCAGCCGCTCCTTGGTCTCCTTGAGGACGGCGACGTGGTCGTCGGACGCGTTGGCAGGCAATCGAACCGGCGCGATCGCAGTGAACCAGCCCACGGTGCGCGAGAGGTCCAGATCGGCGTCCCGCCCGTCGCGACCGTGGCGTTCCAGGTCCAACACCAATGGTGCCGCGGAATCTCCACCCTTGGTGGTACGCCAGCGCCGCACGGCGACCGACAGGGCGGCCACCAGCGTCTCGGTGACGTCGGCGTTGGCCATCGCGGGAACCGCAGTCAGCAGCGGCACCGTCTCCGCAGCCGTCAGCCGGATCTCGTGATCGCGGGTCGCGCCGACCGTCAGGCCGACCGTGTTGGCCCGGTCGTCGAGTTCGCCGCCTGGCGCCAGCGTGGAGGTCCAGTGTTCGAACTCGGCCAACCGTGCTGCCTGCTGGGCACTTTCGTTGACGGTTCTGGCGTAGGACCGGATCGAGGTCGGCACCGCGGGCAACGCGGGCCGGGTGCCTGCACGCACCTGGTCGAAGGCCTCCCGAAGGTCGTCGATGATGATGCGCCAGGAGACCCCGTCCACCGCAAGGTGATGAACCGTCAGCAGCAGGCGCCCCTGCCGATCGGGGCCGAGGTCGAACCACACGGCGTCCACCAAGGCCCCGGTCCCGGGGTCGAGACGGTCCGCCGCCGCGTCGGACTGCGTGCCGATCGCGTCGACGAGTTGGTCATCGGTGAATCCCGAGGCGTCGACCCGCAGCGTCGAGACACGGGGCGCAGCAGCCGTTTCCAACGACCACAGCATGGGTGCGGGTCGATGCAGTCGCAGTCCGAGCGCGTCGTGGCGGGCGACGACGGCGTTGAGCGCCGCGTCGAGCTGCTCGGCAGTCGCTCCGGCCGGTGCGAGGAGCAGCTCGGCTTGGTTGAGTCGGTCGACGCCGCCGCCGAGCTCCGCGAGCCGCTGCACGATGGGGGTTAACATCACCTCGCCGAGGTCGGGTCCGGCGTCGGTGTCGTCGGCGACGGCCTGCTGCGGCGCCACGGCGTCGGCGGCGGCGGCCAGCGCCGCGGGCGTCCGGTTGACGAACACCTGCTGCGGGGTGATTCGGACACCCTGGCGGCGAGCCCGGTTCACCAGCTGGATGGCGACGATGCTGTCACCGCCCATCGTGAAGAAGTCGTCGTCGACTTCCACTGCGGTTCCAAGGATCTCGGAGCACAACGCCGCCAGCAGTTCCGTGGTGTTGCCTGGCGTCTGGGCGTCGGGGATGGGCAGGGTGGGTGCGGCGGGCGCCTCGGTGGGTGCCGGCAGCGCGGCACGGTCGAGCTTGCCGTTGACCGTCAGGGGCAGCGCTTCCAAGACGACCAGTGCGGACGGCACCATGTAGTCGGGCAGTCGGGTGGCCAGTTGCGCACGCACCTCGGCGACGTCGACGCTGGTGCGGCCGACCACGTATCCGACCAGCCTGGTGCGACCCGTCTCGTCCTGACGAACCGCTGCCGCGGCGTTCGCCACGTTCTCGAGGGCCGCGAGCGCCGACTCGACCTCGCCGAGCTCGATCCGATAGCCGCGCACCTTGACCTGTTGGTCGGAGCGCCCGACGTAGACGAGCTCACCGTCCTCGGTCCACATCGCGGTGTCGCCGCTGCGGTAGAGCAGTTCGCCGGCGCCGTCGAACGGGTTGGCCACGAAACGCGTTGCGGTCAGCCCGGGCTTGCCGACGTATCCGCGCGCGATCTGACCGCCCGCGACGTAGATCTCGCCCACGACGCCGGTGGGCACGGGCTGAAGGGACTGGTCGAGCAGGTGGATCCGCAGCCCAGGGATGGCGTCACCGATGACGCTGCCGGTGGAGCCTGCCGCGTCGGACACCTCGAGGGGACGGTGCGACACGTGCACGCAGGTCTCGGTGATGCCGTACATGTTGACCAGCCGCGGTGAGTCCGCGTCGTGCCGTTCGTACCAGCCGGTGAGCCGGGTGGCGTCCAACGCCTCGCCGCCGAACACGACGTAGCGCAGCGACCCGAGCGACGACGTCCGGCCACCCTGCCGGTCGGCCTCGATCAGCGGGTAGAACGCCGAGGGGGTCTGGTTCAGCACCGTCACCCGTTCGGAGGCAAGCAGTTCCAGGAACCGGTCGGGGTCGCGGGCGACGGCCTGCTCGACGACGACGAGTTGTCCGCCGTGCAGCAGTGGGCCCCACAGCTCCCACACCGAGAAGTCGAACGCCGCGGAGTGGAACATCGTCCAGACGTCGTTCTGGTCGAAGTCGAAGAGCTCTGCGGTACCGGCGAACAGCGCCGCCACGTTGCGGTGGGCGACCGTCACGCCCTTGGGAACGCCGGTGGAGCCCGAGGTGTAGATGACGTAGGCCGCATGGTCGGCGTCCAGCACCGGTGCCTGCGCCGTGCCCGGCCGCTGGTGTGCGGCGTCGTCCACGAGCACCAGCGGGGTGGACGCGGTCGAGACTCCGTGGGGCAACCGGTCGGCCCCGTCGACGAGGATGCAGACCGGCGCCGCGTCCGTGACGATGTGCCGCAGCCGCGCCTCTGGTGAATCGACGTCCAACGGGACGTAGGTTCCGCCCGCCTTGATGACGGCGAGCAGCGCGACGATCAGATCCAGTGAGCGTGGCAGCGCGACGGCGACCCGGGACTCGGGCCGGACGCCGAGGGCGGTCAGCGTCGCCGCGACCGCCGACGCCCTCTCGTCGAGCTGGGCATAGGTGATGCGGTCCGCCCCGCAGCTGACCGCGGTGCGGTCTGCATGCGCGGCGGCGGCGTCGGCGAAGGCGTCGACGAGCGTGCGATCGGGGCCTCGTCGGGACGTCGTCCCCGCGACGAGATCGCGTTCGGCCTCGGTCCGCAGGTCGACGTCGCCGACGGTGGTCTCCGGGTGTTCGGCGAACGCCGCGAGGATGCGTTCGACGCGTTCGGCGAACCTGCCGGCCTGGGCCGCGGTGACCGCTCCGGTGTCGTACTTGATCTCCACGGTCAGCCGGTCGTCCAGATAGGCGACGAACGACACCGGGTAGTGCGGCGAGTCGGTGCCGGTGAATCCCTGGAAGTGCAGGGCCCGAGCGTCATTCGACGGCTCACTGGCGATCGTCGGAAAGTTCTCGACGACCACCATGGTGTCGAAGAACTCCCGGACTCCGGCGAGCCGGGCCAGTTCGGCAAGGCCCAGATGCTGGGCGTCGAGGACGGCGCTCTGCTGGTCCTGCAGATCGGCCATGACCGCCGCGATCGACGTGTCGTCGTCCCATGCCATGGGCACCGGCAGGGTGTTTATCAGGAGTCCGACGATCGACTCGGTTCCGGCGAGCTCGCCGCCGCGACCCGACACCGTCGACCCGAACACCACGCGCCTGCGGTCGAGGAGTCGCCCGAGGAGCAGTCCCCACGCGCCGTGCAACACGGTGCTGAGCGTGACCCCGCGTTCCCGCGCCGTCCTGGTGAGTTCGGTGGTGAGCTCGGCCGAGAGTCGCCGCACCGAGCTGCTGTGCTCACCAACGGTTTTCGGCGTCTCGAACAGACGTGTCGGCTCGACTCCGGCCAGTGCCGTCTTCCAGGCTTCGCGGGCGGAGTCCTGATCGCCGCCGCGAACGGCCTCGACGTGGTCGCGCAGCGTTCCGACCACCGGGGCCAGACCCGTGCCGACCCCGAGCGCCGCGTTGTAGTGCGCGACGACGTCGCCGAACAGCACCGGGTAGGACCACCCGTCCGCGACGATGTGGTGCATGGTCTGAATCAGTCGATGGTCCTCGGCGGCCAACGACACCAACGCGTACCGAACCAATGGTGGTGCCGCGAGGTCGAACGGTCGCGAGAGCTGTTCGCGTGCAACGTCGTCGAGCCGCCGACGTGCGGCGGAACCGTCGACCGTCGTCGCGTCGACGACCTCGAGTGCGACCGGTACGTCGGCCCAGACGACCTGCGCGATCCGGCCGTCCTGAAGCTCGTGGAAACCGGCCCGAAGCGCCTGGTGTCGTCCCATGACGGCGCTCAGGCTGGCGCGCAACGCCTCTGGGTCGACCGGTCCCGAGAGCTCGGCGATCTGCTGCACGCGGTAGGTGTCGGTGTAGTCGTCGTCACCCGCGCCGAGCGCACCGTGGAAGTACATGCCCTCCTGCAGCGGCAGCAGCGGCAGGACGTCCTCGACGGGTCCGGTCGACTCCCAACCGTCCAGGTCCGCCTGGGCGACGTCGACGAGCGGGAAGTCCGACGGGGTGTGCCCGGCCAGGGCGTCGCATCGGGTCAGCGCCGTCAACGCGGCCGACCACAGTGCGGCGAGTTCGTCGACGTCGGCGGTGTCGAGCAGGCCGCCGGGCCAGGACAGCGTGAAGGTCAGTCGCGTGCCTCCGGGTCCGTCCTCGGCGATGGCGTTGATCTCCAGTGCCACAGCCGGATTGGTGGGGTCGACGCCTTCGCGCAGACCACCGAACTCCGCAACCGGCTCCCAGGCCTCGCCGCTGCCGCCTGCGAAGCGCCCGAGGTAGTTGAAGAGGATTTGGGGTGCGGCCCCGGTGACGGGTCGGGCGGGGTCGAGGTGGCGCAGCACGCCGTAGCCAAGTCCGCGGCTCGGCGTGGAGCGCAGTTGTTCCTTGACCGCCTTAACCGCCGCCGCCAGTCCCTCACCGGCCGCGAGGACGGCGTCCCACGAGACGGTCCCGGGATCCAGGCGTACCGGGTAGATCGCGGTGAACCAGCCGATCGTGCGCGACAGGTCGAGGTGCCCGGACACGAGTTCCGGCTCCCTGCCGTGGCCCTCGAGGTTCACGACCGCCGCGGCGCTCTCGCCGTGCCCACGGTCGGCCCGCCACCGTGCCAGTGCCAGCGCCAGCGCGCTGAGCAGCACGTCGTTGACTCCGCCGTAGACCGCGGCGGGGACCGACGACAACAGTGCCGAGCTGACGTCCGCAGGTAGCGAGAAGCTCTGATTGCGAACGGTTTCCGCCGTGTCGACGTCCGGGTCGAGGGGTCGGTGGCCGAGGTCCGGGTCGGGCGTCGCCAACACGTCGTTCCAGTATGGCGCTTCGTCGTCGAAGCGCGTCGCTGCGATCGCGGTCGACCAGGTTCGGAACGACGTCGGAACGTCGTCCAGAGCAACGGGCCTGCCTGCGACGACGTCCGCCCATGCGGCCGTCAGGTCCTCGGTGACGATGCGCCAGGAGACGCCGTCGACGACGAGGTGGTGCACGACCAACAGAAGCTGGCCGGTGCCCTCCGGCGCGTCGTACCAGACGGCGCGGACCATCCGACCGTTCTCGGGGTCGAGTTCGGCGGCCGCGGCACTGGTTGCCGCGGCGACGTCGGATGCGGTGAGCACCCCGTTCCGGACGGTCAACACCGTACCGGCCGACACCGGCGCCTGCGGCACCGAGAGCGTCCAGCCGTCGTCGCCCATGTCGAGGCGCGCGCGCAGCATGTCGTGGGTGTCGAGCATCGCCTGGAGGACGAGTTCCAGTTGGCTGCCGGTGATTCCGGCGGGGGTGGCCAGCACCGTCGACTGATAGAAGTTGGCCAGCGGGGTCTGCGCGTCGGCGGTCTCGGCGAGCATCGGCGTGGCGGCGATCGTGCCGACGCCGCTGTCGCGCTCGGCGGGTGCCGTCGGCGCCCCGGAGGCGTTGGTGACGGCGGCCAGCGCCGCGACGGTCCTGCGCCGGAAGACGTCGCGCGGCGTCAGGTGCAGACCCGCCTTGCGGGCCTTGCCGGACACCGCGATCGAGGAGATGCTGTCCCCGCCGAGGGTGAAGAAGTCGTCGTCGATGCCGACCTGCGGGAGGCCGAGGACGTCGGCGAAGATGCTCGCCAACAACGTTTCCCGGTCGTCTCGCGGGTCGCGCGACGGGCCCGACGCGGGGACGACGGGATCGGGCAGGGCGCGGACGTCCAGCTTGCCGTTGACCGTCAGGGGGATCGCGTCGACGAATCCGTACAGCGCGGGCACCATGTAGTCGGGCAGGGTCTGCGACACCGCCGCTCGCAGTTCGGCGGCGAACGCCTCCAGTTCTGATGCGGGCTCGGCGGAATCTTCCCTGACGACGTAGCAGACCAGTTGCTTCACCGACGCCGACGGGCCGGGCCGCGCGATGGCGACGGCTTGGCGCACCTCCGGCAGCGCGGAGAGCGCCGCCGCAACCTCGCCGAGTTCGACACGGTAGCCGCGAATCTTCACCTGGTCGTCGCTGCGCCCGAGGAAGTCGAGCGTGCCACCGGCGTCGGATCGGCGGGCCACCAGATCGCCCGTGCGGTACATCCGGCCGCCATCGGAGAACGGGTCGGCGACGAAGCGGTCGGCCGTCAGGGCGGGCCGGTCGAGGTACCCGCGCGCGAGGCCGGCGCCCGCGATGTACAGCTCGCCGACGACGCCGTCGCCGACGGGGCGCAGCCACGAATCGAGGACGTAGGCGCGGGTGTTCCAAATGGGCTGTCCAACAGTGGGCGTCGCGCTGTCGTCGGTCCCGGCGCCGAGGGTGTTGATGGTGTACTCGGTCGGACCGTAGAGGTTGTAACCGGTGCCGTTTGGGAGGTCGCGGAGGCGACGCCACACGTCGTCGGACACGGCCTCACCGCCGAGCAGCACCAGCGTCGGCGCATGCGAACCGGCCTCCAGCAGGCCCTGCTCGAACAGGTGATGCGCGTAGCTGGGTGTCACGTTGACGACGTCGACGCGGTGTTGGTGGCAGTACGCCACCAACGCGGTGGCGTCCCTGCGCAGCTCCTCGTCGCAGATGTGCACCTCGTGGCCTTCGACGAGCCACAGCAGTTCCTCCCACGACATGTCGAAGGAGAACGACACGGTGTGCGCCACCCGCAGCCGGCGGCCGCCGGCCTTGGCGATCGCGGGTTCGAAGATCTCGACGCGATGGTTGAGCTGCATGTTGGTCAGGCCACGGTAGGGCGTGACGACGCCCTTCGGCCGTCCGGTCGAGCCGGAGGTGAAGATGACGTATGCCGGGTGCTCGAGGCGTTGCGGCCCAACGTTTCTCGCGAAGTCGCCGAGCTCGGCGTCGGTAAGTGCCTCGGTCGAGGCGCTGGCCAGTGCGTCGCGGACTCCCGCGTCGTCGAGCCGCAGGACGGCGCCGCCGAGTCGGTCCTGGTGGTCGGCGACCTCGGCGCTCGAGCCGTGGCAGACGAGCAGCACCGGGCGGGCGTCGTCGAGCATGCCGGTGAGCCGAGCCACCGGGTAGTCCCGTTCCAGCGGAAGGTAGGCGGCACCGGTGCGCAACACCGCGAACAAGGCCACCACCATGTCCACCGAACGGGGCAGTGCCAACGCGACGACGCGCTCGGGACCGGAGCCGGCCTCGAGCAGCCGGCGCGCGAGTTGGTTGATCCGCCCGTCCAATTCGGCGTAGGTGAGCCGGGTGTCGCCGAAGACCAGCGCGGTCTCGTCTGGGCAGCTGCTGGCCCGGTCGGCCAGCAGGTCGGCGATGGTGTCCTCGCCGATGTCGTGTTCGGTCGCGCGCCACTGCCGGGTTAGCGCGTCGCGCTCGGCGGGCAGTGCCAGGTCGAGGTCGCCGAGCACGGCGTCGGGTTGTGTCAGCAGCGACTCGACGACGCGCACGAGTCGCGCGACCATCGCCGTTGCGGCTTCCGGGTCGACGACGTCGGGCCGGAACTCCAGCTTGATCGTCAACCGCTCGCCCGGGGTCAGCACCCACGTCAGCGGATAGTGCGTGGTGTCGACGAAGTCGACGCCGATGATGCCGTGCTGACGCTCGAACTCGGTGAACGTGTCGTCGTCGAGGAAGTTCTGCAGGACGTAGAGCGCGTCGAACAGCGGCTGGTGCCCGGCACTTCGGGTGATGTCGCCGAGCCCGACGTATTCGTGTGCCATGAGGTCGAGGCGGAAGTCTTCGACGCGCCGAAGCAGTTCGGCGACCGTCGTATCCGGTGTCGTCTGCACGCGCACCGGGACGGTGTTGAGGAACTGGCCGATGACGTTCTCGACACCGGGCAGCTCGGGCGGCCGGCCCGCGACGGTCGTGCCGAATACGACGTCGGTGCTTCCGGTCTCGAAGCCGAGCACCATGCCGAGGGCGGCGGTCAGGACCGTGTTGGCGGTGGTGGAACTGGTTCTGGTGTGCTGCTCGAGACGGGCGGTCACCTCGCGGGACAGCTCGCCGTAGACACGCTGGGGCAGTGCGGGTTCGCGGCCGACGGCCTCCGGAGCCACCAGCGTCGCCTCCGGCAATCCGGCCAGGGCGTCCGACCAGGCTTGGATGGATTCGGCCTGATCTTGGGCGTCCACCCAGCGCAGGTAGTCGACGTAGCTGCTCTTGGCGACGGGCAGTGCGCCGCGGATCCCGCGGGAGTCGTAGAGCGCGAACAGCTCTCGCAGTACCAGTTCACGCGACCAGCCGTCCCACAGCAGGAAGTGGCACGTGAGAAGCAGCCGGTCGCCGCGGCCCGGCAGCCGGATCACCGTCAGCCGGACCAACGGTGGCATGCGAAGGTCGAACGGATTCTCGGCGTCGGCGCGCATGACCTCGGCGAGCCGGTCGTCCGCAGCCTCTGGCGTCAGGTCCGACAGGTCGACGAGCGTGACGTCGGCGGGGACGAAGCGGCCGATGTACTGCACGGGCCGCACCAGATCCTCACTGGTGAAGCCTGCCCGCAGATTGTCGTGCCGGGACAGCAGCGCACCGAACGCGGTACGCATCGCGTCGACGTCGAGCTGGCGGTCGAAGTCGAAGACGTTCTGGGCCAGATAGGTGTTGACGTCGTCGGTGTAGGTCGACTGGTAGTAGACACCCTGTTGCAGCGGCGACAGCGGCCACACGTCCTGCACCTCGACGGGACACCCGTCCACGAGGCGGGCGAGTTCGTCGTCGGCGAGGCCGTGCCAGGCGGCGGGTTCGGCCACAACGACCGTGGGCTCCGGTGGCGCCGCGGTAACACGGCTGGCGAGAACGTCTTCCAACGCGCGGGGGGTGCGGAGCTGGAACAGCAACTTGGTCTGGATCGTCACGCCGGAGCCCGCGAGCCGGTTGACGACCCGCAGGGCGAGCAGGCTGTCCCCGCCGAGGGCGAAGAAGTCGTCGTCGATGCCGATCGAGTCGGGGATGTCCAACACGTCCTGGAAGACGCTGCAGATCGACGACTCACGGTCGGTCCGCGGCGCGACCTTGGAGACCGAGAGCACGGGCTCTGGAAGCGACGTCCGGTCTCGTTTCCCATTGGGCAGCAGCGGGATCTTCGTCAGTTCAGTGACCGTCGCGGGCACCAGGTGGGCGGGCAACCGCTCGGCCAGGGCGGCGCGGATCGTCGCCTGGTCGACCGGCGCGGCGTCACGGAGCACCACGTACGAATCCAGGCGTGCCGAACCGTTGGCTCCGTGGTGGACGGTGACCACGGCGTCGGCGATCGCGGGCAGGTCCGCGAGTGCCGCTTCCACCTCGCCGAGTTCGACGCGAAATCCGTTGATCTTGACCTGGTCGTCGCTGCGACCGATGAACTCGACGTCGCCGGTGTCCGTCCACCGTGCGAGGTCACCCGTGCGGTAGAGCCGTTCCCCGGCGTCGCCGAACGGGTCGGCGACGAATCGGGCGGCGGTGGTGCCACCTTGGCCATGGTAGCCGCGGGCGAGTTGGACTCCGCCGACGTAGATTTCGCCGATCGCACCCGGCGTCACCGGGGCGAGGTCGGGGCCCAGCAGCAGGATGCGGACGCCGGGAACCGGCCGTCCCAGGGTCGTGCGGCCGTCGTCGGCTACCGGTCCCGCGAGCACGTCGCCAGCTACTTCGGATGATCCGTACGAGTTCACGATCTGGGCGTCCGGGGACACCCGCCGCAGCGCGGCCACGGTGGCGTCGTCGAGTGCCTCGCCGCTGCAGATCCAGCGGCGGACGTGCCCGAGACCCGTCGGAGCCGACTCGACCATCGCGACGGCAAGGCTCGGCACGACGAGAAGCTGTGTGGCTCCGACCTTCTCGACCAGACCCGCGAGGGCGGCGGCGTCACGCGCCGTGTCCTCGTCGGCGACCACGGTGCTGGCGCCGGCGACGAGCGCTCCGAGCAGTTCGGTGGTGCCGTCGATGAAGCTCGTCGAGCTCTTGGCGACCCGCACGTCGCCGTGCTCGTGCGACCACGCCCCTGCGGCCCACCTCAGCCGGTTGGCAAGGCCCCCATGGGTTCCGACGGTTCCCTTGGGTTTTCCGGTGCTTCCGGAGGTGTAGACGATCGAGGCCGCGTCGTCCGGACCGACCTCGACGCCTGCCGCGGCTCGCGCCGTGGGGTGCGCGTCGACGGACAGGGTGGGCAGCTGGTGCGATGGCAGCGGACTGCCGTCGGTGACGACCACCCGCGGCCGGGCGTCGGAGAGCATGTACGTGATGCGTGCTTCCGGGTACCGAGTGTCGACGGGCAGATACGCAGCGCCGGAACGCATGACGCCCAGCAGCGCCACCGCCAGATCGTTGGTGCGACCGGTGGCCACGGCGACCACGTCGCCCAAGCCCACTCCGGCTTCGGCCAGCGCGCCCGCCAGCCGGCTGGCCTCCTCGTCCAGTTCGCGGTAGGTCAGTCGTCCCGCACCGTCGGTGAGCGCCACGGCGTCGGGGACGCGGCGGACGCGTTCGGCGAACAGGTCCAGGACGGTGCCGTGCCACGCCGGCGCGCCGGTTCCCGCGGCCAGCACCGCGTCGACCTCGGCCGGGGTGAGCAGTTCGACGTCGCTGCACGCGGTGTCGGCGGAGTCGACGATCGTGGTGAGGATTCGTTGGTAGAACGCGAGCACGCGCTCCGCCGTCGCGGCGTCGACGACTGACCGGTCGTGGGTCAGCGCGACGGTGAACGGGTCCGACGGCTTCACCATCAGGGTGAGGGGGTAGTGCGGCGCCTCGACGACATCGACGGATTCGACCCGGATAGTCGCCGTGGGGTCGTCGGCGGCCGGATAGTTCTCGATGACGATCAGGGTGTCGAACAGCTCGGGAACGCCGATGGCGTGCTGGATGTCGGCGAGTGCGACGTGGTGATATTCGAACAGCGCCGTCTGTGCGTCGGCGAACCGGCGGACGACGGTCTCGACGGAATCACCGATCGCCCAGTGTGTTCTGGCGGGAACGGTGTTGATCAGCAGGCCGACCATGTCGTCGATTCCCGAGACGTCCACGCCGCGACCCGACACGGTGGAGCCGAAGACCACGTCGGTGCGCCCACTGAGCCGGCCCACCGCGATGCCCCAGGCCGCGCCGATGACGGCGCTGACGGTGACGCCGTGGCTGCCTGCCCACTCCACGATTCCGGCGGCCACGTCGGCCGGAACCCGAGCGTCGACCTTGCCGAAGCCCGAGGATGCAGACGTGCTGGGCGGCAGCGCATCTGCCAGCCGCGTCGGCTCGTCGACGGAGTCCAACTCGGTGCGCCACGCCGCGAGCGCCTCCTCGACGGGGGCGGCGGCGATCCACTTCAGGTAGTCGCCGTAGCGGGGCGCCGCGGGCAGCGGGGCAGCCGGGTCGTCGTGCAGCGCGGCGAGTTCCCGCAGCACGACGGGAACCGACCAGCCGTCGGCGACGATGTGGTGGACGGTCTGAATCAGGACGTGCCGGTGCGACGTCAGGCGTATCAGTGCGTACCGCATCAGCGGTGGCACGGCCAGGTCGAACGGCCGGTCGCGCTGCTCGGCGGCCACTTCCTCGACTTGGCTCGCGGCGGCGGCGGCCTCGACGTCGCTGAGATCCAGATGGAGCCAGGGTATTTCGGGTATCGACCCGATCACCGAGACGATGCTGCCGTCGGCGGCTGGCTGGAAGGCGGCGCCAAGGTGGCGGTGCCTGTCCACGATCAGGTTCGCGGCTGCGCGCAGGCGCTCCGCGTCGACCGGACCGGCCAACTCGACGATCTGCTGGACGACGTACGGGTCGACGTCGGCGTAGGTGGAGTGGAAGTAGATGCCCGATTGCAGCGGCGACGGCGCCACGACGTCGACCAGCTCGCCGATGCCGCCCTGGAACGCGTCGACGTCTGACTGCGTGATCGTGACCAGCGGGAAGTCCGACGGGGTCGGACCGTTGACGGCGTCGCTGGCGGCGATGGCGTCGAGGGCGTCGACCCAGAGCCCCGAAAGTGTTTCCACCCGTTGCCGATCCAGCACGCCGGCCGGCCAACTGAAGGTGGCCTCCAGGTACGCGCCGTCGTCGGTTTCCACGGTGATGGCGTTGACCTCGACGGCCCGCGGCAGCGGCATCCGGGGGTCGCGGTCCTCGGCGACCGCGTCTTCGGCGAGGGTCCACGGCTGGTCACCGGCGCCGCTGAACCTGCCGAGGTAGTTGAACAAGACCTGCGGTTGGACCGCCAGGTCGGGCCGCGGGCGGCCCGAAAGATACCGCAGCGCACCGTAACCGAGTCCGTTGCGGGGCACCGCACGCAGTTGCTCCTTGACCGCCTTGACGGCGGTTCCCAGCTCGCGGCCACCGGACGTCAGCCGGTCCCACGGCGTCGCACCGGGGTCGACGCTGACGGGGAACAGGGTGGTGAACCAGCCGAGCGTGCGGGACAGGTCGAGGTGTTCACCGGCTGCGCCGAGGTGCTCGGCCTCGCGACCGTGTCCCTCGAGTTCGAGCAGCACCGAGGACGACTCACCCCCGCGCCATTCGACGAGTGCCAACGAGAGAGCGGTGACCAAGACGTCGTTGACGCCGCCACGAATCGCGTTCGGGACCGGGCCGAGCAGGCGGCCCGTGACGTCCGCACCGACGCGCACGACGAGCTTCTCCTCAGTCGCGACCACGTCGACCGCCGAATCGAGGGGCCTGCTGCCGATCGGCGGCTCGGCTGCCGAGCCGGAGACCTGAACCCAGTACTCCTCGTCGGCGGCGAACGCGCCGCCGGTCGTGGCGGCACGGAGCTCCTCGGCCCACTGCCGAAGCGGCGTGTCCGCGGTGGCGAGTGAGATCGGTTGCTCCGCTTGCACGTCGGTCCACGCGGAGGCCAGATCCTCACTGAGTAGGCGCAGCGAGACGCCGTCGACGACGACGTGGTGGAGCATCAGGATCAGGCGGCCGGGGAGGTCGGCGCCGGCGTCGAGCCACACGACGTCGACTATTCTTCCGTTGCGCGGGTCGAGGCGTTGGACTGCCAGCGATCGCTGCTCGGCGGTCACCGCGTCGACGTCTCCGTCGAGCGGCACCCTGGTCAGCACGTTGGCCGCAGTTACCGCGCCGACGGCGGGGATCGTCAGCCCGCCAGGAACGACGGTGCTGGTCCTGGCCCGTAGGACGTCGTGGCAGTCGAGAAGGGCGTCGACCATGGTCGTCAGCGACGCAATCGTCAGTCCCGCCGGGGTGTGCAGTGTGACGGACTGGAAGAAGCCGTCCATGCCGGTCGAGCCGTTGCCGACCTCGTCGAGCCACGCCAGGATCGGCGTCGCCGGCACGTCGCCGACCGGGTCGACGGCGACCGTCTCGGGGGTGGACGCGCCGACGTCCGTCGCGGCGGCCGCCAACGCGGCCGGGGTGCGCATCGCGAAGATGTCGCGCGGCCGCAGTCGCAGGCCGATCTTGCGGGCCCGGCTGATCAGGCCCATCGCGACGATGCTGTCGCCACCCATGGCGAAGAAGTCGGCGTCGGCACCGACGCCGTCGACGCCGAGAAGTTCGGCGAAGATGTCGGCGATCGCGCGGGCGCGTGGGTCGGTAGGCGCAGGCCCCATGCTGGGGGCCGACGTCGGCGGCGCGGGTAGCGCCCGTCGGTCCAGCTTGCCGTTCGCGGTGACGGGGAACTCGTCGAGCACCACCACCGCGGCGGGCACCATGTGCTCCGGCAGCTTCGATGCACACCAGGCCAGCATGTCGTCGGCGTCGACCTGGGTGTTCGACACCACGTATCCGGTCAACTGCGCACCGCCGGAGGGTGTTTGGCGCATGATGACGGCCGCATGGCGGACCTCCGGATGCGACGCCAGGATGACCTCGATTTCCTCGAGCTCGACGCGCATCCCGCGGATCTTCACCTGGTTGTCGGCCCTGCCGAGGAATTCGAGCACGCCTTCGGAGGTCCAGCGGGCCAGGTCGCCGGTGCGATACATCCGCGAGCCGTCGTCGTCGAAGGGGTTCGCAACGAAGCGCGACCCGGTGAGCCCTGGCGCGTGAATGTAGCCGCGCCCCAACAGGAATCCGGCAGCGTAGAGTTCGCCGCCGACGCCGACCGGAACCGGCTGAAGGTCGTCGTCGAGGACGTAGAGCTGGGTGTGCGGATTTGGCCTGCCGATGGACGTTTCGATCCGCTCGGCGCTGTCGCGGTAGATGACGTGCGAGACACCGATGGTCGCCTCGGCGGGGCCGTACCCGTGGTAGAGCGTGGTGCTGAGCTGGGTCCGGAACCGGTCGAACAGCGCAGGCGTCAGGACCTCCCCGCCGCACCACACGTGCTTCAGCCCCGACAGCAGGGTGGTTCCTTGCGAGAGGTCCAGGAGCACGTCGAGCATCGACGACACCAGGTAGACGAAGGTGACCTTCTCATTCGAGATCAGGTCGAGCAGATACTGCGGGTCGCGCTCGCCGCCTGGCTCGGCCACCACGACGTAGCCACCGGAGACCAGTGGCAGCAGTATTTCGTTGACGGAGATGTCGAACGACAGCGGCGCCTTGAACAGCGAGGCGTCCCCCGACCCGATGCCGAGGACGTCTTCGACCTGCCAGGTCAGCCTCTCGGCGATCGCCTCGTGGCGGATCATCGCGCCCTTGGGCTTGCCGGTCGACCCCGAGGTGAAGATGACGTAGGCCAGCTGGCTGCCGTCGATCACGGTCGACGGCGCGGTGGTGGACTGGTGGCCGAACGCCCATGTGTCGAGGGCGATTTCGACCGACTCCGGATCTTCCGGCATGGCCGTGCCCGGCGCCACCATGACCGTGGTAGCCCTGGTGTCGGCGAGGACCTGCTGTCTGCGCTCGGCAGGCCACTGCGGGTCGACGGGCACGAAGGCGCCGCCCGCGGCCAGGATGGCCATCGCGGCCACCACCATCTCGACCGAGCGCGGCAACGCGATGGCCACCATCTGCTCGTGCGAGACACCCATGGCACGAAGGTGATTCGCCAGTTGGTACGAGCGGTCGGCCAGATCGCGATAGGTCAGCCGCACCTCGCCTGCGACGACGGCCAGCGCGTCGGGGGTCAGTTCGACCTGCCTGGCGAAGGCGTCCGGCACCGTCGTCGTGGTGTCGGGCCAGCTCTGGTTGTTCCACTCGCGCAGCAGGTCCAAGCGATCGCTCGGGGTCAGGCCGTCGTCGATCTCGGTCGTCGTCATGTTCTTACTCCCCGCGAGAATGATCTGCTGCCCAGGCACGCCACAACTGGGCATAACGCCCACCCGCCGCGACCAGGTCATGGTGGCTTCCCTCTTCGACGACCCTGCCGTGGGCCATCACGATCACCCGGTCCGCCGACGCGGCCTGGGTGAGTCGGTGCGCGATGATCAGGGTGGTGCGGGCCGCGGTGACCGCGGCGGCGGCACGCTCCAACTCTCGCGCACCCTGGCTGCCCGCCTCGGCGGTCGCCTCGTCCAAGATCGCGACGGTGGGGTCGGCGAGCACGAGACGGGCCAGCGCAAGTTGTTGCGCCTGAGCCGATGTCAGCTCGTGGCCGCCTTCGCCGACGACGGTGTCGAGTCCGTCCTCGAGTGCCGCGACCCACTCGTCGGCGCCGACCGCGCGCAACGCGTCGTGCACCTCGTCCTCGGTGGCGTCGGCCTTCGCCAACCGCAGATCGTCGACGAGCGCGCCCGCGAAGACGTGTACTTCCTGGCTCACGATCGCGATGTGCCGACGACGCTGCTCGGGCGTCAGACTGGCCACGTCGACGCCGCCGACGCGCACCACGCCGCGCTGCGGCGTCAGTGCGCCCGCGGCGATTCCGGCGACGGTCGACTTGCCCGCGCCGGTGGACCCGACCAGCGCCACCCGTCGTCCCGGCTCGAGTCGGATGCTGACGCCGTGCACGACGGTGTGCTCACCGTCGTAGCTGTAGTGCAGGTCCTCCAGCTCGAGCGAAGCGTCACGCGGTTCGGAACCGGCTGCGGCCGTTGGTCGTCCATCCTGGTGGGGCATGGTGACCAAACCGACGAGACGAGCCAGGCTCGCGCCGGCGTCCTGGGCCTCGTCGAAGGTGAAGAGCAGCTCGCTGATGGGGCTGAACAGCCGATGGAAGAGCAGCGCCGCGGCCGTCGTCTGACCGACCGTGCCGTCGCCGTTCTCTACCAGCCAGAATCCCGTCACCAAGATGACGGTCAGCCCGATGAACTCGGCGCGGTTGATGCGTCCGACGAAGCGCGTGAAGAGGGTGAACACGGCAAGCGAAATGTCGCGGACCCGCGCGGAAGCGGTCTCGATCGCGGTCTGATGCTCGACGTGCATGTCGTAGGCGTGGACCGTCGCCGAGCCAATCATGCTCTCCATCAACACCTGTGAGCGTTCGGCGATGGCCCGTCGCTCCTCGGCGTATCGGGGTGCCGACCGCGGGAGGTACCAGCGCAGCGCGAACACGTACAGCGGGACGGCGACCGCACCGGCCAGGCCGAGACGCCAGTCCAGCCCGACCATCGCGGCCAACGAGAGTGCGGCCAACAGGATCGACGCGTACATCGTCGGGATGACGTCCGTGACGGCCTTGCCGATCGTCGCGACGTCGGTGCTGACGCGGGACAGCACGTCCCCTCGCCCGACGCGTTCCACCGTTGCCGTCGGCAGCGACAGCGCGCGTTCGACCCCAGCTTCGCGCAGATCGGCG
>Ga0209051_1001045_pt1 | contig 26154 bp, 23 predicted proteins | sample AraplaCvi_mMS_r2_2_FD_184286 | JGI IMG/M metagenome (GOLD analysis project Ga0209051, IMG submission 184286) | Arabidopsis root microbial communities from North Carolina, USA - plate scrape MF_Cvi_mMS_r2 (SPAdes) (version 2) | ecosystem: Host-associated > Plants > Roots > Endosphere | place...
TGGTCGACCAGCGCGGTGGAACCGTCCGCCATGGTTTCGGTCTTGCCGTACAGGCCCTTCCAGGTCGGCCCCACGCGCGGGCTGCCGTCGACCGTGTGGCAGGCCACGCAGCCCTTGGCGTCCGCCAGCGCGCGGCCCTGTTCGACGCGCGTGCCGCCGGCCGCCGCGGCACCGGCCGGGGGCTCGGGCGCCTTGGCCTGCGACCTGGCGAAGGTCGGCAGCGCCGCGTACCAGGCCTTGTAACTCGCCGGGTCTTCCACCACCACGTAGCCGCGCATGTTGGGATGGCCCACGCCGCACAGCTGCGCGCACAGCGCTTCGTAGCGGCCCGCGACGGTCGGCGTGAACCAGAAGCGGCTGACCTGTCCCGGCACCATGTTCATCCGGGCGCGGAAGTTCGGCACGAAGAAGTCGTGCAGCACATCGTTCGAACGCATCAGCACCAGCACCGGCTTGCCGAGCGGCAGGTGCACCTCGTTGCCGGCGATCAGGAGATCGTCCTGCCCGGCCCGGTCGGCGGGGTCGACCCCGAACGGATTGGTGGCGCTGACAAAGCGCGCATCGGTCGCGCCGAGCTTGCCGTCCTCTCCCGGGAAGCGGAAGCGCCACTGCCATTGCTGGCCCAGCACCTCCAGCACGAGGGAGTCGTGGGGTTCCCTGACATAGTTCGCGTACACCACGAGGCCGGGCGCCAGCAGCGCCATGATGCCGACGGTGGTGCCGCCGATCAGCCAGCGCTCGAGCTTCCTGTTCTCGGGCTCATGCGCCGCACGGTGTCCCTCGCGGTGGCGAAAGCGCACCAGCATGTAGGCGATGAACACGTTGATGGCGATGAAGAAGATCCCCGTGATCACCAGCGTGATGGTCAGGGTGTCGTCCATCAGCTGCCAGTTCGAAGCAAGGGGCGTCGTCCACCACGGATTGAAGACGTGGAACAGCACCGAGGCGAGCACGACGAGCAGCAGGGCGACGGCCATGATCATGTGCGCTCCCTCGGCTCGGCATGGGTTCGGGGCTCATGCGCGCTTCAGAGAAACGCCGGGACTTGCGGCTCTTCGCCCTCGAACCGGGCTTCGGGATGCGCGGAGCGCAGCAGCGCCTCGATGTCCCGCACGCGCGAGCGCGGCAAGTCCACCATCAGCAGGATCTGTCCCCGCGCGATGGCGCCCTCGAAACGCTGCAGCCTGGGGCTCGGGATGGAAATGCCGACCATGCTGGCCGACCAGGCGCCGACCACGCCCCCCACGATGGCCACCAGCACAGCCACTTCCCATTCGGGGCCGTCGCCGGTGATCGGGAACAGCAGCGCGGCCGCGAGGCCGACCAAGATGCCGCAGGCACTGCCGACCACCCACCCGGTCTTGGCTGCGTGGACGAGGTCCGAGGTTTGCCACACGTTGGCCGCATGGAGCCCGGCCATGTCCATGCCTTCCGGTCCGGCGAAATGAATGTGCGCAACGTCGACGCGTGCCCACACCAGATCGTCCATCGCCTGCCTGGCGCTCGCCAGGTCCGGCATCAGCCAGTAGATGCGCCTCTTCATAGCGCCCCCTTTCGTCTTGCGACGAGTCAAGGAACCATGAATGACTTATATGCCCAAGGAAGGCCGCCATCAAGTGGCCGCCGCATTTCACGCGGCAGCGGCATGGGGGTTATTGCCAACCCATCTTTTTTTGACCGATTGGATAATTTAGCTCATCATCCCGCCCCTGTTGCCCGCCATCACAAGGTACGCCACGATGAACCCGCACCCCCTGCGCAGCCGCTTCTGGTCCGACCTGACCAGCGAAGAGTTCTCCCGCCTCGACCGCGAACGGCTGATCGCCGTGCTGCCGGTGGGCGCGACCGAGCAGCACGGCCCCCATTTGCCGATGTCGACCGACACCGCCACCATCGACGGCATGGTGCAGGCCACGCTGCCGCACCTGCCGGACGAGCTGCCGGTGCTCTTCCTGCCCACGGTGGCCTACGGCAAGAGCAACGAGCATTCGCGCTACCCGGGCACGCTGACCGTCTCGGCCACCACGCTGATTTCGCTGTGGAAGGACATCGGCGCCTGCGTGGCCAAGGCCGGTGTGCGCAAGCTGGTGCTCTACAACAGCCACGGCGGCCAGATGAGCGTGATGGACATCGTGGCGCGCGACCTGCGCGAGGAGCACGGCATGATGGTCGTCGCCGCCAACTGGTACACGCTGGGCCTGCCCGAAGGGCTCTTCACCGCGCACGAAGGCCGGCACGGCATCCATGCCGGCGACCTCGAAAGCTCGGTGATGCTGCACCTTGCGCCGGACGACGTGCGTCCCGACCAGTTCCGCAACTTCCGCTCGATGACCGAAGACCTCGCCGCCGAGAACAAATTCCTCTCGATCACGCCCAGCGGCAAGCTCGGCTGGCAGATGCACGACATCAATCCCGCGGGCGCGGCCGGCGATGCCACGCGCGCCACCGCCGAAAAGGGCGCCGCGGTGCTCGATCACGTGGGCCGGCGCTTCGTTGAACTGCTGCAGGAGGTGGACCGCTTCCCGCTGTCGCGCCTCGCCAATGTTCCCGCCTGGCGCTAGGCTCGCACCCACCATGGAAAGCCTCGCGCCCTCTTCCCCGCCTTCCCCGCCGCTGGTCAGCCTGCGCCGCGTCAGCAAGCGCTTTGCCAACGGCACGCTCGCGCTGCAGGGCATGACCCTCGACATCGGCGAGCACGACTTCATCAGCTTTCTCGGCCCCTCGGGCTGCGGCAAGAGCACCGCGCTCCGGCTGATCGCCGGCTTGACCCGGCTCAGTTCGGGCGAAATGCACTGGTCCGGCGCCAACAGCGGCAAGACGCAGAGCGACCGCGACCTGGGCTTCGTGTTCCAGGAGCCCACGCTCATGCCCTGGGCCAAGGTGTTCGACAACGTCTGGCTGCCGCTCAAGCTCGCCGGCCAGAGCCGCGATGCGGCCGCGCCGGTGGTGCAGCAGGCGCTCGAGATGGTCGGCCTCTCGCGCTTTGCGGGCGTGTACCCGCGCGAGCTGTCGGGCGGCATGAAGATGCGCGTGTCGATCGCGCGCGCGCTGGTCACGCATCCGCGCCTGCTGCTGATGGACGAGCCCTTTGCCGCACTCGACGAGATGACGCGCATCAAGCTCAACAACGACCTGCTCGCGATCTGGCGCGAGCACCGCTTCTCGGTGGTGTTCGTCACGCACAGCGTCTACGAGTCGGTGTACCTCTCGAACCGCATCGTGGTGATGGCCGCGCGCCCGGGCCGCGTGATCGACGAGATCCGCATCGACGAGCCCTATCCGCGCGGCGAAGACTTCCGCACCTCGAGCCGCTACAACGCGCACTGCACCGCGGTGTCGCAATCCCTGCATGGAGCCCTGCATGGCGTCGACATCGATCACTGAGCCCGTCGCGCTCGCCGATACGGACACGGCGCCTTCCGAGGCCGCGCTGCGCGCGCACGAAGACAGGCTGCGCCGGCGCGAATCGATGCTGCGCATCGCGGTGCCCGCGGGCATCGTCATCGCACTGCTGCTGGCCTGGGAATGGATGGTGCGCGCCAACAACATCCCGCACTACATCCTGCCCGCGCCCTCGCTCATCCTGAAGACACTGTTCGACAACTGGGCCTCGCTCTCGAGCGCGCTGTGGTTCACCGTGAAGCTCACGCTGCTCGCGCTCGGCGCGGCCATCGTGGGCGGCGTGCTGCTGGCGATTGCCTTCGCGCTCTTCAAGTGGGTGGAGATCGGCCTGTTCCCGATCGCGGTGATCCTGCAGGTGACGCCGATCATCGCGATCGCGCCGCTGATCCTGATCTACGTGTCGAGCACCACCGCGGCGCTCCTGCTGTGCGCCTGGATCGTGGCCTTCTTCCCGATCCTGTCGAACACCGTCATCGGCCTGAAAAGCGCCGACAGCAACCTGCGCGACCTGTTCCAGCTCTACAAGGCCTCGCCGTGGCAGACCTTCCGCCATCTGCTCGCGCCCAGTGCGCTGCCGTACTTCATGGCGGGCCTGAAGATCGCGGGTGGGCTGAGCCTGATCGGCGCCGTGGTGGCCGAGTTCACGGCCGGCACGGCGGGCAAGGAGACGGGGCTGGCCTCGCGCATCCTCGAATCGAGCTTCCGCACCGAGATCCCGATGATGTTCGCGGCACTGCTCTTGGTGTCGTTGCTGGGCATCGTGATCTTCATCGTGTTCGCGGCACTGTCGCGCCTCGTGCTCGGCCATTGGCACGAAAGCGAAATGCGCCGTGAACGCTAGGACCATCGTGCCTGCCGTCGATTGGGAGGCCGTGCGCGCCGACCTGCGCGGGCTCAACCTCGTCACCGCGCCGGCCCAGCGCAAGCAGCTGTCGAAGGACTTCTACTGGTACAGCCCCATCCTCAGCGCGCAGCTCGCGGGCTGCGTGGCCGACCTCGTGGTCAAGGTCAGCACCGAGGACGACGTGCGCCAGGCCGCGGCCGTGGCTGCGAAGTGGAAGCTGCCGCTCACCGTGCGCGCCGGCGGCACCGGCAACTACGGCCAGTGCGTGCCGCTCGAGGGCGGCGTCGTGCTCGACGTGACGCAGATGTGCCGCGTGCTCGACATCCAGGAGGGCCGCATGCGCGTGGAGGCAGGGGCGCGCATGCACGACATCGACCTTGCGGCGCGCGAGACCGGCCAGGCGCTGCGCATGTGGCCCTCGACCTGGCACGTGGCCACGATCGGCGGCTTCATCGCGGGCGGCTTCGGCGGCATCGGCTCATTCCGCCACGGCATCCTGCGCGACCCCGGCAACCTGCTGCGCGCGCGCGTGATGACGGTGGAGCGCGAGCCGCGCATCATCGAACTGCATGGCGACGAGATCCAGCAGGTGCACCATGCCTACGGCACCAACGGCGTGATCCTCGACGTGGAAGTGGCGCTGAGCCCGGCCGTCGAGTGGGTGCACTGCACGGTGCTGTTCGACACCTACCGCGGCGCACTGGACTTCGGCATCGCCGCGCAGGCGCCGACGCTCGACATCTTCCTGCTCTCGACGGTCGAGGCGCGCTTCTCGCCCTACTACACGGCCATGCGCGATCGTTTTCCTGCCGACCGGCATGCGGTGTTCGCGATGGTCTCGCCCGAGTCGATGACCGATTTCCGCGCGCTGGCCGCTGCGCATGGCGGCACCATCTCCGTCGCCGGTACCGAGCCCGATCTGCTCGCCGAGGGCCTGCCGCCCGCCTATGAATGCGCGTTCAACCACACGACGCTGCAGGCGCTGAAAGCGGATCGCAGCTGGACCTACCTGCAGGTGGCCTACGCCCAACCCTTCGACCCGGCCGTGGTCGAACGGCATCTGCAAATCTTCGGCGACGACGTGCTGCAGCACCAGGACTTCGCGCGCGCCGGCGGCGAATGCGGCACCTTCGGCATCCTGCTCGTGCGCTGGAAGGGCGAGGCTCACCAGTACGAAGTGATCCGCGAGATCGAGTCGCAGGGCGGCTGCAAGATCTTCAACCCGCACGTGGTCACCATCGAGGACGGCGGCATGAAGACCATCGACACGCAGCAGATCGAGTTCAAGAAGCGCAGCGATCCGATGGGCTTGATGAACCCTGGCAAGACGCGCGGCTGGACTTCCGATATGGCTGTCGAGCGTTGAAATGAAGCGTCGCTTGGTCGTCTGTCGCGTTGGTGGTTTCGAGCGCTGCTGTTCGGGGCGCGCTCCCGCCGACGGGGTACCTTGCTCCGCGAATGTCCCCCGGCCTTCGGCCTCCTCCTTTATTTCGCTGCGCAAGGCACCCCATCGACGGGAGCGTTATCAGCAACGGTCGTTGATCGCGGTTCACCGACAGCGTGCCCAGGTGCACAGGGCGTCGGGTGCTTCCCGCAGCGAAATAAAGGAGGAGGGGCGCAGCCCCGGGGGACATTCGCGGAGGGAAGTACCCGACGCCCTGTGCACGCGCCCCGAACTGCACCGAACTTGCAGCCTCGTCCATCGAACGATGGCCAAGCTGACATGAGAATATCCCGTCGAATTCACACCAGGAGTCCACTGCCATGCGCGTTCCCGCTCTGACAATCCGCCCGCTTGCCCTAGCCATGGCCCTCGCGGCCGCCGCCTTCGCCGCACAGGCGCAGGAAAAAGTGGTGTTCGCCACCAACTGGAAGGCGCAGGCCGGCCACGGCGGCTTCTACCAGGCGCTGGTGGACGGCACCTACAAGAAGTACGGCCTCGACGTCGACATCCAGCAGGGCGGACCGATGGTCAACAACCGGCCGATGCTGCCGGCCGGCAAGGTCGACTTCCTGATGACAGGCAACCTGCTGCAGTCCTTCGACAACGTCAAGAACGGCGTGCCCACGGTGGTGGTCGCGGCCTTCTTCCAGAAGGATCCGCAGGCCATGTTCGCGCATCCGGGCCAGGGCTTCGACACCTTCAAGGACATGGCCAAGGCGCCCGTGGCCTTCATCGGCAAGGACGGCCAGTTCAGCTTCTGGCAGTGGATGAAGTCGGAGCACGGCTTCAAGGATTCGCAGCTCAAGCCCTACACCTTCAACGTCGGCCCGTTCCTCGCGGACAAGAAGTCGATCCAGCAGGGCTACGCCATTTCGGAGCCGCTCTCGATCAAGGCGCAGGCCGGCTTCGATCCCGTGGTGCAGCTCTTGGCCGACAACGGCTTCTCGACCTACTCGACCACCATCGAGACGCGCGCCGATCTCGTCAAGACCAAGCCCGAGACGGTGCGCAAGTTCGTCGAGGCCTCGATCATCGGCTGGAACAACTATCTCTACGGCGACAACAAGGCCGCCAACGAGATGATCGCCAAGATCAACCCCGACTCGCCCGTGGCCGCATCGCAGGGTTCGATCGAGCTCATGAAGAAGATGGGCATCGTCGACAGCGGCGAGTCGCTCACCAAGGGCATCGGCGCGATGGACGAGGCCCGCGTGAAGGACTTCTACGACAAGATGGTGAAGGCCGGCCTGTACAAGCCCGGCGAGGTCGATCTCTCGAAGGTCGTGACCACCCAGTTCGTCAACAAGGGCGTCGGTCTCGACATCCGCAAGAAGCTCGCTGGAAAGTAGGCGCGCCGTTCTTTTTTCTCCCGCGGGCCGCGCGGGGCTTGCGCCGGGGTCAGATGCCGGCGCCTGGGTTGCCATAAGGCACTGCGCGGCTCTTCATTCCCTGGGCTCTGACCCCGTCTCGCCGACCAGGCGAACCGGCCCTAATGATGAAAACGCTCGTCGTCCACTGCCATCCGAACCCTGACAGCTTCAACCACGCGCTCTACCGCACCGCGCTCGAGGCCCTCCAGCCGCGGCACCCCGTCAAGGCCATCGACCTCTACGCCGAAGGCTTCGACCCCACGCTGACGCGCGAAGAGCGCATCGCCTATCTCGACAACCCCGAACTGATCCGCGAACGCGTCAAACCGCATGTCGAAGCACTGCTGTGGGCCGAGCACCTGGTGTTCGTCTATCCCACCTGGTTCCACGGGCCGCCGTCGATGCTCAAGGGCTGGCTCGAACGGGTGTGGCTGCCGGGCGTGGCCTTCCTGCCGGCGCAACGCAAGGGGCAGCTCGCGAGGTCGGGCATGCGGCACATCCGGCGGCTGACGGTGGTGACCACGGGCGGCTCGCCGCGCTGGTTCGTGATGCTCATCGGCGACCCGGGCCGGCGGCTCTTCACGCGCGCGCTGCGGGCACTGTTCGCGTGGCGCTGCAAGGTCACGTGGCTGCAGCTGCACGACATGAACGCCGTCACCGCGCGCGACCGCACCCATTTCATCGAACGCGTTGCGCGCAAGCTGCAGAGCATCTAGCCAGGGAGACAACACCATGAGCCTCGAACGCACGCTCACCGTCCGCGTCGAACGCATCTCGCGCGAGACGCCGGAAATCCTGGCCTTCGAGCTGATCCACCCCTGGGGCCGCGCGCTGCCGGGCTACGAGGCCGGTGCGCACATCGACGTGCACATGCCGGGCGGCTTCTCGCGCCAGTATTCGCTGGCGCGCGCGCCGTCGAATACCGGCTCTTACGTGATCGGCGTGAAGCGCGAAGCCGAAAGCCGCGGCGGCTCGGCCTCGATGCACGAGCGCGTGCGCAAGGGCGACCTGCTCGCGATCAGCGCGCCGCGCAACACCTTTGCGCTGCGCGAGGAAGCGAAGCACCACCTGCTGCTGGCCGGCGGCATCGGCATGACGCCGCTGCTGGCGATGGCGCAGGCACTCGCGGCGCGCGGTGACTCGTTCACGCTCTGCGTGTTCGCACGCAGCGAGGAGCACCTGGCCTTTGCCGATGCGCTGCATTCGCCTGCGCTGGCGCCGCACCTGCGCCTGCACCTCGACCAGGGCGACGCCTCGCAGCGCATCGACCTGCGCGCGCTGCTGGCCGAGCGCGCGCCTGATACGCACCTGTACGTCTGCGGCCCCGGCGGCTTCATGAAGGCAGTGCGCGAGGCCGCGGCGCATTGGCCCGGGGACACGCTGCACGCCGAATACTTCGCCGCCCCCACCGATGCGAACACGAGCACCGGCCTGCCCTTCACGCTGAAGCTCGCGCAGCGCGGCATCAGCGTGCCGGTGGCGGCCGACCAGACCGCCGTCGATGCGCTGCACGAAGTGGGCATCGACATCCCGGTGTCGTGCCAGCAGGGCCTGTGCGGCACCTGCGTGGTCGAGGGCGATGGTGAAGGCGCCGAGCACCGCGACTTCTGCCTCACCGGCAGCGAACGGCGCCACAAGGTGGCCTTGTGCTGCTCGCGCGCCAAGGGCCTGGAACTGGTGCTTCAGCTGTGAGCATCGAGGAAGAAAGCGACGGCGAGGCGCCCGCCACGCGCGGCCGCTCGCGCAAGTACACGCAGGTGCTCGGCCTCATCAACCAGGCCGCCATCGAGGTGTTTGCAAGCGAGGGCCTGGCCGGCGCATCGACCCAGGCCATTGCCGACAAGGCCGGGCTCTCGAAGGCGCAGCTGCACTACTACATCGAGAGCAAGGAAGCGCTCTACCGGCAGATCCTGCAGGACATCCTCAACGACTGGATCGTGGTGTTCGGCTTTGCCGACGAGGCCTTCGGCCCGCGCAAGGTGCTGGGCGACCTGATCCGCCGCAAGATGGTGTTCTCGTTCGAGCACCCGCTGCGCTCGCGCATCTTCACGGCCGAGATGATGCGCGGCGCGCCGGTGCTCAACACCATGATGGACACGAGCAAGCAGCGCACCGACCAGGCCGCCGCCGTCATACAGAACTGGATGAACCAGGGCCTGATGGACACCGCCGACCCGATGCTGGTGCTGTTCCACATCTGGGCGGTGACGCAGTTCTATGCCGACCACGCCACGCAGGCGGCGTATTTCCGCGACACGGCGCAGCAAGGCGACGACAAGGACCGGCGCTACCTGATCGAGCAGGTGACCGAATTCCTGCTGAAGGGCGCGGGCGTCAGGTAGCGCGGTACTGCGGCAGGTACATGGTGGCTTCCACTTCCACCAGCACCTCGTCGCCCGGCAGGAAGCGCGACACCTCGAGCACCGTGCTGACTGGCGGCTCGCCCGGATAGAACAGGCCGCGCACGCGGTTGTAGAACGCGTAGTGCGGCAGTTGCCGGAAGTACTGCACCAGCTTCACCACGTCTTCCATCGTGCCGCCATGCTCGGCCGCAATCTGGCGGATGCGCTCGAGCACGAACCAGCTCTGCGCCACGATGGGGGCCTCGAAGATGTCGACCGACATCTGCCCCGTGGCATAGCCCAGGCCCTGCAGGGCCGTGCGGGCTTCCTCGGGAATGGCGTCGTAGCCGGCCACGGCACGGCGCGTGGCCGGATCGACCGCAACCACGCCGCTCATGAAGACGAAATCGCCCACGCGCTTGGCGGCGGCGTAGTTGGCCATTGGTTTGCCCATGCTCATCGTGTTGGCTCCAGAATTTTTTGACCGCCTCGGATCACGATGCGCCGGCGTCCGCGCGGACCGACGAGTTCATGCTCGCCGGTGGCTGCGAGCAGCACCAGGTCCGCGGGGCAGCCCGGTGCGATGCGGCCGTCCCACGCAAGGCCGAGCGCCTTCGCGGGGCTGAGGGTGATCGCGTCGAGCCATTCGTCAGCGGGCGCGAGGTGCGCCGTCTGCACGCCGAGGCCGAAGGTCTCGAGAAGGTCGTAGCTGCCATAGGGATAGAAGGCGTCCTGCACGTTGTCCGTTGCCAGGCTCGCACGCAAGCCCCGTGCCGCCGCCTCGCGGATGCGCGTGATGCCGCGCGGCACGGGCGTGCGGTCCCAGGCGCCCTGCAGGTAGAGGTTGGTGGTCGGCAGCGCGACGATGTGGAGGCCGGCGCCCGCGCACAGCGCCAGCGTTTCGTTGGCGACGGCATCGTCCTGCATCGCCAGCGAGCAGCAGTGGCCGCAGACCACGCCGCGCCGGAAGTCGCGCGCACGCACCAGCTGCGCGATGCTGCGCAGGCCGCTCGCATCGGCGTCGAGCCCTTCGTCGACATGGAAGTCGAGGCCCAGGCCGTGGTCCTGCGCGAGGTCGAACACGCGGCCCAGCTTGTGCACCAGGCCCTCGTTGCGATACACGAAGGCGCCCAGCACGCCGCCCGCGCGCTTCACCTCGCGCGCAATGCGCTCGCCGGCCGCGAGATCGGCGAACAGGTCCAGCGGCGTGAGCGAGACGAACTGCAGCTCGATGCGGCCGCGCCACTCTTCGCGCAGCGCTTCGAACACCGCCAGCGCGGCGGGCGGCTCGCCCTCTACCCAGTCGATGTGGGTGCGCAGCGCGCGCGTGCCCGACTGCCAGGCCTCGTGCAGCGCGCGTTCCATGCGCGGACGCAGCGTTTCGCCGCTCCAGCCCGCGCGGTGCTTCGCCATGCGATCGATGGCCGCGAACAGGTTGCCCTGGGCCGCGCCGACTTCCTGCACGGTGTAGTTCTTGTCGATGTGCGCATGCGCCTCGACCAGCGCGCTCAACAAGGTGCCGCGCGCCTGCGACTGCGATGCGCTTGGCACGACGGCCTGCACCCTGTCGCCGGCCAGCGTGACGTCGAAGACCTGCGCATCGCCCGCGGCAAAGCCCCGCAGCCGCGATGGAATGCGCAGCGACTCGAGCTTCATGCGCGCTGTCGCAGCGCCCGCAGCCAGCCCAGTCCGGCCGAGGTGCCGCCGGGTTCCGAACCGCGCTGGGGCCGGTACTCGCAGCCGACCCAGCCCTGCCAGCCGCACTGCGCCGACACCTCGTCGATCAGGTCGAACAGGTAGGGATAGTTCTGCTCGCCGATGTCGGGCTCATGGCGCTCGGGCACGCCGGCAATCTGGATGTGGCCCACGCGCCCGGTGGGCAGGTACTTGCGGATCTTCATGGCCACGTCGCCCTCGACGATCTGGCAGTGGTACAGGTCCATCTGCACCTTGAGGTTGGGCGCGCCCACCATGTCGACGATCTCGTGCGCATGGTCCTGCCGGTTGAGGAAGAAGCGCGGAATGTCGCGCGTGTTGATCGGCTCGATCAGCACGTCGCGCCCGGCCTTGGCCGCCTCGGCCGCGGCCCAGCGCAGGTTGTCGATGTACACGGGCTGCACGGCCTCGCGCTCCAGGCCTTCGGGCACCAGGCCGGCCATGACGTGGATGCGCGGGCAGCCGAGCGCCACCGCATAGTCGATGGCCGTGGTCATGCCCTCGCGGAATTCGGCGTCGCGGCCCGGCAGGCAGGCCAGGCCGCGCTCGCCGCGGTCCCAGTCGCCCGGCGGGGCGTTGAAGAGCACCTGCTGCAGGCCGTTGTCCTTCAGGCGGGCCGCGATCTGGCGGCGCTCGTAGGGATAGGGAAAAAGATACTCGACGGCCTTGAAGCCGTCCTTCGCGGCGGCTTCGAAGCGGTCGAGGAAGTCGAGCTCCGGATAGAGCATCGAGAGGTTGGCGGCGAATTGGGGCATGGCGTGTTTTTACTACTACTGCTGGCTACCAGCGCGCGCCGAAGGTGCGGCGCAGTTCATCGATCTGTTCGTTGCCGAGCGGCTCGGGCCTGGCGGTGCCGGCGAGCAGCCGGAGCTTGGCGGTTTCCTCGAGCTCCTCCAGCACGGCCATCGCGGCGGCCGGGCTCTCGTGCCAGACATTGGGACCGAGGCGTTCGAGCATCACGGCGCGAACCGGCGTGCCGGCCGCGCCATGGCGCTCGATGGCCTGCGCCACGAGTTCGGCCGCTTCGGGCGCGCCGGGGCGGTGGTACGGAATGAGCGGCACGTGGCCGACCTTCATCACGAAATACGGCGTGAGCGCGGGCAGCAGTTCGTCGCCCGGCGTGTTCGCCAGCGTGAGCGCGACGCAGTGCGTGCTGTGCGTGTGGATCACGCAGGCCGTGTTGGCATCGAACCTGCGCGCCGCGGCGTAGATGCGGGTGTGCAGCGCAATGGTCTTGCTGGCGCGGTCGCCGCCGGTCTGCTGGCCCTGCGCATCGAGTCTTGCCAGGCGTGCCGGATCGAGAAAGCCCAGGCAGGCATCGGTCGGCGTGATGAGGAAGCCATCGTCCAGCCGCACGCTGATGTTGCCCGCGGTGGCATGCACGTAGCCGCGCTCGAACAGGCTGCGGCCGACGCGGCAGATTTCTTCGCGGGCTTGGTTCTCGGTCATGCCAGCACTGTAAAGGCCTTGGTGAAGAAATCGTCCCCCCCGAAGTTGCCCGACTTCAGCGCGATGTGCACCGGCAGGCCTTCCGCAACGTCGGTGCGCGCATGGCACCACGGCACCCCGGGGTCGATCTGCGGACCGATCTGCATTTGCGCGATGCCCAGCGCCTGCACGCAGGCACCCGAGGTCTCGCCGCCCGCCACCACCAGCTGGCGCACCCCCCGCTCGACCAGGCCGCGCGCAACGGCGGCAATGGTGCGCTCGACCATCGCGCCGGCTTCCTCGACCCCGAGCCTGCCCTGCACCGATTTCACGGCGCCGGCCTCGGCGGTGGAATACACCAGCACCGGCTGCCTGCCGATCAGCGGCGCGGCCCAGGCCAGCGCTTCGGCCACGACGTCCACGCCTGCGGCAATGCGAAGCGGATCGACGGCCAGCGCCGCGCCGCCGCGCTGGATGAAGTCGAGCACCTGCCGGTTGGTGGCGAGCGAGCAGCTGCCCGACACCACGGCGCGCAGTCCGGCGGCCGTCGGCAGCGCACTGGCCTGCGACGACGGCGCCAGGCCGAAGTTGGCCGGCAGCCCGATGGCCACGCCCGAGCCCGCGGTGAGCAGCGGCATCTTCGCGAGCGCCGGGCCAAGGCGCAGCAGGTCGTCGTTCGACACGGCATCGACGATGGCGATCGACACGCCCTCGCCTTTCAGCTGCTCGATGCGTTCGGTGACGGCCGCCGCGCCGCGCGCCACCACCGCATGGTCGATCAACCCTACCTTGCGCGTGCACTGCGCCTGCAGCACCCGCACGAGGTTCGGATCGGTCATGGGCGTGAGCGGATGGTTCTGCATGCCGCTCTCGTTGAGCAGCACATCGCCCGCGAACAGGTAGCCCTTGAACACGGTGCGCTTGTTGTCGGGGAAGGCGGGCGTGGCGATGGTGAAGTCGCATTGCATCGCTTCCATCAACGCCTCGGTCACGGGGCCGATGTTGCCCTGCGGCGTGCTGTCGAAGGTGGAGCAGTACTTGAAGTAGATCTGTTGCGCGCCCTGCGCCTGCAGCCAGCGCAGTGCCTCGAGCGACTGTGCAATGGCCTCGGCCGGCGCGATGGTGCGCGACTTGAGTGCGACGACCACCGCATCGACGTCGGCGGCCAGCGGCGTGGCCGGCACGCCGATCGCCTGCACCACGCGCATGCCGGCGCGCACGAGGTTGTTGGCGAGGTCGGTGGCGCCGGTGAAATCGTCGGCGATGCAGCCGAGCAGAAGCTTCGCCATGGTCAGCCTTTCACCGGCAGCTTCACCGCCTGCGGGTTCTCGCGCACGTAGTCGCGCAGGATGGCGTCGAAGCTCGCGTCGGCCTGGAGGCCCAGCGCCTCGGCGCGCGCCGCATGGATGCGGCTGGGCCAACTGGTCACGATCTTCGCGATGGCTGCATCGGGCTCCCAGTCGATCAGTCCGGTGGCGTCCTTGCCGGCGATGCGCTCGAGCGCCCCGGCCATCTCGCGCACGGTGGTGGTCAGCGCCGGCAGGTTGACGGCGGTGCGCGCGCCCCATTCGGCAGCGCTGGCCGTGGCCGCGCGCACGATGCCCGCGACGGTGTTGCCGGGCGATGCGAGCGCAACCGCCGTCTCGGGCGCCACGGGGCAGCGCGCGCGCTCACCGGCCAGCGGCTCGCGCAGCATGCCGCTCAAAAAGCTCGAGGCCGCACCGTTGGGCCGGCCCGGCCGCACCGAGACCGTCATGAGCCGAACGTTGCGGCCCTGCACGAAACCCTTGCGCGTGAAGTCCGCCACCAGCTGCTCGCCGATGAACTTCTGGATGCCGTAGCTGTTCTGCGGCGTCGGCAGGGTGGTGTCCTCGATCACCGCAGGCAGCCGCTGCTCGGGCGAATCGCCGAACACCGCGACCGAGCTGGAGAACACGAACACCGGCGCATGGCCCGCGCGGCGGCAGGCGTCGAGCAGGGCGCGCGTGGTGTCGAGATTGCTGCGCATGCCCAGGTCGAAGTCGGCCTCGCATTCGCCGCTCACGGCCGCGGCCAGGTGGAACACGGCGTGGGTGCCGGCCAGCGGCAGCGTGCCATTGGCGGCCTGCTCGTACAGGTCGCCCTGCACGAACTGCACGCGGGCATCGGCCTGCAGGTCGGCGGGCGGCGCCACGCGGTCCGCCAGGGTGATGCGGGAGATCGGCTGTGCCGTGCCGCCGGCCAGCGCCAGCGGGCCGCCTGCGAGCAGCGTGCGGGCGAGCCGCGCGCCGAGAAAACCGCAGCCGCCGGTGATGAGGATGTTCATGGTGTCGTCTTCTCTTTCTGGATTCAGGCAATGGCGGGCAGGAAGCGCAGCAGCGCGGCCGCCACCGCCGCGGGCGCTTCGCGCTGCGGGAAGTGGCCGACGCCGTCGAGCAGTTCGCGGCGGTAGGGGCCGCTGAAGAATCGCTCCTTGCCTGCCGAAGTATCGGGATGATTGCAGCTGTCGGCCGCGCCATGCAGCACGAGCGTGGGCACCGGCAGCACCGGCGCCGGATCGAGCGCGGCGTCGTCCGCCGCATAGCGCGGATCGCCGGACGCGTAGCCCCAGCGGTGGCGGTAGGAATGCAGCACCACCCGCGCCCAGTCGTCGCCTGCGAAGGCGGCGGCTGTGGCCTCGAATTCGGCTTTCTCGTACCAGCCCGCGGGCGCCCAGGTGTCCCACATCATCCGGGTGAAGGCGATGCGGTCGTCGTGCACCGTGCGTTCGCCGCGCGGCGTGGCCATGTACCAGTGATACCAGTAGTTGCGCGCCTGCTCGAGCGCCATCGGCTGGTCTGGCGCATTGGTGCCGTAGCCGACCGACATCAGCACCAGCGCGCGCGCCACCTCGGGCCTCAGCCCGCAGGCGTTGGCCGCCGCGCGGGCGCCCCAGTCGTGGCCGACCAGCGCGGGCTTGTCGAGGCCGAGCGCGTCGATGAAATCGAGCAGGTCGCGCCCGAGCGCGGAGAGCTGGCCGCTGCGCGGCGTGCCGTCATGCAGGAAGCGCGTGGGTGCAAAGCCGCGCAGGGCGGGTGCGAGCACGCGCCAGCCGGCCTCGGCCAGGCTCGGCGCCACGCCATGCCAGCTGCGCGTGCTGTCGGGCCAGCCATGCATCAGCACCACGGTGGCGGTGCCGCCGGGGTTCCACTCTTCGTAGCCGATGCGAAGCAGCGGCGTGTCGATGGTCTTGAGATCGCTCACATCGCCCTTCCGTTTGCGGCCGGCAGTTCGATGCCGGGAAAAATCTTGATGACCGCGCTGTCGTCCTCGCGCGCGAAGCCCGCGGTCGATGCCTGCATGAACATCTGGTGCGCGGTGGACGACAGCGGCAGCGGAAACTTGCTGGCGCGCGCCACGTCGAGCACCAGGCCCAGGTCCTTCACGAAGATGTCGACGGCCGACAGCGGCGTGTAGTCGCCCGCCAGCACGTGCGCCATGCGGTTCTCGAACATCCAGCTGTTGCCCGCGCTGTGCGTGATGACTTCGTAGAGCGCGTCGGGGTTCACGCCTTCGCGCAGGCCCAGCGCCATGGCCTCGGCCGCCGCGGCAATGTGCACGCCGGCCAGCAGCTGGTTGATGATCTTGACCTTGCTGCCCGCACCCGCGCGCTCGCCCAGGCGGTAGACCTTGGCGGCCATGGCGTCGAGCACGGCGCCGGCCTTTTCATAAGCTGCTGGCGTGCCGGCGGTCATCATCGTCATCTGGCCGCTCGCGGCCTTGGCGGCGCCGCCCGAGATCGGGGCATCGAGGTACAGGATGCCTTTTGCGGCCAGGCGCGCCTCGAGCGCGACCGACCAGTTCGGATCGACCGTGGAGCACATCACGAACAGGCTGCCGGGCTTCATCGACGCCGCGCAGCCAGGCGTGGCGCCATCGCCGAACAGCACCGACTCGGTCTGCGCCGCGTTGACCACCACGGAAACCACGATGTCGCACTGCCCGCCGAGCGCGGCCAGCGTGTCGCAGGCCACGCCGCCGTCGCGCGCAAAGGCGTGAGCGACATCGAGGCGCACGTCGAACACATGCGGCTCGTAGCCCGCGCGGCGCAGCGACTGCGCCATGCCGCTGCCCATGGCGCCGAGGCCCACGACGCCGACGACGGGTGTGCTGGTGTTGGAAGTCATGTGAGGGTTCCTTCGATCATCTGTTCACGAGTTGCTTGGGCGTGAGCCACACGCCGATGGCCCCGAGCACCAGCGCACCGGCCAGCACGTACATGCCGATCTGCGTGCTGCCCGTGAGGTCCTTCAGGTAGCCGATGAGGTAGGGGCTCGCGAACCCCGCAAGATTACCCACCGAATTGATGGCCGCAATGCCGGCCGCCGCCGCCGTGCCCGAGAGAAAGGCGGTGGGCAGCGACCAGAACAGCGGCGCGCAGGTCAGCACGCCGGCCGCCGCGAGCGAGAGGAACGCCAGCGAGACGATCGTGTTCTGCGTGTACGACGCGGCCACCGTGAAGCCCACCGCGCCCATCAGCGCCGGCACGATCAGGTGCCAGCGGCGCTCCTGCCGGCGGTCGGCGCTGCGGCCGAAGAGGTTCATCGCGACGATCGCGCAGATGAACGGAATGGCGCTCAAAAGGCCGATGTGCAGGTTGCCCTTCACGCCCGTGGCCTTGACCAGCGTGGGCAGCCAGAAGGTCAGCGCGTACTGGCCCATCACGAAGGCGAAGTAGATGAGCGCCATCCACCACACGCGCATGTCGCGGAACATGGCGCCCACCGAGTGCGGCCCCTTGGCGCCATGCGCCTGGTCGCGCTCGACCTCGCGCTGCAGCAGGCTCTTCTCCTCGGGCGAGAGCCAGCGCGCATGCCGGATGCCGTTGTCCAGGTAGAGCAGCACCATCACCCCCACGAGCACGGCCGGAATGGCCTCGATGATGAACATCCACTGCCAGCCGTGCATCGACGACACGCCGTGGAAGGCGTCCATGATCCAGCCCGACAGCGGATTGCCGAAAATGCCCGCCACCGGAATGGCCGACATGAAGACCGCGATGATGCGCGCGCGCCGGTGCGCCGGATACCAGTGGGTCAGGTACAGGATCACGCCGGGATAGAAACCCGCCTCCGCCACGCCGAGCAGGAAGCGCAGGATGTAGAAGCTGGTGGACGTTTCCACGAACACGAAGCAGGCCGACAGCACGCCCCAGGTGATCATGATCCGCGCAATCCAGATGCGCGCACCCACCCGGTTGAGCAGCAGGTTGCTCGGCACCTCGAACAGGAAGTAGCCGAGGAAGAAGATGCCCGCGCCCAGGCCGAACACCGTTTCGCTGAAGCCCAGGTCCTGCCCCATCTGCAGCTTGGCAAAGCCCACGTTCACACGGTCGAGGTACGCGACCACGTAGCACAACATCAAAAAGGGAACCAGGCGCCAGAACACCTTGGCATAGGCGCGCTTCTCGAGCGCGGCTTCGGCGGACACGGGCAGAGCGCCAACCGGAAGGGTGGAGGAAGTCATGAAAAGGTTTGTCCCGCTTTGGATGAGAAAGAGGCCTTGCCGCCGCCGGCTTGCTTGGCCATCGCCTTATTTGTCAGGTCATCATACAAATTTGATTTCGGAGCTTTGCCTCGGGTAAACCCGAACATTCCCCCGTCCGCAGCGCCTTTTTGGTGACCTGGTGTGTCGCGGCTCAGCTGCCGACCGGCCAACCTTCGACCAGCGGCCGCGCGAGCTGCGCGCCCTCCTGCTGCCAGAACGCGGGATCGGCCTGCTCGATGCGGCGGATCGCGTTGTCCATGTGGGACTTGGCCGCCTCGCGGGCCCGCAGCGGATCGCCGGCCTCGATGGCCTCGACGATGCGGGCGTGCTCCTGCGCCACCTCGCGCGCGAAATCGGCCCGGCGCGCCTCGTTGGCGCGCGTGACGCGCGTGGCGCCATGCAGGAACTGCCGCAGGTATTGCAGCGTGCCGATCAGGAACGGGTTGCGTGCGGCCTCGGCGATGGCGCGGTGAAAGCGCACGTCTTCCTCGGCGCCGTTGCCGCCTGCGGCCACGGCCGCATGCAGCGCGCCGATGGCCTCCTGGATGCGCTGCACATCGTCGGGCGTGCGCCGTTCGGCCGCGAGCGCGGCCACCTCGGCTTCGAGCGCGCGGCGCAGCTCGACCATCTGGATCACCGCTTCGCGCGAAGCCACGTGAGGCATCTCGAAGCGCAGCGGCTCCACGCCCGCGGCACGCACGTACACACCGCTGCCCTGGCGCGAATCGAGCAGCCCCAGCGACTTGAGCCGCGACACCGCCTCGCGCACCACGGTGCGGCTCACGCCGAATTGCTCGGCCAGCGCGGCTTCGGTCGGCAGGCGGTCGCCTTCCGACAGGCGCCCGCTGCGCACTTCGGCGGCCAATGCGTCGGCCACCTGGTCGGCGAGGCGGGCACCGGGAGCGATGGATTGGAAGCGGGCGGTCATGAGTCGCGAAAGGGATGGGGCCTGCGACTCTAACGCAGGCCTGCGCAAGCGACACGCCCGCACATCCTGTGCCGCCAGGAATGCGAGTAGATGACGCATCTTCTGCCCGTGAAAGGCCGGTCCGCATGGTGTAACGCGCGTCCCAGGAATGCGAGTAGGCCAATACGAGCCTTCACTCGTATTCTTTGGGCACACGAAATCGCTCAACGACCTGAACGGAGATCGAACGCATGAAAACCCAACTCAAAGGCCACCTGAAGTGCCGTCCTCAATTCGGCGAGGCAGGCGTTGCCTGAGCACGCCGATGCTGTACACGACTGCCCTGATGATCCACGCCGGCGCGACATTCGCGGCGCTTCTGTCGTTCATGGCCGGCGAACTGCTTCTTGCCATTGCCCGGAAAGGCCGATCGCGGCCCGCCAGGATGGCGCTGCGCGCCGGCCGGCTCGCACACTTGCTGCTCAACCTGGGCGTGCTCGCCGGAATCGCTCTGGTGTTCCTCGGCGGCTGGCCACTGTGGACACCATGGCTGCTGGCGGCATTCGCCGTCATTGCCGCTGCCATGGTGGTGCGAAGCGAATTCGTCGCCCCTTGGGAGTCGCGGGTCGAATCGGCGCTCGGTGGCAAGGCTTCGGATGAGCAGGTCGGGGCGTTTGCAAGCGAGGGGTCCGCCTTCGTGGGGCGTGTGAGCGTGATCGCCCTGTTCGGCGTTGTCGCAGCCTTGATGACGATGAAGCCGAGCTTCGCGCTCCTGGCCGGCGGTTGATCCAGGAACCGTGCGGACCGCAGCCGCTAGCCCCGGGGCTCGCCGGAACTCAACAGGCGGTGCCGAGCGCGTAGCGCGCAGCCCGCGCAATGCTCCCCGCATCCACCCCGAAGAACTGCCGCAGCGCCGCGCGCGTGTCGCTGCGCCCGAACCCGTCGGTGCCCAGCGTGAGGTAGCGGCGCCCCTCGGGCAGGAAGGCGCGCAGGCTCTCGGGCACGGCGCGCACGTAGTCGGTGGCGGCGATGATCGGGCCCTTGCCGGTGCCGAGCTGCTGCGCGATGAACGGCACGCCGGCTTCCTTCTTCTCGCCCGCGATCGCGCGCTGCTCGCAAGCCTGCCCGTCGCGCGCGAGCTCGCTCCAGCTCGTGACGCTGAACACCTCGGCCTCGATGCCTTCATCGGCCAGCAGCTGCGCGGCCTTGACGACCTCGGTAAGGATCGCGCCCGAGCCCATCAGCGTGACCTTCTTCTTCGCCTTGCCTGAAACCGGCGCATACACGCCGAAGCGGTAGCAGCCGCGCAGGATGCCGGCCTCCGCGCCTTGCGGCACGTCGGGCTGCGCGTAGTTCTCGTTCATGAGCGTGACGTAATAGAACACGTCCTTTTGCTCGACCATCATTTCGCGGATGCCCGCATCGACGATCACCGCCATCTCGCCCGCGAAGGCCGGGTCGTAGGCCTTGCAGTTGGGAATGGTCGCGGCCACGAGGTGGCTGCTGCCGTCCTGGTGCTGCAGGCCTTCGCCGCCGAGCGTGGTGCGGCCCGAGGTGGCGCCGAGCAAAAAGCCGCGCGCCCGCTGGTCGGCCGCGGCCCAGATGGCATCGCCCACGCGCTGGAAGCCGAACATCGAGTAGTAGATGTAGAAGGGCAGCATCGCCAGGCCGTGCACGCTGTAGCTGGTGGCTGCGGCGGTCCAGCTCGCGATGGCGCCGGCTTCGCTGATGCCCTCTTCGAGGATCTGGCCGTCGGTGGCTTCGCGGTAGCTCAGCACCGAGCCGATGTCTTCGGGCGCGTAGCGCTGGCCCACGCTCGAATAGATGCCGACCTGCTTGAACAGGTTGGCCATGCCGAAGGTGCGCGCCTCGTCGGCCACGATGGGCACGATGCGCGGGCCGAGCGCAGCGTCCTTCATGAGGTTGCCCAGCATGCGCACGAAGGCCATGGTGGTGCTCATCTCCTTGCCGGCCGCTGCGGTGGCGAACTGCGCGTAGCTTGCGATGTCGGGCTTGGGCACGATGTCGCACGCTGTCTCGCGGCGCGGCATGGCGCCGCCGAGCGCGGCGCGGTGGCTGCGCAGGTACTGCATCTCGGCGCTGTCTTCGGGCGGGCGGTAGAAGTCCATCGCAATGGCCTGCGCATCGGTGAGCGGCAGGCTGAAGCGGTCGCGGAATTCGAGCAAATCGACGTCGCCCATCTTCTTGTGCGAGTGCGTGGTCATCTTGCCCTGCGCGGCGCTGCCCATGCCGTAGCCCTTCTTGGTGTGGGCGAGGATCACGGTGGGCCGGCCCTTGTGCGCGGCCGCGGCAGCGTAGGCCGCATGGATCTTCACGAGGTCGTGGCCGCCGCGCTTCAGGCGGTCGATCTGCTCGTCGGTCATGCCTTCGGCCAGGCGCGCGAGCTCGGGGTTCTGGCCGAAGAAGTTGTCGCGGTTGAAGCGGCCGTCCTTGGCCGCGAAGGTCTGCATCTGGCCGTCGACGGTGTTGGAGAACACGCGTGCCAGTGCGCCGCTGACGTCCTGTGCGAAGAGGCCGTCCCAGTCGCTGCCCCAGATGAGCTTGACGACGTTCCAGCCCGCTCCGGCGAAGAGCTTCTCGAGCTCGTCGATGATGCGGCCGTTGCCGCGCACCGGGCCGTCCAGGCGCTGCAAGTTGCAGTTGACCACCCACACGAGGTTGTCGAGCTTCTCGCGCGCGGCGAGCGTCAGCGCGCTCATCGACTCGGGCTCGTCCATCTCGCCGTCGCCGAAGACGCCCCACACCTTGCGGCCTTCGCAGTTCAGCAGGTTGCGGTGCGTGAGGTAGCGCATGAAGCGCGCGTGGTAGATCGAGCTGATGGGGCCGATGCCCATCGAGCCGGTCGGGAACTGCCAGAAGTCCGGCATCAGGTACGGATGCGGGTAGCTGCATAGGCCGCGCGCGCCGCTGCCTTCGGCAAAGGCCGGGGCGGTGAGTTCCTGGCGATAGTGCTTCAGGTCTTCCTCGCTCAGGCGGCCCTCGAGGTATGCGCGCGCATAGACGCCCGGCGCGCTGTGCGGCTGGAAGAACACGAGGTCGCCGCGGTGGTGCTCGCTGCGCGCATGGAAGAAATGGTTGAAGCCGGTCTCGAACAGGTCGGCCGCGCTCGCATAGCTGGCGATGTGGCCGCCGAGTTCGCCGTACGCCTGGTTGGCCTTGGCGACCATCGCGAGCGCGTTCCAGCGCATCAGCGAGGCCAGCTTCTCCTCGATGGCGAGATCGCCCGGGAATGGCGGCTGGTCTTCCACCGCGATGGTGTTGACGTACGGCGTGGCGAGTTCGGGCTGCCAGCCGATGCGCTGCTGCCGCGCGAGACGCGCCAGCTCGACCAGCATCTGCCTGGCGCGCTGCGGCCCCTGCGTCTGCGCCAGCGCGACGAAGGCATCTCGCCATTCGGCGGTCTCGGCGGGGTCGGGGTCGTGCGAGAGCTGCGTTTCATCCAGCAGCAGGGCGCGCATCTGGTCGGGCGAAATCGGGGCGTTCATGTCGGCACTTTAGGCCGCAATGGGGAGAATTAGCTACCGGCGAAGCCAAACCCGCGTTCCCGTCGCAGCATAAAATTCCGCTGAATTCAAATTGAGCGGCATTTCATGCAACTGGACGCCATCGATCTGCGCATTCTGGACGAGCTGCAACGCGACGGCGCGCTGTCGAACGTGGAACTCGCGCGGCGCGTGCACCTGTCTCCCTCGCCCTGCCTCTCGCGCGTGAAGGTGCTCGAGGCCAACGGCGTGATCGACCGCTATGTCGCGCTCGCGAGCGCCAAGGCGCTGGGCCTCGGGCTCAACGTGTTCATCTCGATCAGCCTCACCACGCAGAGCAAGCAGTCGCTGGCCGACTTCGAGCAGCGCATCGCCGAGCACGACGAGGTGATGGAGTGCTACCTGATGACGGGCGACAGCGACTACCTGATCCGCATCGCGGTGGCGGACATGGCGGCGCTGGAGAAATTCATCCTGGAACAGCTCACGCCGATCCCGGGGATCGAGAAGATCCGCTCCAGCTTCGCGCTCAAGCAGGTCAGATACAAGACGGCGCTGCCGTTGCCGAAATAGGCACACCCCCGGGCTTCGCGCACTACGTGTCGCTGCGCCACCCCCCTCGCCCGGGGGCGACACCTGCGGCCCGGCGAAGCCGGTTCCGCGGTGTCTCCCGGAAGAGGCAGGTTGTTGCGCCGATCAGAGGCCGATCAGGCCGCCGTCGTTCTTCGTGATGACGACGGTCGCCGAGCGCGGGCGGGCGTTGCCGCCTTCCGGCCAGTGGCTGAGGTACTTCGACGGGTCGCCGATGTCCGCCTTGGCCGTGTTCTCGCCCGGATGCTGGATGTTCACGAACAGCGCGCGGCCGTCGCCCGATTCGGCGATGCCCGTGATCTCGCAGTCGATCGGCCCGACCAGGAAGCGGCGCAGGCCGTCGGTGCCCGGGGCCTTGCCGACGAAGGTGGCCTGCGTGGCGGTGGTGGAGCCATCGACGTTGGTGATGGTCTTCGCGCCGCCGTCGCCGACCTTGCCCGGCAGGGCGCCGAGCAGCATGCAGTTGGTCACGTCGGTGTAGGCGCCGTCGTCGGTCTCGAGCCACAGCAGGCCGGGAGCCGCCTGGCTGAACCACATGCCGTCGGGGCTGGAGAAGTCGTTGTCGGCGCCCAGCTGCGAGAGGTTGATATCGGCCGAGGCGGTGGAACGAGCGCCGAAGAGGTACACGTCCCACTTGAAGGTGACGGAGGTCGGATCGCCGTTGGTGTCGGCAAAGCGCACGATGTGGCCGTTCGGGTTGCCCTTCTGGTCCTTTCCGGCGGTCGTCTTGTCGTTGTAGAAGCGCGGGTTGGCGGCGTCGGTCTTGCCGATCGGACGCGAGCTCGAGTTGGTGTTGGTCAGCGTGACGTAGACCTCGCCGGTCTTCGGATTGACGGCCGTCCATTCCGGGCGGTCCATCCTGGTGGCGCCGGCCGCGTCGGCTGCATGGCGGGCGTTGACCACCACGTCGGCCGCATCGGCGAATGCGTAGGCGGCGTAGCTGGCGGTGATGTTGTTGACGCCCAGCTTCAGCTCGAGCCAGTCGCCCGTGCCGTCGGCCTTGAACTTCGCGACGTAGAGCTTGCCGTCGTCCATGTACTTGTCGCCGGCGGCCGTGCCGCCGCCGATGTCGGCCGCGTCCCAGTTCTTCGTCGACACGAACTTGTAGATGTACTCGTTGCGCGAGTCGTCGCCCATGTACCAGACCAGCGGCTTGCCGACCACGACCGGGCCCAGGCAGGCGCCTTCGTGGCCGAAGCGGCCGAGCGCGGTGCGCTTCTTCGGCGTGCTCGACGGGTTGAAGGGGTCGATCTCGACCACCCAGCCGTAGGTGTTGGCGCCGTTGCGGTAGTCGTCGACGGCGGTGCCGCTCGTGGCGACGACTTCGGTGTTCCAGCGGCCGTACAGGTTGTCGGCGGTGTCGGGCGTGACGGTGGCCCAGAGTTCGCGGCCGGTGCTGGCCACGCCGTAGCGGCTGAAGGAAGCCAGCTCCTTGGCGGTGCGGTTGGCATCGTCATTGGCGGCGGTGCGGCGGAAGTAGCCGGCCCAGTTCTCCTCGCAGGTGAGGTACGTGCCCCACGGCGTGGTGCCGTTGGCGCAGTTGTTGAGCGTGCCGCGGGTCTTGCTGCCGTCGGCCGAGTACTTGGTCTTCAGGTAGTCGGTCTTGGCGGCGGGGCCCGAGAAGCTCATCTCGGTGAGCGTGTGGACGCGGCGGTTGAAGCTCGAGTCCTGCTTGTAGCTCCAGGTGCCGCCGCTCTTGTTGACCTCGATCACGCTCACGCCGTGCAGGTAGAACTCGCGCAGCACTTCGTCGGCGACGGTGCGCGCGGCCGCATTGCCGCTGCCGGTGATGGTCTGGCCGGTGGGGTGCAGGAACAGCGGCGTGATGGCCTCGTGGTTCATCACCAGCAGGCCGCGCGACGCGCCGGTGGCCTCCCACTTGTTCGACGCGTTCATGCCGAAGTAGGTCATGCCGTCGTGGTGGTCGCCGGCGCGGCGGTCGTAGGTGGTCGCGTCGTCGGAGCCGTCGTTCTTGTAGGCGGCAACGCCCGAGGCAATAGGGTCGCCCAGGCGGTAGAGCACGCTGGCGGTGTAGCCGGCGGGCACGGTCACGACGTCGGCGAGGCTCTTGGCGACGGCATTGAAGCCGAGCTTCATCGGAGCGGGGCTGGGTGCCGGAGTCGGCGCTGGTGCCGGGGCAGGCGCCGGTGCGGGAGCCGGGGGCAGGACGGGGAAGGCGGTGCCGCCACCACCACCGCCACCGCATGCCTGGAGCAGTGCGGTGCCGGCGGTGCCGACGCCCAGGCCGAACAGGTGGCGGCGGCTCAGGCGCGAGGCGATCAGGTCGGTGAAAGAGGGGTTCGACGTGGGGTTGGTGCCGATGTCTTCGATTTCGACCGGACGATCGTCGGTGCGGGTGTTTGCGGTCATGCGCAATGTCTTTCTTCGTGGGTTGGAAAGGAAACCAGCCCGCGAAGTTAGGCACTTCGTATGACGACTCCGTGAATTGCTCAGGCTCGGGTCAGGTTGAATCGGGTCTTTTCAGCATCCCTTCATCGACCCGTTCGCCAATCCCCGGGCCCGCGCGGCCCGCCGTTGCGTTCAGGGCGCGGGGAGCTGCCGCGGCCACAGCGCCCACAGCCGCAGCGGCTGGTTCATGCTCGCCGCGAAGCGGCCCGCATCGGCACCGGTGCCCGCGAAGTAGTCGGCCCGCACCGCGCCGAGGATGGCGCTGCCGGTGTCCTGCGCCACCACGAGCTTCTGCAATTGCGCCGCCGGCCCGTTGGATGCAAGCCACACCGGCGTACCGTAGGGGATGCTCTCGCGATCGACCGCAATGGAGCGGCCGGCCGTGAGCGGCACGCCCTGCGCGCCGCGCGGACCGAAGGCGGCATCGACCTCGCTCATGGTCTCCTCGCGGAAGAACACGTAGCGCGGGTTGCTCCACATCATCTGCGTCACGCGCTGCGGGTTCTGCGCGGCCCAGGCCTTGGTGTCGTCGGGCCACTTGCCGACCTTGGTCACGCCCTGGCTGACGAGCCACTGCTGCACGCTGCGGTAGGGCTGCTCGTTGGTGGCCGAGAAGGCCATGCGCACGGTGTGCTGCCAGCCGTTGGCCTCGGTGATGCGCAGCCGGCCGGAGCCCTGGATGTGCAGCATCAG